>Ga0224508_10002687_pt1 | contig 14987 bp, 15 predicted proteins | sample SF_Jan12_sed_USG_4_FD_170157 | JGI IMG/M metagenome (GOLD analysis project Ga0224508, IMG submission 170157) | Sediment microbial communities from San Francisco Bay, California, United States - SF_Jan12_sed_USGS_21 | ecosystem: Environmental > Aquatic > Marine > Sediment | place: USA... | reverse complement strand
TTGTTTCCAAATACCCAGCCCTCCCGGCCTCCATTCCTGCAAAGGGACCCTTGGGAGGGGGGAGGGGGGCCCCAGGGCCTTGCTGAGTCACGTGTCCATACCCCCCCACACATCTCAAGCTATTCCAAGTGCTGCACTGCACCATTGGTGGAGACAAACTCGTAGCTGTGTCTACGAAATAGTCTTACCTGGGCTCGAGGAAACCAAGCAACGATGCCTAAGAAATCCCGAGTTTTATCAAAGATTCCCGGAAAACCGCAGAAAAAGCGTCGAAGGAAGGTATTGCCCCCGAGGCGGCAAGGGGGAATAACGGGTGTCCGGGGTTAAGGTCAAGGTCCCAAGGCCGCGGGGAAGGCCCCCTGGGGCGAAGAACAGAAAGACCATGGCCAAGGAACAGGCCATCGATCGGTGCATTCGCGAGGCTTCGGCTTATATGTGCCTCGAGGCCCTGGATATCGTCAAGGCCATGGCGGCCAAGGCCAAGAAGGGCGATACCACCGCGGCCAAGCTTATTTTGGACCGGGTTATCCCGGCCAGGCGGTCTATTGACGAGCTACCGGACAAGCACCCGGTAATTGAGATCAACATCACACAAGCGGAGATCCCAAATGGCTACACGATCCATCAAGAGCCAGGCACAGAAGACCATGCCCCAATCCCGGGAGCCGATGGGGAAGGCGGTCAAAGATCGGCGAGTGCCGATGTCCTCGCCCTCGTTCGAGGCTCCGAAGGGTAACGGGCGTTCTCGCAATCAGCAGAACTGATTGCTCTACAACCCCGAGGAATTGACCTATGGCAGATGATACCGGAGAGATTGGCCGAGAGGCCGCCGAAAGCGTTGGTTTTGCCAACATCAAAGCGGCCGGAGTCTTGGCCGAGGCGTCGCTGTTCTATGCAGCGCAAGGGATGGCGGAAAGCTTGGGCAATACCCAGGCCAACAACTCCCTGCGCTTGGCAATCGTGAGCCGTGGCGTCGATAACGTCATGTCGACATCGGCGGAGGAAGGAGTGACACCCGCGGCGCTGGGGCAGATTTTGACCAAAGCCGCAGGCAATACCCCGCCGGTCACGCCGTGATGAGCGATGGAAGTCATCGAAATGAGCAAGGCGGCGGCCGAAGAGCCTAAACAACTCCACCTGCCGCTGCTCTACAAGATTATCCGCGGCACGGATGTTTGGGATTTAGCGGAGGCGTGTAATAAGGCGGTATATGAAGGATGGCAGCCGCTGGGAGGGCCTATGCACTCTCCGCCCGGACCGCTAGATATATTGCAAGCAAAGGGCAATATCCCGCACCCGTACTGGCAAGCCTTTGTTCGCAGGACAGAGTAGCGTGCACTTCCGGCCCTTCGGGGCCGGCCTTTTTAGGAGTTTAGCTAATGGCAGCGGATTCAAGATATCTCGTCACGTGGCCGACGCTCGATGTCAAAGAGCTCGTTCTTGACAGCAAGGGTCGCCCGGCATTGGCTGCATTCTCGGAAATGTCCGGATTGCGGTATTACATGCTGAACAACGCACAGCTGACCTACCTCGAGACATTGCTTGCTGAGGTGGCAACAAAATTGGCGCGGGCAGGTGTTGAAGCTCAAGACCAGGCCCCAAAGGGCCGCGCGCCAGGTGGCTGATTGTCGATCCAGCTCAATCTGCCGCTGCATCCCGGCCAGCTCGAGGTTTACCGGGATCCACACCGTTTTAAGGTTGTAGCGGCGGGGCGGCGCTGGGGTAAGACGCACATGGCGTGCGTCTATCTGCTCATGAAGGCGCTCGAGAATACCAAGCTCGTTAATGGCCGGGATCGGTCCCTGCGCGATATCGAGTGCTGGTACATCGCGCCGACCTACGAGCAGGGCAAGCGCATCTTCTGGAACCTGCTAAAGAACATGGCCGGCTCGTTGGTCGCCAAGACCTGGGAAAACGAGTCCAGGCTTCAGCTTGTCAACGGCCGTGGCGTTGCGCTGCATGGATCGGATCGGCCTGAGCGCCTGAAGGGTGTCGGCCTTTCCGCGGTGGTGCTCGATGAGTTCGCCTCCATGAAGGAAGACACGTGGAATGAGGCGATCCGCCCAACGCTGGCCGACGTGGCTGGCGAGGCGTTATTCATTGGCACACCGCTACAAAAGAACCATTTTTATGATCTCTATTTACAGGCATTGAGCAGTGATGATTGGGGCGCTTACCACTTTGAAAGTGAAACCAACCCTTATCTGCCGCCTGAGGAAATCGCAGCGGCAGAGAAAACGATGCCGCGGGAGAAGTTCCTACAGGAATTCCGCGCGTCGTTCGAGACTGGTGGAGGGCTGGTGTTTGACTACCCGATTGTCACGGTATCGGAGATTGACGTACCTCGTGACGGGCAAGTCTATGTTGCTATGGACCCGGCTGGCTTCTATACCGAAGCCCAATCAAGGCAAGGGAATCGCCGCCTCGATGAAACTGCTATCGCGATTGTAAAGGTCAACCGCGACGGCTGGTGGGTTCTGGATGTGCAGCACGGGCGCTGGGATGTGCGTGAAACCTCTGTACGTTTCCTGCGCGAAGTTCAGAAGCACCGCCCCATCATGACCGGCATCGAGAAGGGCATGCAGCGCAACGCAATCATGCCGTATTTAAGCGACCAATCTCGACGGCTGGGGGTCTATGTACAGCCCATGGAGCTGACACACGGCGGACAAGCCAAGGCCTCGCGCATTGCGTGGGCGCTGCAAGGACGTATGGAGCATGGGCGGATTCACTTCGTGGAAGGCGATTATCTGAAGGCCATGAAAGAACAGATTTACGACTTCCCGAACGGCCGACATGACGACATGCTCGACGCGCTGGCCTATATCGACCAGATCGCGCAGACCGTCTACCACGAGGACACCGTGATAGACACGTGGCAACCTCTCGACCAGGCGGTGGGCTTATGAGCTTTCTTCTCGGTGGCGACCTTGACGTTGAGTTCGACGAGCGCGGATTGCTCAAACGTGTTGGCACCCGTGATGTGCAGCGCGATCCCTCGAGCGGCACCATTGTTAGGCTGTCGCAAACCATGGACGGGGTTAGCTCGCTTGCGTCGTGGGTCGTCGGACACGTCGAGCAATGGCGCAATCGGCGCGATATCGAGCACCGCAAGCGCTGGATGGAGTACTACCGGCTGTGGAAAGGGATCTGGTCTGCCGAGGATATGGATCGCATCTCGGAACGTTCGCACGCCATTATGCCGGCGCTGGCTCAGGCGGTGGATTCAGCCGTTGCGGAGATGGAAGAGGCTACTTTTGGCCGGGAGCGCTGGTTTGATGTCGATGACGGCGAAAATAGAGAACTTGCTGATCGGCTTCTTACTGATTTTCGTGGCATGCAGTTTGATGTATCTCGTATTTTCTTGCTTGGTGCTATCTATGGCACTGGTATAGGCAAAATCGTGTTGCAAAGCGATGGCCAGGGTGGAATTCGCCAAACGTTGGCCGCGGTCGAGCCGTTGGAGTTCATCCCGGATCCAGCTGGACGCACAATCGCCGAAATGATGGGCTGCGCGCATGCCTTTGTGCTGCCGCGTAACGTGGTTTTGGACCGTCAGCAGCGCGGTATCTACGAGCCGGTCGATCCGGGTCAATTGCCCGACCACATCCAGACCCGCGCGCTCAAATCAGATGAAATCACGCTGGCCGAGACCGAGGCGGTCGGGATTATCGAATATCACGGCCTGGTGCCGCGAAAGATGCTGCCCGAGCCGCCCGACGCCGAAGGAAAGCTTGATTTTGAGGACGATGAGATGGTCGAGGCCATCGTTACGGTGGGAAACGAATCGACCTTGCTGAAAGCGGTTGCCAACCCCCTGACCCATCGCGATCGGGCCTTTGTGAGCTATCAGCACTTCAGTGTTCCTAACCGTTTCTGGGGTATGGGCGTCATGGAGCGCGGATATTGGCCGCAAAAAGTGCTCGATTCGGAGATCCGCGCCCGCATTGACGCGCTGGCGTTCTCGACTCATCCCATGATGGGGATCAATAGCGTGATGATTCCCCGCGGCGACACCTTCCAGGTGCGCCCGGGACGCAATATCCTGGTCAACGGCGCACCGTCAGAAGCACTTTTCCCGCTCAAGTTCCCGCCGCCCGATCCGCAGACCTATACCCAATCCGCGGAAATGCAGCGCATGATTGAAATGGCCACGGGTCAGATGCAGGCAGCGACGCCTCTGAGCGTGAACGATCGCAATAACACCGCGTCGGGCATGTCCATGATTCTCGGTGCCAGCATCCGCCGCACCAAGCGCACCATGGCCAACATCGAGCGTGAGTTCATTCGCCCGCTGATTCGGAAAGTGACCTGGCGGTTCCAACAGTTCGACCCGACCTATCCGCTGGGCAGCGGCGAATTCAAGGTTTTCGGAACCCTTGGCATCATGGCGCGTGAGTTCGAGCAGGTGCAGTTGACCCAGCTCATGAATGCACTGCCCCCTGGACCACAATCTCTGCTCATCATGCGCGCCGTTATTGATAACTCGAGCATCGTGGGCAAGGAAGACATGATCCAGGTGGTGGATCAGCTGCTCGAGCAAGCGCTAAATCCCGAACCACCGCCGCCCGACTTGGGCGCGGAAGCGCGCTTACTGTCAGCGCAAGCGAGAGCGCAGGAAGTACAGGCAAACAGCGAGCTGAAGTCACGCGAACTTCAGTTGCGTCAGATCCAGCTACAACTCGATGCGCAAGACAAGGACCGCAATCACAAGCGCGGCATTATGGCTATCTCGGTCGAAGCAGATAAGTCTGACGCTGCGGCTACCAAGGACGAAACGCAGGCTATCCTGAATCTGGCCAAAGCGCAGGCCGAGGAGCAAGCGGCCACCATGCGGCAGTTGCAAAGCGAGATTGAGGCCATTAAATCCGCCCCGCCGACCGTTATCGCGGGCCCGGATGCAGACGGCACCGACGTGATTAGCGCGTTGCGCGCCGAGCTCGATGAGCTACGCGCCGAGATGCTGGCTAACTCCGGGGGAGAGCTGGCGGATGCCGTCACTCCGATTCAAATTGAACGTGACTCCGACGGCCTGATTGTCGGGGTCAATGGCCGACGCGCTGTGCGCGATGACAACGGCCTCATCATGGAGCTTCGTTAGATGGCACTACTAGACCGACTCAAAGGCGAAGAAGATCCCAACATATCCCCGCACGAGTTCTGGGGCGCGCTTTATGCCTTCGCCGATGGGCAAACTACGCGCGCCGAAATTGAGAGCATATTTGGGCTCTCGACCACAGGCCCGGACGCGACGCAGCTCGATACGCTAGTAAACGGCTACACGGCCGCGGTCGATAAACAGCGTTACTTGAATGCGGTGCATGGCGTCTTTGTACTCATCGAGAATGATGATTACATCACTCCAACAAACGCGCAGATTGTGGCCTGGCTCGACGCTGCCGGCGCAACCTATGGCATCTTCCGTCTGCGCGCTTATGGCGGTCTATTTGTCGACGCGCCCGTGTCTGCGCAAAGCATTCCCAACAATGTCGCCACCAAACTCGCTGCGTTGACGGGCGCGAGCGCGATGGCGACCGATGGTGGTGTGATATCTGACAGCGGCGCAGGCGAAGTTGTTCTTCCCATCGCGGGGGATTGGCAGGTTGCTTGGGCGGCCTCATTCTCTGGCTCAGCAAATACCAGTTTTCGCTTTTCGGTGTTCGGTAACGGGACCGAAGTACCAGGCACCCGCAGCACGCGCGAACTTGGCAGCGGCGCAGCGGCGGGGATTGCTTCGATATCGGGAGGCCCGGTCATTGCCAATGCGTCGGTGCCAGGCGTTGCGATTGATTTGCGTTGCTTCCAATCTGAAAGCGGCGCGCGCGATTTGACCATCGAAACCGTGCAACTTAGCGTGAGCATCGCCTAAACCATGGCGGACGTACAGGCATGCGTGGTTCAGTTCGAGGCCATCACGACCACGGGCAACCAGACTATTGCGCATGCCACCACGACCTTTACGGCGAAGCTTGTCAGGTTCTTCACGGTTGCCTCTGATGCGCTCGGCACCACCGATGCCGCACACATGGAGGTTGGCGCGGCGGACGGCACGAATCAGTACGCCCACGGTGCACGCGCTGAGCACAATGTAGGGACCAGCAATACGCAACGTATTGGCTACGATGACCACTGCATTGCGCTGGTTAGCACGACCGCATCAACCGCATTCGCGACCGCCACATGGGTGAATTTCACCCTCTCGGGTGGCAAAACTGCGGTCACCATTAACTGGGATGATGCGACCACTGGCGGCACGGAGCTGTTCGCCGTGATGTACGGCGGCGCGGATTTCAATGCCGACGTGGGTCATATCGGCCTCGGTACAGGCACCAGCGCCATTGATGTGACGCTGAGCTACGATCCCGACATCGTTGTTTTCACGGGCACGACGGACAATTTCACCACCAGCGGCAACCCTGGCAATTTTGGGTCGTTTGTCTATGGCGTTGCGCGTGACCTGGCAGGCACAACCACGCAACGCGTGTTTGGCGCGGTAGACCGTGACAATCGGGCCAGCACTGAGTTGCGCACGATTCTCAAAAACAACGCTGCCGGCGTGCAAGTCACCTCCAATGGCACGGGCATTGATTATTCACTCAGTGCGGGCGCGCACACGACCGGCACCGGGTTCAGCGTGACTCCGAGCTCGAGCGCTGGTAACGACGATATTGGCTATATCGCCATGGATCTGGGTGGCAAGCAATTTGTGCTCGGCCGCTACCAGACCCCGACCAGCACGGGCGTGGATACAGCGACCGAGACCGGCATTGACTTCGACTATCTTGAGCTCTTGATGACCGGGCAGACCGAGACGGCTGGAACCACCAACGGCCAGGACGCAGCGCACGACACCTATGGCATCTACTTTACGGATGGCACCGACGAAGGCTCGGTTGCCTACGCCAATGAATCGGCGGCAGGAACGACAAATTCTGAGCGCAATATCAGCACATCCTTGGTGCTGCATGAGGACGATGGCACGGCTAAGTTCGCAGCCACCATTGATCAGATGGCCGCCGGATGGGCGCTGAATTTCTCAGCGACCGATACCGGCGCAAGCCGGGACTTTTTCTATTGGGGCTTTGGTGAGCTATCTGGCGCGACCTTCAACCTGACGGCTACGGATTCATTAGCGCTGGCGGATGTCTCGAGCGAGACGGCCACGTTTGTTGAGACGCTGGCCGAGGCATTAGTTCTCTCGGATACATCGAGCGAGACGGCAACCTTCGTTGAGACTTTATCAGAGAGCTTCGTTCTCGCCGAGGATTCGAGTGAAATCGCGACCTTCCCGGAGACGCTGACCGAGGCCCTGGCGCTCGCTGATACCGCGACATCCGTTGCAACGTTCGCCCGTGCTGTGGCCGAGGCGCTGACCTTTGCCGATACCTCGGAAGGGTCAACCGCCATCGCGAAGTCAGCGATTGATTCTATCTTGCTGACAGACACCAGCAGCGAGGTAGCGACCTTCGCCCGAACGCTGTCCGAGGTCCTGGCCTTTTCTGATTCTGCCGATATCGCAACCAAGACTATCGGCAAGATATTGGTCGAGACTTTGACCTTGACCGATACAGCGGCAGGGCAGCTTGCCGCGTTCGCCAAGACTGCGACCGACGCGTTGTCTTTAGTCGATACGAGCACGGCGCAACGCGCCGTGGCGGGCGTGTTGCTGGAAACATTGAATTTATTAGACACCTCGGCAACGGTGAACAACACGTTCAACCGAACGCTTGTCAGCATGTTGCACCTGGTGGATGTGGCCACGGCCGAGGGTGGCGAGGAAATCGTAGCAGCTGCGCGCGGGGGCTTATCGCTCTCGCAAGCAAAAATGCGACGACTAGAGCGGCTACAGCTGTTGCGCCGCGATGATGAGGAAGTAATCAACCTGATAATGGGGCTGTTCAAATGAAACTTAAAGGAAATCTGGAGACGCTAAAGATTCGGGGCTTTGTGATGGCCGAGTGCTACGGCCCCGACGGTCAGCTGAAGTGGCGTGATGAGGGCGAAAACCTGATTGTTGACGAAGGTTTGAACTTCATTATCGACACGGCGCTTTCCGGCGATACCCAGGACACAACCTACTTCGTGGGCCTGAAGGACACCGGCACCGTGCTGGCAACCTGGACGCTGGCAACGGGGCTGACCGAAATTAATCCCTATGCCGGTAACCGCATTGCATGGACCGAGGACAACACGGCGTCCGATGAGTCGGTGAGCAATGCCGCATCGCCCGCCAGCTTCAGCATCAACGCGACGGATACCGTGTTCGGGGCGTTTCTGGCGACCGTTAATACGGGCACTGCCGGCACGTTGATTGGGGCCAAGGATTTTGCTGCATCGCAGGCAGTCAACAACGGCGATACGTTGAACGTTACCTACACGATTAACGCCTCGAGCAGCTAATGCCTAACGTCTTTGCCTCCGCTGGAAGCTTTACGGTCACGTCCGCGACGCAGTTTACGGTCACGGACGCGACTGCTTTCGGCGGCAGCAAGCCCAAGGGTGTTCTGCTATGGACCGGGAACCATGCGGTAGACACGGTATCCGACCATGCCCACTTTGGGTCCTGGGGGTGTACGCAAAACGATATTGTCGGCGCAGCAATGCGCTACCGGCATGCGTTCGGAACGAGCGCAGTCAATCGTACAAATGCAGACGGCAATGCATCGGTGTCTGGCTCGGTCACGATTCTGGCCGATACGAGCACTAGCATTGAGTGTGATATGGATTGCAACGGTGATGGTATCGGCTCCAATCCGGGACCCATCACTGACGGCTGGCGCTTCGATGTCACTAGCTTTAGTGCGACTAGCATCACGTTCAATTACCTATTGCTTGGCGGGGATGACCTGGAAGTTACCGCAATCTCCCGGCGTATCAATAACGCCACGGAGCCTTTTGCGCACAACTTCAGCAAAACCGATCGACTCCTCGGCTGGACGTGGGATGGCAACGAAACAACGGACAATGGCAATCACACGAGAACGAGTATCTATAACTCTTATGGATGCTTTGCTACTAACAACGGTGGCTCGACATTCCAGCAATGGGCGGTAGGCCAGCGCGAAGTTAATGGGTCTGCCGCTCAGGATATCGTCGGCATCTTTAGCAACACCGAATGCTCGGCGGTGGCGACCGTTGATAGCGGCCATACAAACTCGAACACACATGAAGCCCGTGTAACGGCGCTCGATTCGACCGATATCACGGTGACTCGCACGCTGTGGCCAACCGCAAGCCCGCAGCCCATCTTATTTATGTTCGTTATTTCTATTCCCGCGAGCATGAACGTATGGGCTGGCAATTACACGCTGCCCACATCCGGCGGTACTTTCACCCCATCGAGCCAACCAGGTTTCCAGCCGGACGTTTACGGCATCATGGCGAGCGGCCATACGACAGCCAACGACCACGAGCAGGTGGAAGGCTCAGGGGCCTGGTCGTTTGGCATTCAAGACCAATACGGAAACCATAAGAGCGCCTCGATTATCGTCGAGGGCGAGATGCTCAACATCGAGACGACGTATGCGCGCTCGTTAACGTCGACCAAGTTTCTAGACCAGCGCACAGTCTCGAGCGGCTCTGAGTCCATCGCCGCTCAATTTGATGCCGCAACATTCATTGGGACAGGCATCGAAGTATCGTCGCCTGTCGGCACCTTTGGCGGCCTTGCGGGCGCGTTCGCCTTTGAGACGGCAACCACCACGCCAATTGATGTCAGCGTGACGGACACGCTGTCATTCACTGACGCATCAAGCGAGACGATCGAGTTCAATGTCTCGGTGGCCGAGGTGCTGTCGCTTGTTGATACGATTCTCGGCGAGGGGCCATTCACTGGCATTGCAACCGAGTCGCTGGTGTTCACGGACCAGGCGGATGTAGTCAGCCCGTTCTTCTTGACGGTGATCGACAATCTCGTGTTCGGTGATGCCGCGGCGCAAAGTGGAATTGAGCCACCACCAAGACAGCGCGGCGGGCGCACCATTGAAACAGTGCGTCAGATGCGCGCTATCGAGCGCATGCAGGTTTTGGCGCGGCAAGACCAGGAACTTCTAAAAGCCTTGAAGCGCATGCTGAGGAAAGAGCGATGACACCGGATGACGAGATGCTGGATCTATTCATGCATCCTGGCTGGAAGCGCTTTCACAAGGACATGACTGAGGCGCTGGATATGCTCGTGAAGAGCTGTCACAGCTGCCCGACCTCGGATGCATTTTTCAGGCAGAAGGGAATGATTCAGCAGCTCACGAATGTCGTTGGTTATGCCGACGCCTACCGGCAGAGCATGGACGCTGAAGACGAAGATAAACAATGGCACATCATGCAATGAGAAAACTATACGACTATGAATGTTCTAGCCATGGCCGATTTGAGGCGTGGGGAAACGTGGGGCAGGCTGTCTCATGTCCTACGTGCTCGAGGAAATGTCGCCCATGGCCAGGTGCAAAGGGAATCAAGCTCGATGGTACGAAGCTCGGGTTCCCGAGGGCTAACCGTCTGTGGACGGAGCGCCACGAACGCCAGGAAGAGCCTGGCCGAGAAATCTGACACCCGGAGGAACGGATAATGTCAAACGCAATAGACCCGCCAACCGCTGGCAATGCCGAGAACGTTACTGCGCCAGCCGCCGATCCACTTCCTGAGAAATTTCAGGGTAAAGAGGCGGCGGATATAGCCAAGGCCTACGCAGAGCTTGAAAAAATGACAGGCTCTCAAGCACAGGAGATAGGACAGCTCCGGCAGGCCTTGAACCAGGCGACCACGGCAAATGCACCACCAGCTGAGGAGGCGGATTTCTATACAGACCCCGAGGCTGCCATCAAGCAGACGGTGCAACCTCTCGTTCAGGCAATTGCAGAGCTTCGCGTTGAAAACATGCGGCAAAAGCTGGCGGTTCAACATCCAAACTATGAGAAGACGCTTAACGAGCTTCCTTTTCAGGAATGGGTGGCGGATAGCCCGGTCCGGCTCCAACTGTGGAACCAGGCCAACGTCGGCGATTACGCATCGGCCAACGAGTTGTTCTCAACCTGGACGACGGTGAACCAGACAAAAACGCAGGCCGAACAGCAAACGAGTGCGGCAGTGAAGCGTGACCGGAAGTTACGCGCCGCGACCGTCGAGCAAGGGTCTGCGACCATCCCCGCCGGAAAGACGATCCGAAATCAGGATCTGATTGAGCTCCGGCGGACTAACCCGGAAAAGTACCGAGCGAACTGGCCGGAAATCGAGAAGGCCTATCGCGAGGGACGCGTAACGAGGGACTAACCCATGGCTGCATTTCCAGCTGATGCGGTTACAGCTGCCGAGGCCGCAACATTCATACCGGAACTTTGGTCCGATGAGGTTGTGGCGGCATACAAGGCTAATCTGGTCTTGGCGGGGCTTGTAACCAATTTCAACCACCAGGGTCGCAAGGGTGACGTGTTTCACATCCCTGCCCCGGTCCGTGGCGCGGCGAACGCCAAAGTTGCGGACACGGCAGTAACGGTGATTCCGCACACCGATTCCGATATTGCGATCAATATCAACCTGCATTATGAGTATTCGCGTTTTATCGAGGACATCGCCGCCGTTCAGGCGTTGAATTCGATGCGTGAGTTCTTCACCGATGATGCAGGCTTCGGGCTCGCAACGCAGGTGGATACTGACCTGCATGACGTGGGCAACCTGCTACAAGGCGGGGCTGGCACGGCCGCTTATGACCAGGCGGTCATCGGCTCGGATGGTTCGACGCTTTACACCGGAGCGAACGAGGCCGCGCTTGCTGACGATGGTATTCGCCGGGCAATTCAGACGCTCGACGATGCCAATGTGCCGATGCGCGATCGCTTCCTTGTGATTCCGCCGGTCGAGAAGAACAACCTTCTCGGTTTGGCGCGTTTCACTGAGCAGGCTTTTGTCGGCGAGGTTGGCATGGCGAACTCCATTCGCAATGGGCGCATCGGTAGCGTCTATGGGGTGGAGGTGTTCGTGTCGACGAACTGTGCAACCGCTACCGGCGCGGCGAGAATCTGTCTCTTGCTGCACCGTTCGGCGATTGCGCTGGTAACGCAGGTCGATATCAGGGTGCAGACGCAGTACAAGCAGGAGTACCTGGCTGACTTGCTGACCGCCGATACCATCTATGGCGTCGGCGAGCTCAGAGATGACGCTGGCGTGGCAATTGCTGTGCTCGCGTAAGGTGCGTGGCTTTGGGGAGGGGGCAACCTCTCCCCGCTTTTAAGGAGTAGGGCACATGACATATCTTGAGCTGGTAAACGCAGTGATGCGCCGGCTGCGCGTTGATGAGGTTGGCTTTGTGTCCGACTTGAAATATTCGGTGATGATTGGCGACTTTGTGAACCAGGCAAAACGCGAAGTTGAGGACGCCTACAACTGGCTGGCGTTGGAAAGCAATCTGCCGCTGTCAATAGTGGCGGCAACGTCGACCTACACACTGACCGGGTTCGGGCGCAGGGCGCGTATTCGGCTGGTACACGACCTGACTAACCGGCTGGAAATCAAGCCGATTGACTGGGATAAGTTTCAGCACCGCCTGGACTTCGGCGCGCAAAGCGGCCCGCCGTCACACTGGCGCATCAACGGACTGGTTGGGGACGATCCGATCCTGGAGCTCTATCCGACACCGAACGCGGCCTCGAACGTGACCGTCTATGCGACAGTGCCGCAAGCAGACCTGACCAACGATTCCACCGAGATGACGGTGCCGTTCTATCCGGTCATCCTGGGGGCCTATACCCTTGCCGTTGCCGAGCGTGGCGACGACCGCGGCGCGGCCGAGCAGCAAGCGCAGGCGGAGTATCAGCAAGCACTGGCCGATGCCATCTCGCGCGATAACTTCAACGCCAACCACGGGTACTCCACGGATTGGGTGGTGGTCTAATGTCGGGCGCACTCAATCAAATCATTCTCCGCGGGCCCGGAACCTTCGGGTTGAACACCGAGCAGGCCTTGAGTGTGGATGACTTCAGGTGGTGCACCGAGGGGGAGAACCTGGTGTTCGATGACACCAACCGCCTGACCTCGCGAAAAGGCCTTAATAACCTCACCGTGACCGGCGGCCATGGTAACGACGTTGAGAGCATTTTTGAGTTCATCGAGAGCGCGACCAGCACCGAGATTATCAGTGCGGCCGGGCTCAAGATTTACACCGGCACCGTGACGCTGACCGACATCACCGGCACCATCACTGCGCCCACCGCCAATGACTGGCAATTTGTCAACTTCAACGGCAAGTGCATCGGCGTACAGCAAGGGCATACGCCCATTGTCTACACTGGCACCGGCAGCTTTGCCGATATCACGCCAGCGACCGGGACATTGCCCACAGGCAACGCTGCGGTGGCTGCTTTTGGGCGGCTGTGGATTGTGGACGCTGACAAGCTGACGCTGAAGTTCTCAGACGTGCTCGATGAGACTAACTGGGCAACCGCCGGCAGCGGGTCGCTGGATACGCTCGAGGTATGGCCCGACGGCATTGACACCATCGTTGCCGTTGAAGAGTTCCAGAATCAGCTGCTCATTTTCGGCACCCGATCGATCCTGGTCTACACCGGCGCGGAGGACCCCACCGCGGCAACCTTCGTGCTGTTCGACATCATCCGCCGCGGCACCAACTGGCGCGATTCCGTAGTGCCCATCGGCAACGATTTGCTGTTCATGTCGGCCGATGGCTTGCGCTCCGTCGCGCGCGGCCTTGAATCACAGACCATGCCGATGACGGACTTGACGACCCATGTCCGCTCCTTGCTTATTGACCAGCTGGACGGGGCGACCGGGCTTGCGGCGGACTATTCGCCTATCGATCGCGCCTATCTGGTGCGTATCGAGAAATCGACCGGCGTCAATTATTGGTACTTCGACGTTGGCGCGCGCTTACCCACCGGCGACCTACGTGCCTTCCGCTGGTCTGGCATCAATTACACCAGCATTCATGTCGCATCCGATCGAACCGTCTACCTCGGCACCAATGGGGCCATCGGAGACCATTCAGGCTATTTAGATGACGGCATGTCCTATGACATCGAATGGCTAACCGCCGGATCGGAGCTTGGCGCGGAAGGCGAAAAGATACTCAAGACAGCGCGCTTCCTGGTCTCGGTCAATGCGCTGACAACGTTTATTCTTCGTTGGTGCGTCGACTTCAATGAGCTGTGCTTTAGTGCGACCGCGGCGATTGGCGTTGCTAACGCGGAGAGTGAATGGAATCTGGCCGAATGGGGCTTAGACGAATGGTCCGGGGGGTCTCGCATCTCGCGCGAGCTTCGCGTGCCGATGTCGCACTCAGGGCAGATTGTACAAATAGGTGCGCGCGTGACCATTAGCGGCGCGGTGGTGAGCTTCGCCAATGTCACCATTTTGACCAAAATCGGGAGACTTGCAGCATGAGCGATTATGCGCGCGTTTATGACTTTAGCGTCAAGGATGGCTTGACGACTGGCGACCCCGCCAAGCTCATCAAAGGCTCGGAAGTGGATGCCGAATTCGATGAGCTGGTGATCCATGTTGCCAGCAAGATAGACACTCCGGCGGGGGCCTCTGAAGGCGACTTTTTGACCTTGAGCTCTGGCAGCTGGATTGGAGGCTCGGCAGGCATCGTGCCCGTTGGCGCGTTGATGCCTTATGGCGGCAGCGCTGCCCCGACCGACTGGTTGCTGTGTGACGGCTCTTCGATGAGCACCACGACCTATGCCGCCCTGTTTGCCGTTATCGGCTATACCTACGGCGGCTCGGGCGCGAACTTCAATCTGCCAGACTTGCGCGGCCGCACCGCCTTTGGCAAGGACAACATGAACAATGTCCCGGGCACCGGCGGCGGGGATGCGGGGCGTCTCACCAGCGGCTCGGCGTCATCCTTCGATGGTGACACCTTGGGCGCGACGGGGGGCGATGAGGAGCACACGCTAACCACCGCCCAGCTAGCGGCACACACGCACGGCTTCAAGGTCAACGTTAACGATGCGGCGGCCGGCAGCGATGAAGACGCG
>Ga0224508_10002686_pt1 | contig 14988 bp, 10 predicted proteins | sample SF_Jan12_sed_USG_4_FD_170157 | JGI IMG/M metagenome (GOLD analysis project Ga0224508, IMG submission 170157) | Sediment microbial communities from San Francisco Bay, California, United States - SF_Jan12_sed_USGS_21 | ecosystem: Environmental > Aquatic > Marine > Sediment | place: USA... | reverse complement strand
CCAGGACCTTCACCGGGCCGTCATCCACCAGGAAGATGTTCCCGGGCTTCACGTCCCGGTGGATGATGTCGGCGTCGTGCGCCCGAGCGAGACCGCGTGCGACCTGGAGCGCGATATCCGCGGCCTCGGAAGGCTCGAGACGGCGGCGCTCCGACAACAACTGCGTGAGCGAGCATCCATCGTAGTGTGCCATCGCGATGAACGAACGCCCGTCTTCGAGCGCGCCGATCTCGTGAATCGTGCAGATGTTGAGGTGGTCGAGCCGTGCCGCAGCTCGCGCTTCGACCATCAACCTCTGCGCGGCCTCCTCGTCCTCGGTCAGGTGCGGCGGAAGGAACTTGAGCGCGACCGGTCGATCGAGCTTCGTGTCGTGCGCACGATACACGACGCCCATACCGCCGGCCCCCAACTCCTCGACGATGACGTAGTGCCCCACCCGCGCCCCGGCGCCGAGCCCGGTTTGCTCGGGCTCGCTCGGCCTCCTGAAGGCGGAAAAGATCGAACGGCGGGGCGTCTTCGACATGCCGGAGACTATCCGCGGCGTCGGCTCGTAGTCCAGCGCGTCCCCCCCCCAATGTTCGGCGAGTCCTCGACCACCTATCCTCCCTGACTTACCGGAAGCCCGAGGCTTCGGGCTCGGTCCCACATCATGACAGGAGGCACCGTTGGAGGAGATTCAGGTCACGGCGCGGTTCAACATCCACCCGGACGGTCACGACCGGTTTCGCGAGATCGCGGACGAGTGCATCCGCATCGTGGACGAAGAGGACACCGGCACCCTGCAGTATGACTGGTTCTTCAACGAGTCCGGAGACGAATGCGTCGTTCGGGAGACCTACGCCAACTCCGACGCCCTCCTCGAACACATCGCGCATGTCGGGGAACAGCTTGGAGCGATCCTGGAAGTCGCGGACATCGATCTCGAGGTGTTCGGCGATCCGTCGCCCGAGCTCGCCGAGGCCGCCGCGGGTCTCGGCCCGCGGGTGTACGGGTTCCACGGCGGGGCCGCCAGAGCTTGATCCCGGGTGGCGGGGTGGTCGGTGATCGGGGGTCGACCGGATCGGTCAGGCGTCACTAACGGCAATCGGTGCACCCGGATAGCAGGTTCCACCGGTCCCGCGGGGTCGGTGGAACCTGCGGGAAGTTGGCGCATCCGCTTCAGAACCCGGATATTGAAGAATCGGTTACCTCGCTCATGGGTGGTGCGGCAAGCCAGGTACTGGGGAGCGCGGTGTTGTGAGCAGGAGATGTCCAGATGTCGGTCAACCGCCGTATCGCTTCGACCGCTTGCGCTCTGGCCGTCCTGGCCGTGACCGCTTGCACGACCGAGTTGGAACGAACCCGGGTGGAGACGCTCGCGAAGATGTCGAGCGAAAGCAGTTGGGGGGACAGCGTCTGGGGGCCTTCCGCCGATCCGCTACCCGACACCTTCATTCCCGTCGATCCGGTCCCGCCCGAGACGGGTTGGCGACGCGTCGCGGACTGGAACGGCGACGGCGTGCGCAAGACGGAGCTCTTCTCTGTCGACGCCGAGTGGCAGATCGTCTGGCGCAGCGGTGCGCGTGAAGGGGACCGACCTCTCCGCATCAAGGCCTTCGCGATTCCGGGCGACGTGCTCGTCGCCAACGTGAGTCAGGATGGCGAGTCGCAGATCTCTGCGCTGCACCTCCGAGGCGGGGGCACGTTCTACCTCGAGGTCGAAGGCGCCGGCGGGCCCTGGCACGTGGCCGTCGAGGTCCCTACGAATCTGGGTGACCGTTAGGGCTCGAAGCCCACTCCCCACCACGGGCCGGGTGCCCAGGCAGGATTCGTTCGCGCCGGCTATCTGGGTGCCGGACAGTACCGGCTCGGCGAGCCGCCTCGTACCTTTTCCGCGGCCGTTCCCGCCTGCGCGGGGCGCCGCTCGCCGGACCCACGGCGAAACGAGAGGGGCACGATGATCATGATCTCGGCGGCCTTCCTGGCCTTCACCGGTATCTGGCTCGGAATGTCCGCGGAGACGGACCCCGCGGTCGCGACCGACGTGCACCCGGCTCCCGCGATTCCCGACACTCTGCTGCGCGTCGCTCAGGCGGTCGTCGAGGGAACCTGTCAGCGATGTCATAACGCCGACCGGATGCGCGGCAACATGTCGCTCGAGGGGTTCCAGGTAGCCTCTGCGGAGGAGCACGGGGCCATCGCCGAACGCATGGTCCGAAAGCTCCGCGCCGGCATGATGCCGCCCGTCGGCACCCGGCGACCCGGGGGCGACAGCCTCGAGGTTCTCGTCGAGGCCCTCGAGATTCGGCTCGACGACATGGCCACCGGAGCGATCAATCCCGGGCGACGCACGTTTCAGCGCCTGAACCGTGCGGAGTACACGGCATCGGTCCGGGACCTGCTCGATCTCGAAATCGACGCCGCAGACTATCTTCCGGCCGATACGAAGAGCGCGAACTTCGACAACATCGCGGACGTACAGCTGCTGTCGCCCACGCTGATGGATGCCTATCTGCGGGCTGCGAGCGATATCAGCCGATTGGCGGTTGGTGACGCGTCCGCGGGGGCTAGCGAGGCGACGTATCGGGTTTCACGCTGGGTATCGCAGCTGCATCAGGTCGAGGGGGCCCCGTATGGCACACGCGGCGGCCTTAGCGTCGTCCACACGTTCCCGGCGGACGGAGCGTACCGTTTCCGCGTCTCGTTCCACCACGAGACGACGGGCGCCCTCTTCGGGAACGGAAAGGGTGCGCTACACACGGAGGAGCGGCCGGAAGAGATCGAGCTCTCCGTCGACGGGGCCCGCGTGGCCCTGCTCGAAGTCCCGCGGTGGATGCACGTCTCGGACGAGGACGGCGTCAACCTCCGCACCGAACCGATCGCGATCTCGGCGGGTCCGCACCGCGTGTCCGCCGCATTCATCCGCCGGTTCGAGGGGCCTCTGCAGGATCTGATTTCACCACACGAATGGTCGATCGCGTCGACGAGCATCACCGACGCCTACGGGTTCACGACGCTCCCGCACCTTCGAGACATGGCGATCACCGGCCCGTTCGACCCGACGGGGGTCTCCCCCACGCCGAGTCGGGCGAGGATCTTCGGTTGCTATCCGGAGTCGGCCGACGGCGCGAGACCCTGCGCCGAGGAGATCCTCGCGCGCCTCGGGAGTCGCGCGTACCGCCGTCCACTGACGCCCGAAAACCTGAGCGCAGTGATGGCCCTCTATGACGATGGTGCGACCGACGGCGGATTCGAGGCCGGCGTCCGGCTTGCCCTCGAGGGGCTGCTGGCGAGCCCACACTTCGTCTTTCGGTTCGAGGAGCCGCCCGCGGCCCGTATCGCCGCGGCGCAGGGCAGCGAGGAGTCGTCGGACTACGAGATCAGCGACTTCGACCTGGCCTCCAGGCTTTCATTCTTCCTGTGGGGACAGGGCCCTGACGACAGGCTCGCCGATCTCGCGGGTCGCGGCGAGCTGTCTTCTTCGGACGTCCTGGAGTCAGAGGTGAGGCGGATGCTGGAGGACCGCCGGTCCGAAGCGCTGGCGACCCGTTTCGCGGCGCAGTGGTTCCGGCTCGCCGACCTGGAGCCGCTCCACCCCGATGTCCGGACCTACCCGGATTTCGATCAGCAGCTGAAGGATGCGATGTCCCGCGAGACCGAGCTCTTCTTCCGCGAGCTCGTGTCGCATGATCGCCCGGTCCTGGAGCTCCTCACGGCCGACTACACATACGTGAACGAGCGCCTGGCCCGTCACTACGATCTGTCCGGCGTGGCGGGAGACCACTTTCGACGAGTCCGACAGGTCGACGATGAGCGTCGAGGCATTCTCGGTCACGGGAGCGTTCTGACTCTGACCTCGCACGCCGGCCGGACGTCCCCCGTGCTCAGAGGGAAATGGGTGATGGAAGTCCTGCTCGGGACGCCGCCGCCTCCGCCGCCTCCGGACATCCCCGACCTCGAGGCGACTGCGGAGGCGGAAGACGGTCGCTTCCGCTCGGTCCGGGAGCGGCTTGAAGAGCACCGGCGGAGCCCCGCCTGTCGTTCGTGTCACCGCGTCATCGATCCGATCGGCATGGCGCTCGAGCACTTCGACGCGACCGGCGCGCGTCGGCTGCGAGACGCGGGAGTCCCGGTCGACGCGGCGAGCGAGTACTACGACGGGACGACGGTGGAGAGCGCGAGCGATCTCCGGGCAGCCTTGCTCGCGCGACCGACGCCGCTCCTTCGCACATTCACCGAGAATCTCCTCGCTTACGCCCTCGGGCGGCGCGTCGAGTACTACGACATGCCCACGGTACGGGCGATCGTGCGAGGCGCCGCAGCCGAGGATCACCGAATCTCGGCGTACATCCTCGGTGTCGTGAACAGCCCGGCGTTCCGTATGAAGGCCGCCGACCCGGCGACACAGGAGACCACCTCGCACTGACGCCGCTCGCTGCGTGAGCAACGGAGAGAAAGAAGCGATGGAGTTCATTACCGGAAAACACCTCTCGCGACGGACGTTCCTGAAGGGAGCGGGCGTCACGGCCGCTCTCCCATTCCTCGACGCGATGGTGCCCGCGGGACGGCTGTGGGGGCGTTCCGCGCCGGACCCGACCCGCCTTGTCTGCATCGAGATGGTCCACGGGGCCGCGGGTAGCAGCGATTGGGGAGCGAGCCAGAACCTCTGGTCGCCGGCCGACGTAGGACGCGACTTCGATCTCGGGCCCAGCGCCCTCCGGCCGCTCGAGCCTTTTCGCGAGTACCTGACGATCGTCTCGGACACGGATGTCCGTGGCGCGGAGGCCAACCTCCCGAAGGAGATCGGGGGCGATCACTTCCGGTCCAGCGCGACGTTTCTGACCCAGGAGCACCCCAGACAGACAGAGAGCTCGGACGTCCGGGTAGGGACGTCTCTCGACCAGATCTACGCGCAGCGATTCGGTCAGGACACGCCGATCCCTTCGATGCAGCTCTGTATCGAGAACGTCGACCAGGCGGGTGGGTGCGCATACGGGTACGCGTGCGTATACACGGACACCATCAGCTGGTCCTCGCCCACGCAGCCGTTGCCCATGATCCGTGATCCCCGCGTCGCCTTCGACCAGCTGTTCGGGGCCGGAGGAAACGCCGAGGCGCGCGCGCAGCGGGTCCGATCGAGCCGCAGCGTCCTCGACTTCATCGCCGGTGAGGTCGCGTCCCTCAGGCGCGAGCTCGATCCGAGCGACCGGCGGAGGATCGACCGATACATGGACAACGTGCGCGAGATCGAGCGCCGTATCGATCGAATCGTCGAGCGGAACACGAGTGGCGAAGTCCGCGAGCTACCCGAGGCTCCAGCCGGCGTGCCCGATTCGTTCGACGAGCACGTCAAGCTCATGTTCGATCTGCAGGCGCTCGCGTTCGAGACGGACGTGACGCGGGTCTTCTCGTTCAAGATGGGGCGCGACGCCTCGGGTCGGGTGTACCCGGCGAGCGGCGTGGACAAGGGCTTCCACCCCGCTTCGCACCACGGAAACAACGAACGGAACATCTCGGACTTCAAGCAGATCAACGAGTACCACGTCGGCCTCCTTCCGTACTTTCTCGAGAGGCTGCGGGACACCATGGACGGGGATACCCATCTGCTCGACAAGACGATGATTGTCTACGGGTCGCCGATGGGCGATCCGAACGTCCACAACCACAAGCGTTGCCCCCTCTTCATCGCCGGCGGGGCGAGCGGGAGCATGGACGGGAACCTGCATTCGCGCGCGGCTCCCGGGACCCCGATGGCCAACGTCATGCTGTCGCTGATGCACCGCCTGGGCATCGAGGACATCGAGAGTTTTGGCGACAGCACGGGCGAGTTCTCGCTCGCCGCGGCCGGGGACTCCTAGATGGGCATCTCGGGCCTCCTGACGATCCTCTCGCTCCTAGGGACGCTCGGCCCCGAGGCGCCCATTGCGGACGCCGCCATGCGAGGCGACACGCATGGCGTGCGCACGCTGATCGAAGCCGGGGCGGATGTGAACGCGGCTCAGGGCGACGGGATGACGGGTCTACACTGGGCCGCCCGGTTGGGCGACCCGGAGCTCGCGACCGTGCTGCTCGACGCCGGCGCGCGAACGGATGTCGCGACGCGGATCGGCGCGCATACGCCGTTGCATGTAGCGACCGCCGCTGGACGTGCGGCGCTCGTCAACGTCCTTCTGAGGGCCGGCAGCGAGCCCGATGCGAGGACCACGACCGGAGCGACGGCGCTCCAGTTCGCGGCGGCGTCCGGGGACGTCCCGTCCATCGAGGCGCTCGTCTTCCACGGCGCCGACGTCGACGCTCGCGAGCCGGAGTGGGGCCAGACCCCGTTGATGTTCGCCGCGGCGGCGGGACGGGCCGGAGCGATCGAGTCGTTGATCGCGGGCGGAGCGGATCCCTCCGTAACCGCCCGGGTCCTGGACATCGTCGAGCGCAACCGTTCGGACGCGATCGAGCAGCGGGGTGGCGAACCCCCCATCGCCTGCTCGGGCTGTCTGGGGAACTACGCGGATCTCGTCGGCACGCATGGTGGCCTCACGGCACTGCTGCTGGCGGCACGTGAGGGTCACGAGGACGCCGTGTTCGCGCTTGTCGCGGGAGGTGCGCACATCGATGGGGAAAGCGCCGCCGACCGGACCACGCCGCTCCTCATGGCGATGATCAACGGACACTTCGATCTGGGTCTCCGGCTTCTGGCCCACGGAGCCAATCCGCGGCTCGCGAGCGATGCGGGGGCGACGCCGCTCTATGCCGTCCTCAACATGCAATGGGCGCCGAAGGCAAGGCACCCGCAGCCGACCGACTATCAACAGCAGCAGGCGACCTATATCGAGGTGATGACGGTGCTCCTCGAGACCGGTGTCGATCCGAACGCACGTCTCGCGAGGTCGCTCTGGTTTACGACCTACAACCGCGATCTGCTCGGCGTCGATCGCACCGGAGCCACACCGTTCTGGCGGGCGGCGCACGCGCTCGACGTCGAAGCCATGCGGCTTCTGCTCGCGTACGGGGCGGATCCGACTCTCCCGACGATCAAGGCCCCGACTCGACGTCAGCGAACGGAGGACCATTCCGGGCTTCCTCCGGTGCCGGATGGCGGCCCGGCCGTGTCTCCGATTCACGCCGCATCGGGCGTCGGGTACGGGCAGGGGTTCGCGGGCAACTCGCACCGTCACGTGCCGGACGGGTGGCTACTCGCGATGAAGTTCCTCGTCGAGGAATTGGGGGCGGATGTGAACGCCCGCGACCACAACGGCTACTCGCCGGCACACCACGCGGCGGCTCGAGGCGACAACGAGCTGATCCGGTATCTCGTCGAGAAAGGTGCGGACGTCACCCTTGTGGCGCGGAGCGGCCAGACGACCGTGGACATGGCCAACGGCCCCGTTCAGCGCATCCAGCCGTTTCCGGAGACGATCGCGCTGCTCGAGGGCCTCGGGGCGAAGAACAACCACCGTTGTGTCTCGTGTTGATGTGGCTGGAGCGGTAGAACCGGTCAGCCGGTATCCACTTCATCGTCTTCGATGAGGCCGAGCTGGAACATCCCGGTCTCGGTCCATTCGGCACGGATGAGCGTCCAGAAGTCTCGGGTTCGATCCCGCGTGACGTACTCATAGGCGATCCAGCCGAAGCCGTCCTCGCCCCATTCGGTCCCCCACGAGTTTTGTACCAGAAACGCCCCGGTCGACGCGGTTCCGTTCAGGCTGGTCATGATCCGCTCATCATCGTATCCGACGGTGACGACCGCGTGTCCTCCCAACCGGCTGTCATCTTCGGCCGGATACGGCACCTGGCCGCCCGGCTCGGCCTCCCATGAGACGTCGATGACGTTGTCGTACATCGGGAACGCCAGCGTCACCGGGATCCCGCCCGCGAGGTGCTTCTTCACGTTGAGCAGGAGGGCCTCCGGCGACATCAGGAGCTTGCCATCCTCGTCGCGCCGATCGAGCCGATAGTACCGGGTAGCCTGATACTCGCCGGCCAGCGCGTAGGCGAACGAATTCGGCTCCTCGTTGAATGCCTCGTCCCAGGGGGGGTACTTGCCCTCCTCGTCCTTCTCGAACTCCGGGTACCCCCAGAACTTCTCGGGCGGCACGCCGATCATGCGCAGCACCCCCATCACCTGACGGATGTAGACGCCTGACGCATCCTCCGACTGGTTGAAGTTCTTCGCCACCGTGAACAGGAATCGGCGAGACGGGGCGACCGACTTCCCGTGTTCGCGCTTCTCGAAGTACTCAAGGAGGCTCGCGACGACGTGTGCATTGCAGGTGTTGAACCCGCCCTGGAATCGAACCGGTCCGCAGCTGTCTCGGAGATCCACGCTCGTCGGGAGCTCGGTGGTACGCGGCGGCAGGTACTGCGCCGCTTCGTCCTCCGCCAATCGCTCGCGCTTCGCGCCGGCTGAATCGCGCAGCACCGTTGCGAGTCGCTGGTTTCCGAGAGCCCGGTGACGGTGGGCTTTCCCCTCTTCCTCCACCCACCCGGATCCGATCGTTCGGTGATCAGCCATGCTTCGCGCCTCCTTCTCGTTCCCGCCCTTTGCACGTCGACCGTGCAAAGCGGGATCGAAACATTCGCGAGGCCCCGAGTTGCGGCAATCGCCCTGTCGTGTCCTACGGGGATGCCGCATCGTGCGCACCCCGGAACGCCGGGTTCCGGGGCGCCAACAAACCGTTCGCAGTCGAGCCCCAGGACGCCGTGGATCGTCGCGAAGAGCAGTCCGCCGCCCCAACCACCAGCACGGTCCCCGACCGGGTGGGGCCCTGCCGTCCGTTGGAGGAGCTAGGGGCGGGTGGCATGGGCCGCGTCTACCTGGCGGAGCTCGAGGAGGATCGACCGTACGGCCGGGTCGGGGAGCGCGTCGCGCTCAAGATCCTGCACCCCCATCTGCTCGATCGAATGGAGGAGGTGCAGAGGTTCCAGCGCGAGTCGGAGATTGGCTCGGACCTGATCCACGAGAACGTCGTCCGTACGTACGACTCGGGTCACGAAGACACGGATCTCGGCACGATCCACTATCTGGTGATGGAATACGTGGAGGGTCGGACGCTCCGTCAGCTGATGCGTGCGATGAAGGTTCTTCCCGAGCCGTTGCTGCGCGATCTAGCGCAGAGCATCGCGCACGGCCTGGAGGCGATTCACGCCAGGGGGGTGACGCACCGCGACATCAAGCCATCGAACATCCTCATCACGCCCGACTACCAGGTAAAGATCATGGATCTGGGAGTCGCGCACACGGTGACCGAGGTGACGCGGCTGACCCAGACGGGCCATATCATCGGCACTCTCCAGTACGTGGCCCCGGAGCAGCTCGCGGACAACCACTCCGGTCCGTACTCGGACCTGTACGCGCTCGGTGTGGTTCTCTACGAAGCGTCGACCGGGGCCCAGCCGTTCAAGTCCGACAATGTGGCCAGCTCGGTATGGCGGCAGCTCGAGCACGTCCCGCCGCCCCCGCACGAGGTGAACCCTCAGCTGACCGCGTTCTTCGATCAGATGATCATGTGTTTGATCGAGAAGCAGCCGGACGACCGGTTCGCCACCGCCGCGGAGGTCGCGACCGTCCTCAGGGAGGCGGAGGGATCCGAATGGTGGGGGCAACGGGAGCACGAGAGTGACGGCCAGGGAAAGTCCGACACGTTCCGGATACAGGTGTCGCGCGAGTCGCCTTTCGTGGGTCGGGACCGCGAGCTTCAGGCACTTCTCGCGGCCTACAAGGACGTTCGGGTCGGGAAGGACAGACTCGTGTACGTGGAGGGCGAGCCGGGTGTCGGTAAGACACGGTTGCTCGACGCGTTCACGGATCAACTCCGCGGGCGGGAGGAAAAGGTCCAGGTGCTCTACGGATCGTATTCGCCGAGCGGGTACGGAGCGGGCACCGGGGGAGTGGGGCAGGCCGTCGTCGACTTCTTCGGGTCCTCATTGCTCGCCGAGAGACTGGAGAACCATCTCCATGGGGCGTCGGGTCTGGCCCCGGCGTTCGCGGCACGACTGGAGGGGCGGCCCCCGCCGGAGGGAGTCGCGCCTCTCTCCTCCGACGCCGTCCACGGGCTGTACCGAAAGCTCACGCGCGCCCTCGCGAGGACGGATCGGACCGTCTGGATCATCGATGATGCTCACTTCGCTTCGGCCGACAGCCGGGCGTTGATCACGTCACTGGCGCGCCAGCTCGGCAGCCTCGGCGTGATGGTGATCGTGACGTCGCGTCCAGGAGAATCGGGCGAGCTCGCGGGCGATCTCCTGCAGCTCCCGTACGCCCTCAGCCTGCCGCTCCAGAGGCTGGACGCCGACGCGGTCGTGGCGATTCTGGAAGGGAAGGTCACCCGGCGGAGCATCGCGCGACGGCTGGGTACGCAGCTCGCGACGCGGACGGCCGGGAATCCGTTCTTCGTCTTCGAGATCATCCGCGAGCTCGAAGAGCAGGGAGTCTTGCAGCGACTCGCGGAAAGCCCGACCGAGACGTCACGACGAATCGACCTGTTCACGATCCCCGCCTCGGTGCGCGAGCTCATGCAGGGCCGGCTGGCCGAGTTGTCCGACGAGGAGCGAGCGATCCTCGACGTCGCGTCGATCATGGGTTTCACGTTCGACGCCGATCTGATCCGTCGGATTCTCGAGTTGAAACGGCTTCGGGTCCTCCAGGCCCTCGCCAACATGGAGCGACGTGGCGGTCTGGTGCGCACGGTGGGGCGGCGCTTCAGCTTCGATCATCCACAGCTTCAGGAGCTGATCTACGAGGCTCTGCCGGACGTGCTGCGTGAAGAGTACCACGCGCTCGTGGCCGAGACCTTCGAAGAGCGTGAGGGTCTCGCGGGGGCGGCTCCCCCGGAGATGCCCCCGGCCTCGGTGGGATTCCTTGCCGAGCACTACTTCCGCGGCAACCGATCCGAGTCCGGGATCCCGCTCGCCGTGCCGGCGCTCGAGCACCTGCGGTCGCGGCATGAGAACGAAGCGTTGGTTCGACTCGCCGACGTGATCACCCCGCCTCTAGGGGAGGAGCACCCCGGACTCCGAGCCGACGTCGGGCTCCTGAGATCCGGAGCTTTCGCGCGCCTCGGGGACACCGAGGAGGCGCTCGAGGCGGCCACGGACGCGGCCGCAGCGGCGGAGCTGTCGGGAGATCAGTCGCGGCTGGCCCGTGCCCGCCTCCAGGTGGGGACCCAGCAGATGGTGGGTGCCGATCTCGAAGGAGCGCGGACGTCGCTCGAGGAGGCTCTCGGTCTGGCCGATGCCGCCGGGGACCGCCGAACGGCCATCGACGCGCTCGCCGATCTCGGGCGGCTCGTCTTCTGGATGGGGAGGTTCGCCGAGGCGGAAGAGCTCTTCGTTGAACAGCTGAAGCGTGCGCGGGAGGAGGGAGTAGTCGAGCAGGAATGCGAGGCCCGCGCCATCCTGGCCAATCTGTATCTCGGGCTGGATCGACTCGAGGACGCGCGCGCCCAGGCCGAGGAGCACCTCGCCGTCGCGGACGCCGCCGGGCTGCGCGAGAGCCAGACCACGGCACTGTTCAATCTGAGCCAGCTGGCGATCTGGAACGGCGACTACCCGACGGCGGACGCGCTGCTGAACGAGCAACTGGAGCTCAGCCAGGACATCGCGTATCTGCCGGGCGAGACGCTGGCACACCTGGGGTTCTCGCAGACCTGCTTCGAGACCGGTCGAACCGCCGAGTCGGCGCGGCATGTAGAGCTCGGGCTCGACCTCGCCGATCTCTCCAGGTTCGCGCTTGCGACCGGCTATTTCAACATTCGGCGTGGAGATGTCGCCTGGGCGGAGGAGGACCTTCCGGAGGCGTCCCGGCACTACGACCGGGCGCTCGAGGTGTTGCGACGGATCGGCGCGAACCAGGGAATAGCCGAGGTGCTGCTTTCACAGGGCCGGATCCGACTTGCCCGCTCCGACGACGACGCTGCCCGCGAGTCGTTCGGAGAGGCGGCGAAACTCGTCGCCGAGCACGATCTTTCCATCCCCGGACCGCTTCCCGCCGCGTACCTGGCTCTCATGGATGGCGCCCCGCCGCCGCGGGTCGGTAGCGGTCGTGCCTCGGTCTACGCGGAGACTCACGCGGTGCTTGCGCGCGGCGATGAGGGCGGCGACCACGCCGCCTCCGCCCGCGCGTTGCTGGAGCGAATGAGCGCTCACCTGGAGGGCGATGCGCTCGTTCACTTCTGGACGAAGTACCCGGCCGCACGGATGCTCGGTGGTCCGACGGAGCCGGGCTCCTGACGTTTCACGTTACAAGTGGTAGTTTTCGGGAGTTGGAACACTTCCACGGGCGCAGCAGGTCCGCGCCGACCTTTCGCTCAGATCACCTTTGGGGAGGACGTAATGTCTAAGCGAACCGCGGATTTCGTCATTCGGTTGTCCCAGGATCCGGAGTTGAAGGAGCGGTATCGCGCCGATCCCGCCGGGACCATGAGTGCGGAGGGGTTGGATGCGGATGCGCAGGCGGTCCTGCAGAGCAACGACCAGAAGGCGATCGCCGATCATCTGGGCGACGACGCGCCTCCAGGCTGCTTCGTCGTCGAGTAGAGCGCCGATAGCCGCCACATGACCGACGACGGTCAGAGCTCCGGGCCCCCTGGATCCCTGACCGTCGTCGGGACCGGCTTCATGGGAGCCGGTCAGATCACCCCCGAGGCCCTCGCGCACATCGACCGGGCCGACCGGTTCTTCTACCTGGGCGGGGATGCGGCGACCCGCATGTGGCTCGAGGGTCGCAACCCGACGTCGAAGTCCCTGTACAGCGAGTACGAGGTCGGCGGACCTCGACGCGATGCCTACAAGCGCATGGCGGCCCGGATGGTCGAGCCCGTCAGGGAAGGGCTGGACGTATGCGTGGCGTTCTACGGTCACCCCGGCGTCTTCGTGGACCCGTCGCACCGTGCGATTCGCGCCGCGCGGGCCGAAGGGTATCAGGCCCGCATGCTACCGGGCGTGTCCGCGGAGGACTGCCTCTTCGCCGACTGTCTCATCGACCCGGTCGCCTCCGGCTGTCATAGCTACGAGGCGACGCACTTCCTGAACAGAAAGCCGCGGTTCGATCCCGACGGATCGCTTGTCCTGTGGCAGATCGGTGGCGTGGGCGTGCGCACGTACGAGCGGGAGGCGCTATGGAGCGCGTCCGGTCTCCGCGAGTTGATCGACCATCTAAGAGGCTTCTACCCTGACGATCACGAGGTCGTGGTCTATGAGGCCGCGATGTTCGCCGTCTGTGAGCCCTCGATCATTCGGGTGCCACTCGGGCGCGTCCCCGAGGTGCCGGTCACGACGTCATCAACGATGTACGTGCCGCCGATCGGTACCGCCGTCGATTCGCTGGATGTCGGGTCCCCCGCGGGTTCGAGGGCTTCGCTCACGGTCGTCGGAACGGGCTACAACGTGGCCGGCCAGGTCACACCCGAGGCTCAGGCCCACCTGAAGATGGCAGATCAGGCCTTCTACCTGCTGAGCGACCCGTTCACCTCTGCCTGGGTCCGCGACCTCAACTCGGAAACGACCTCCCTCCACGACTCCTACTGGGAGGGGCGTTCGGGCGTGGAGGCCTGCGGAGAAATGGTGGAGCGAGTCCTCGCCCCGCTCGAGGAGGGGCAGCGGGTCGTCGCCGCGTTCTACGGACACCCGGCGATCTTCGTGCCTCCGGGACGAGAGTCCGTCCGACGCGCTCGGGCGTCCGGACACCGGGCGGAGATGCTTCCGGCGATCTCGGCCCCCGACTGTCTCTACGCGGACCTCGGGATCGATCCGGGCAGACTCGGCTGCCAGCTCTACGAGTCCACGGACTTCATGGAGAGCGAGCGGCCCGTCGAGATCGGGACGCCCATCGTGCTGCTCCAGGCGGGGGCCGTCGGCGTGCGGGAATACACGGAGGACATCGCCGGGGACCGGGAGGCGTTTGGCCGGCTCGCGTCGAGGCTGGCCGATTTCCACAGCCCGGACCACGAAGTCGTGCTCTACGAGATGTCGCAGAACCCCATGCATGAGCCCAGGATCGAGCGGTTCCCGTTGCGCGAAGCAGCCGACCGGGAGTTCACCGTCTACGCGACGCTGTACGTCCCTTCGGATCAGGGGGCAGACGCGGAACGCCCGCCGGACTGATCTTCAGTCGGCGGGCTGGCTCCCTTCGCCGTTCACGGGCTCGTTCTCGTTCGCGACGATCCATGCCCTGATCTTCTCGATCACCCATTCGCCGTCTCGAAATGCGAGCACCGCCATTTCGTGCGTGACCTGGTGGCTGTTGGACGTTTCGCCGCGAAAGGTGAACCGGTTTCGGTATCCGCTGTAGGCGATCTCGCCGTCATGCTGGATATAGAACTGATCGAGCTGATACTCCGGTTTCCCGTGACCCTCGAGGTTGCTTACGGTCTCGACGAACTCGTCGCGATCCCAGTGGATTGGGGTTGGGCGCTCCGGCTCCAGCAACTCGAAATCACGAGACAGGAGCTGCTTCATCTCGTCAGCGTCGAAGCGCTCGATCGCCCCATACAGGGTACGGAGCGTCTCCTTGATCGGCGCATCATCGGCCGGGTCGATCTGACCCCGGTCGTTTCCATTCGGCTGATTGGCGGCCATACGACCCTCCCAAAAGGTGTCTCCCCTCCCCCACACCTCCCGCCGAGTAACGAAACTTAGCCGTTTCCGGGGCTCATCCCCAAACTCCGCCCCTCACGGAACCAGACGATTCGCGGTGTTCTTGAGAAGAAACAGGCCGTCTCCGGTGCCCGTCACGGCTATGATCCCGCTCTCGAAGAACGGGTAGTTGCTCCACGACGCGCCCCCGTATGGCGAGTTGTCGAAGAATGCGATCTCGACCGGGTTCTCGGGGTCGGAGATGTCGAGGATCCGCAGGCCGGCGCCGTAATTCGACTGGTACATCAAATCGCCGACGATATAGAGGTTGTGATCGGTGTCGGGCGTGGACGCGATGTACTCCTTCACGAGAATCGGATCATCGAGGTCCGTGACGTCCCAGACGAGCGTCCGCGTGCCCTCGACCAGCCCCTGTGGTTCGTC
>Ga0224508_10002685_pt1 | contig 14989 bp, 11 predicted proteins | sample SF_Jan12_sed_USG_4_FD_170157 | JGI IMG/M metagenome (GOLD analysis project Ga0224508, IMG submission 170157) | Sediment microbial communities from San Francisco Bay, California, United States - SF_Jan12_sed_USGS_21 | ecosystem: Environmental > Aquatic > Marine > Sediment | place: USA... | reverse complement strand
TTTAGAAGAAATCGAATCTCACACGCGTGAAGAAATCTTTCAAGCCCTTGACTATTTAGCTGCTGGCAATAATTTTCCTGAACCACAAATCAATTTAGATGAATACGAACGATCTGAAATACCAAATCATTGAAGGACAAAAAGGCTTTGCTTCTTAGAGCGGGTTTTTTATCATCTATAATGTCCGCTTACGACCCAAAGCGGACATTATAATAATACCATAGAATAACTATTATCCTCTAAATCACTGGAGCTACAATGTGAATTTATTAAGACTTTATTTAGTTGCCTCCACTGTAATCATCTTTGCTCTTTCAATTTATGTTGTTGCTACAGGAGGTATTAATTGGCCTGTTGTATACTTTGGGGATATTCTTGGTTTTGACTGGCGATCGCAGTTTAATATCGATTTTTTGATTCATCTTTTCTTGTTGGCAATATGGATATCATGGCGGGAAGGTTTCACTGCAAAGGGAAATATCTTTGGTTTCCTAAGTATTTTTATGGGAGGCATGTTTGGTTTTCCATATCTGTTATACGCAACGTATAAAGCCAACGGAAATCCAAAGTTAGTTCTTCTTGGGGTTCATGCGGAAAGTTAAAAATGAATATGTCCGCTATTGGCCGAAAGCGGACATAAGACTGTTTGAATACTCGCCCCGCTTCTTTGAGGCGGGGTTTTCTAATATTCTAGGTACGCCGCAAAAAAGAATACACAGCCAAGTGCAGGAATTAATGTTGCATCATATTTAAAATGGGCTCTTAATTTTTCGTAACTTTATAGTTTTGGCTTCCTATTTCTGTGTCCCAAATGTGTCCCTACTAAGCCCAAACAGGCCCATTTGAGCCCAATGTGCCCAGACTGTTAAAAACTAAGTGCTTGTTTTTATTAAATCTATTGGTGGAGGCGGCGGGAATCGAACCCGCGTCCGCAAATTCTCTGCCGTTGGTACTACATGCTTAGTCGCTCTTTAACTTAGCCCCTATACTCCCGAACGACAGGGCATATAGAGGGGAGCCCAGATTAGTTTTAATGGATCCGCTCTAGACAGACTTCACCACGAGCTTACTAAGGTTACGCCCGGGTCCAGAACCGTAAGCTGAACTGGTCGGACGGCTATAGACTGGTTTTTAAGCAGCTAGAGCGTAGTTGTCATCGTTTGCAACTATAAGTTTGCAGCATTTTTATACGAGGCTAGCTAACATCCTCGGCATGCACCTCAAGTTTCGCAATCCACGTCGAAACCAAGTCGCCCCCAAAAGAGACATAAAACAGTGCAATTATACTATATAAACAACCACTTGGCCGTACTCAGATAGCACAATTATGTTAATGATTAGACCGCTTGTTTTCGATATGATTCACGCCTTTCTTATACTCATTCGCCAACCTACAAAAGGCACTGCATTTTCATGTTGATCATCGACGGAGGTCATGCATTATCTCAATTTAGAACCGAATCTCTCCAGCGCCAACTTGAAGGTATTACTGCAAAAGTAGATGGCTTCTCTTCGAAGTTTGTTCACTTTATTCAATCTAGTAGTGATTTAGAGCCACAAGAAGTTTCAAAACTAGAAGCATTACTCTTATACATACCTCCAGCTTCTACAAACTCTAAAAATGATCTTCAGATTTTGGTTGTTCCTCGGTTTGGAACAATTTCTCCATGGTCATCCAAGGCTACTGATATTGCACATAACTGTGGCTTAACCAATATTGTTCGAATAGAGCGCGGCACGTTGTATGAATTTTCATTAAAAGAAGCAGCGGATGAAAATGAGATTCAACAAATTGCTCATCTATTACATGACCGGATGACGGAATCGGTTTTATTTGATGCACAAGAAGCTGATTCTTTATTTAAGGATGAAGCGAAACGTGAATTAGTAGAAGTTACCTTAGGTAATAATCCTAAAGATGCATTGTTGAGTGCAAACCAAGATATGGGTCTTGCGCTTGCAGAAGATGAAATTGATTACTTAATCGAGAAGTACGAACAATTATACCGTTCGCCAACCGATGTTGAATTGATGATGTTTGCACAAGCAAACTCAGAGCATTGTCGACATAAAATATTTAATGCCAGGTGGGTTATTGATGGTCAAGCAAAAGAAGAAACATTGTTTGGCATGATTAAGAACACTCATCAGCATTCACCAGAAAATATTTTATCTGCTTACAGTGATAATGCCGCAGTAGTGACAGGTCATTCAGCAACACGTTTTCACGCCAACCCATCTACTCATCAATATCAATTTGATAATGAAGATGTGCATATCTTAATGAAAGTAGAAACACATAATCATCCTACTGCTATTTCACCTTTCCCGGGTGCGGCAACAGGTTCGGGTGGTGAGATACGTGATGAAGGTGCAGTAGGGCGCGGTGGCCGGCCTAAAGCGGGCTTATGTGGTTTTTCAGTTTCAAATTTACATTTACCAGGAAAGTTTCAACCTTGGGAATTTGAATATGGCAAACCCGACCGCATTGTTTCAGCTTTAGACATTATTAAAGAAGGCCCAATTGGGGCTGCATCTTTTAATAATGAGTTTGGTCGACCAAATATTCTTGGCTATTTTAGAACCTTAGAGTTGGATGCCTCAGAGCAACAGGACCATAGTGATGTTCGCGGTTATCACAAACCGATTATGATTGCAGGTGGTTTGGGTAATGTTAGAAAAGAACATGTATTAAAAGAGAAATTCCCAGATGACACACCGATTGTTGTATTAGGTGGCCCAGCGATGTTAATCGGTCTTGGAGGCGGTGCTGCTTCTTCAATGGCCAGTGGTACCAGTACTGAAGATTTAGATTTTGCATCCGTGCAACGTGGTAATGCAGAAATGGAGCGTCGTTGCCAGGAAGTAATTGAGCAATGTGTGGTACGAGGCAATGAGAGTCCTATCATTTCCATTCATGATGTAGGAGCAGGGGGGTTGTCCAACGCCATTCCTGAACTGATTCATGATGCAGATTTAGGCGGTTCATTTGAAATCAGAAATATACCAAACGCTGAACCAGGAATGTCCCCTAAAGAGATTTGGTGTAATGAGGCTCAAGAACGCTATGTAATAGCAGTAGCTAGGGACAAGTTAGAAGAATTTGAAGCCTTATGTAAACGTGAACGTTGCCCTTATGCAGTAGTAGGCAAGAGCACTAAAGAATCACAGCTCGTTCTTTCAGACAATGCTTTTGAAAATAATCCAATCGATATTCCGATGGATATTTTGCTTGGCAAAACCCCAAAGATGACACGTGATGTAGCTTCAGTCGCAACAACTTCAAAAGCAATAAACACAGCTGAAATTAATCTTGAAGAAGCTATCAATCGTGTTTTGCAATTGCCAAGTGTCGCATCAAAGAGCTTTTTAATAACCATTGGTGATCGAACCGTTACGGGTATGGTTGCACGTGATCAATTCGTTGGTCCATGGCAAGTTCCTGTCTCAGATGTTGCAGTTACTTGCAGTGACTACAAAGGTTACACCGGTGAATCGATGTCGATGGGTGAGCGCACTCCCGTTGCTTTATTATCAGGTCCTGCGTCTGGCCGCATGGCAATTTGCGAAGCGATTACTAATATTCTTGCTTCGAATGTAAAACAACTTTCAGATATTCGCTTATCAGCAAACTGGATGTCGCCTGCGGGCCATGTTGGTGAAGATGCAAATTTATTTGCAACGGTACAAGCCGTGGGCGAAGAATTGTGTCCTGATTTAGGAATTGCGATACCAGTTGGTAAAGACTCTTTGTCTATGAAAAGTGTCTGGGAAGATAACGGTAAAAACAAATCTGTTACTGCTCCTTTGTCTTTAATTATTTCTGCATTTGCACCAGTAGAAGATGTTCGCAAGACATTAACACCACAACTAAACTTAGAGATAGAAAGATCTAATCTTTTATTAATTGATTTAGGTTCTAAGAAAAATCGCATGGGTGGGTCAGCTTTAGCGCAAGTGTTTTCGCAAATAGGCAATACTCCACCTGATTTAGATAACACAACATTAATTAAAAGTTTGTTTGCAGCAATTACTGAATTAAAAACTGAAAATTTGATCCAAGCTTATCATGATCGTTCAGATGGTGGTTTGTTAGCGTGTGTTTGTGAAATGAGTTTTGCTAGCCATGTAGGTATTGATATTCATTTAGATGATTTGGGCGATGATAAGGTTGCCAGCTTGTTTTCAGAAGAGCTAGGTGTGGTGATGCAAATAGACGCAGAAGACCTTGATAAAGTAGAAAACATTATGGTGAAACATAATTTGGCTTCTATCACACATTTTTTCGGCAAACCTAACGATACAAACACTATTAGCATTTCGCATAATAAAAAAGTTATCTATGAAAAGGATTGGTGTGAACTGTTAAATCATTGGTCTAGTACCAGTCATACTATCCAATCTTTGCGTGATAATCCTGAATGTGCAGATCAAGAATTAACTGCGATTATTGACAAAAGCAATCCAGGTTTGAGTGTTAAGTTAACCTTTGATATTAACGAAGATACTAGTGTTCCTTATATTAGCACTGGCGTTCGACCTAAAATTGCGGTGTTACGTGAACAGGGTGTAAATGGCCATATGGAAATGGCGGCTGCATTTGATCGTGCTGGATTTGATTCTGTAGATGTTCATATGACTGATTTGATAGAGAAACGTCTGAAGTTAGATAACTTTCAAGGATTGGTGGCTTGTGGTGGGTTTTCATATGGAGATGTATTAGGTGCTGGCGGTGGCTGGGCGAAGTCGATCCTTTTTAACAGTTACCTAAAAGACGAGTTTGCAAACTACTTTGCTAACCCCAATTTTTTTGCATTGGGGGTGTGTAACGGATGCCAAATGATGTCTCAGCTAAGCGACATAATTCCAGGGACTGAACACTGGCCAACCTTTGTTCAAAATACTTCGGAACAATTTGAAGCGAGGCTAGTAATGGTTGAAGTTAAAAACTCAGCTTCATTATTATTTAATGGTATGCATGGTTCGGCGATGCCAGTAGTGGTAGCGCACGGTGAAGGTAGGGCGGATGTGTCCAATGATTCACTAGATTATCTGAATAAACATAATCAAATAACGATGAATTACATTAATAATAGTCAACAAGCTACTGATATTTATCCATTTAATCCTAATGGTTCACCTCAGGGCGCAACTGGATTTTGCAATGAAGATGGACGTTTCACGATTATGATGCCGCACCCTGAGAGATTATTTCGTAGTGTTCAGTATTCATGGCGACCAAAAGAGTGGGCTGAAAATGGGCCATGGATGAGAATGTTTAGGAATGCTCGAAGTTCTTTAGGTTAAACAGTGCCTTAAGAGTATTTTATAAGTAAATTTATAAAGAATATTCGATATCTAAAATATTTTTCCTAAAAAATGCTCTAATTATGTCAATTATTGCTAATTCGTAATTTCTATTTGCTATCTAAATAACCTATAATTACATAAAGCCTTAAAATAGGCAGGGTAGAATTGGTTAAATCATGGACAATTTTCGCAAAACATTACTCACTTCAGCAGCATTTACTGTGCTGACATTAAGTGCTGTTCAAGCAGAGTGGTATATAGGTGCAGATGCTGTTCAGCAAGATGTAATTCCTTACCCAAGTAGTTTGTCTAATACTGATTTTTCTTCTGATGATATTTTGAGTTACAAACAAAATAGAAATGCTCAGGACAATAATGTTTCTTTGTTTGGCGGTTACAAAACTACTCAAAATTTTGCTTTGCAGCTTGAATACCAAGATGATCTTTCATTTGGTATCGACGATATGTTTGCTGGTTCATCACTTTGGTTTCCTGAAGCCAGTACTCAAAATTTTGAATCGAATGGATTGTTCCTTTCTGGCATAAGCAGTTATCCAATTAACGATAATGCCGCTTTGTATATGAAGGGTGGTTTATTCAACTGGGAAATTGATTCGAATTACTACGAAACGAGTTCTAATTTTCTCGGCCAAACTCGTGGCACCGATATATTCTATGGTTTAGGTGCAAATTATGACCTAAATGCTCGATTTGGTGTAAGTGCCGAATGGGAACGTTATCAGATGGAAAAATCTGATATTGATTACCTATCTACCAAGCTTAAGTTTAAGTTTTAACGCTAGAAAATTACTATCTCTATCGGTAGGTAAACCTAGAAATTTCAGGCTAAACGCTTGAAATCTACCCATATTTTCCAATTTTTATACAAATACTTGAGCTATAATTATCTTCTTAAATCACAACACTTAATTACTCATCAATTATCTTAGTGGGAGACCTTCGTAATGTTTACACCAGACATGACTATTGCCGGTTTTGACAATGAATTAACCGATGCAATTAATAAGGAAATTCGTCGCCAAGAAGAGCACGTAGAACTTATTGCTTCAGAAAACTACGCCAGTCCACGTGTAATGGAAGCTCAAGGTACCGTGCTAACCAATAAATATGCTGAAGGCTACCCTGCGAACCGTTATTACGGTGGATGTGAATTTGTGGACGTTGCCGAGCAATTAGCGATTGATCGTTTGAAAAGCCTTTTTGGTGCTGACTATGCAAACGTACAACCACACTCTGGTTCACAAGCGAACGCTGCAGTATTTTTAGCATTGCTAGAGCCGCATGACACTATTATGGGATTAGACTTATCTCACGGTGGTCACTTAACACATGGTTGCCCAGTAAACTTCTCGGGTAAAAACTACAATGCTGTTCTTTATGGATTAAATCCTGAAACTGGCGAAGTGGATTACGATGAAGTTGAACGCTTAGCTAAAGAAAACAAACCAAAGATGATCATTGCTGGTTTCTCAGCATATTCTAAAATTTGGGACTGGCAGCGTTTCAGAGATATTTGTGATCAAGTAGGTGCGTTACTAATGGTTGATATGGCACACGTATCAGGCTTAATTGCAGCAGATGAATATCCAAACCCTGTGCCTATAGCTGATGTTGTAACTTCAACTACGCATAAAACACTACGTGGCCCACGCGGTGGCATCATTCTTGCGCGCAAAAATGATGAAATAACTAAGAAATTAAATTCTGCCGTATTTCCAGGCACTCAAGGTGGACCTCTTATGCATGTGATTGCAGCAAAAGCGGTTGCATTCTTAGAAGCATCAAAGCCTGAGTTTAAAGATTATCAGCAGCAAGTGGTTAAGAATGCTAAAGCCATGGCGAATCAATTCATGGAGCGTGGTTATAAAATTGTTTCTGGCGGAACCGACTGTCACTTATTCTTAGTAGATCTCATTGATAAAGGTATTACTGGAAAAGCGGCAGACGCTGCACTTGGTAATGCAAATATTACTGTAAATAAAAATACTGTACCTGGTGATCCTCAATCACCATTTGTAACCAGTGGTTTGCGTATTGGTACTCCTGCTGGAACTACACGCGGCTTTAAAGAAGCAGAGTGTAAGGAACTTGTTAATTGGATTTGCGATATTCTAGATGACTTGGAAAACCAAGAAACTATCGATCGTGTCAAAAATCAGGTTCTTGATTTATGTAAGCGTTTCCCAGTTTACAGTTCAAGTGATCAACAACAGGCGGTTGCATAAAAGTACAAAAGTTATTAGGCATTAACTAATGCATTGTCCTTTTTGTAAGTCTGAGGAAACAAAGGTCATTGATTCACGGCTTGCGAGCGAGGGTTACCAAGTTCGTAGGCGTCGTGAATGTTTAAACTGTAATGAACGATTTACAACTTTCGAGTCAGCAGAAAGAAACTTACCAAGAGTTGTTAAACACGACGGTAGAAGAGAACCTTTTAACGAAGAAAAGTTACGCAAAGGCATCATACTAGCCTGTGAGAAACGTCCTGTACCAACAGAACACATCGATGCTTCAATTAATTTAATTTCCCGCAAAGCGCTCGGGGTAGGTGAACGTGAGATTCCTGCAAAAGTCATTGGCGAGTGGGTTATGCAAGAACTACGATCTTTAGATCAAGTTGCTTATATAAGGTTTGCATCGGTGTATATGAGCTTTGAAGACGTACAAGCATTCAAAGACATAATTGACCGTGTTGAGAATGACCTAACACCTGAAATGCTTAAAAATCAGCTTGCGTTAATTGTTGACGATACTGATAAAAAACCTCACTAGAAATTTCATAAACTTAGCTGGCACACGTCAGTATGAATAAAAATCTAAACGATCAAGCCTTTATGGCAGAGGCTCTGCGCTTAGCAGCAAAAGGTCTATATACAACACGAACCAATCCAAGGGTAGGCTGCGTAATAGTAAAAGACGGGGAGATCATTGGACGTGGTTTTCATTTATCTCCAGGAAATCCTCACGCTGAAGTTCTTGCCTTAGAGGATGTTAAGCAGAACAGCAAAGGTTCAACAATCTATGTGAACCTAGAGCCTTGCTCACATCATGGCAAAACACCGCCTTGTGCAGAAGCACTAGCAGCTGCAAAAGTATCTCGAGTAGTAACCGCTATGACTGATCCCAATCCTTTAGTTAACGGGCAAGGATTAAAGTTATTGCAAAGCCATGGTATCAAAACAGAGACTAATGTTTTAAAAAGTGAAGCTACAGAATTAAATAAGGGCTTTATAAAACGCATTACTAATGGCCGACCTTATTTGACAGTAAAATCAGCTATTAGCTTGGATGGTAAAACTGCGTTGCAATCTGGTGAAAGCAAATGGATCAGTAGCAATGAATCTCGTACAGACGTACAAAAGCTTCGTGCAAGGAGTTGTGCAATTATGACGGGCATTGATACTGTAGTTACAGATGATCCTAGCTTAAATGTTAGACTTAACGAGGAAGATCTTGGTGTAGAGGACCATATCGAACAGCCGAAAAGAGTTATTCTAGATACAGATTTGCGTATTTCGTCTAGTGCAAAAATATTAAACCAAACTGAAGATGTAATTATTTATACTTGTGCTGCTGAAAATAAAAAATCTACAGAGCTTAAAAAGCATAATGTAGAAATTGTTATCACAAAAAAAACTAATAATCATGTTGACCTAAATGCTGTTATGAATGATCTTGCAAAAAGAGATATTAATGAAGTTTTGGTTGAAGCTGGATCTACTTTGATTGGTAGTTTGTTAGAAAATAAACTAGTAGATGAAATGATTATATATATGGCTCCTCATATTATGGGGGATGCAAGCTTTGGTCTAGCAAAGTTGGATTCTATTCAAGCTATGCAAGATCGTATCGAGTTGAATATTTGTCAGACGAGAAATATCGGCAATGATATTAAATTACAATTAAAACCTCAGTATTTAAATTAAAAAATATATGTCTACAATTGTTGCAGTACAAAAAAATGGCAAAGCTTGTATTGCCGCAGACACATTAACTACATTTGGTGATGTTAAGCAATCAAGTGAATTTGATAGTACACATGACAAAGTTTATCAATATAAAGATAACTATTTTGGAATTGTAGGTAGCGCAGCCCATCATATTGTTATTCAAAGTTTATTGAAGAAACATGGAGATGAGTTAAATTTCAGCTCTCAATTAGAGATTTTTGAGTCTTTCAGAACTTTGCATCCAATTCTTAAAGATGAATACTATTTAAATCCAAAAGACGAAGAAGATGATCCTTACGAATCCTCTAGAATTGACACATTGATTATCAACCCTCATGGAATTTTTGCAGTTTACGCACTAAGAGAAGTATTTGAGTATTCTAGATTTTGGGCCGTTGGATCAGGTGGAGATATTGCCCTTGGAGCGATGTATGCATTATATGATCGCTTAGAATGTGCAGAAGAGATAGCGAAAAATGGAATCGAGGCAGGAGCAACGTTTAATAATGCTACTGCATTACCTTTAACTTCTTACATAATAGATTTGAATAAGTAAGTTTTAAAGTATGTTTACTGGAATTATTGAAGAAATTGGTACAATTCAAAACGTAGCTGAGAAAGGTGATATCCATCAATATCGTATCCAGGCTACAGCTGAATTTATGAAAGGTGTAGAGCTCGGGGACAGTATTTCTGTTAGTGGCATATGTTTAACTGCGTATAATATTCAAAACGATTCATTTCAAGTTGATGTATCAGTAGAAACTCAAAAATGTACTAGCTTTGGCCAGCCGATAAGAAATAATCAAGTTAATTTAGAACGTGCAGTAACTCCATCCACACGACTAGGCGGTCATTTAGTTAGCGGTCATGTAGATGGTCTTGGAACACTTGTTCAACGTAAAGATAGTTACAACGAGACTATTTTATGGATTAATAGTCCGACAGAACTTGTAAAATACATCGCAGTAAAGGGTTCTATTACTATTAATGGCGTTAGTCTGACTGTCAATCAGACCAAAGAGGACCAACACTGCGTTACAATTATTCCGCATACTTTGAAAAATACCACTTTAAACGCTATACAAGTTCAAGATCTAGTAAACATTGAAGTGGATTTAATCGCGAGATACTTAGAAAAGTTATCTGAAACAACATCCAGAACATAAATCATAAAAGATGAAACATAGCCAAACTATAGGTGCAGATTACTCAGGCAAAAGCACAAAAGTAGCCATTGTATCTGCTCGTTTTAATGGAGAAATCGTAGAAGCAATGCGAGTGGCGGCACATCAAACCTTGCTAGACAATGAAGTAAACCAAGCAGACATTAAGCATGTTTATGTTCCTGGTGCATTTGAATTGCCTCTGGCTTGTAAAACTCTTGCAATGACCAAAAAATATGATGCAGTTATTGCTTTAGGATGTGTCATACGTGGGGCTACGCCACATTTTGATTATGTATGTAACTGTAGTGCTGAGGGGATACAGCAAGCGAGTTTAGAAACAAATATTCCAATCGCTTTTGGTGTTCTAACTACCGATACAGCCAAACAAGCGCACGAGCGTTCATCGGCTACAAACATTGAACAAAATAAGGGCAGAGATATGGCTTTGTGTGTTCTTGAAATGATTAATGTGTTGAAGTCTATATAGTGACAGTATTTTGGAACCTCAAAAACGTCACTGGTCACGGAGGTTGGCTCTACAAGCGCTATATCAATGGCATATATCTGGCCATGAAATAGATGAATTGCTAGCCCAATATGTTGAAGACGAAAATTGGGATAAGGCGGATAAAGATTATTTTGTAGATCTTATAACTGGGTCTATAAACCAGAATAAAGAGTTAACTGCAGTTTTTTCTCAGCATCTAAATTTAGCATCGGAGCAAATTGATCCTATAGAGAATTCAATTCTCCTTTACGCTACCTATGAAATTCTACATAAGCCTGAGACACCCACTAAGGTGGTACTTTCGGAAGCCATTAATTTATGCAAAAAATTTGGTTCCATTGAGGGCTATAAATTCATCAACGGTGTGTTAGACAAAGTAGCTCAACAACGTGTTTAAATTGCGTCTCTATAATTTAGTTTAAGTTTGTCAGAACAAGAAATAATACAGAAATATTTTTCGCGCCATCAATCTATTTGCGAAACGGTTGATGTCAGCGTGGGTGATGATGCAGCTGTTGTGAGGCCTCCTGAAAATTCAAAACTTGTCGTTACAACAGACACCCTTAATGTAAATGTACACTTTTATCCTGATTGCAAACCGCAATACATAGGACATAAATCTTTGGCAGTTAATCTTAGTGATTTAGCAGCTATGGGTGCCAAACCGCTTTGGGCTACCTTAAGTTTATCATTACCTAATATTGATCATGATTGGCTAAAAGATTTCTCAGATGGCTTATATGCACTTGCTGATATGCATGAGCTAAAAATTGTTGGTGGCGATTTAGTTAAAGGCCCACTTTCAATCACCATTCAAGTAATTGGGAGTATTAATAGTAACCTGAAATTGCTTCGTAAAGCATGTCAGCTAGATGATTTAATCTATGTTACAGGATATTTAGGAGATGCAGCACTAGGTTTGAAACTAATAAATAATAATATTAAATTTGATTTAAAAGTTAGTGATCGAAATTATTTTATACAGCGGTTACAAAAACCTATACCACGTCTTGATGTATCTACACACATCGTTGAATATGCTCATGCAGCTATCGATATTTCCGATGGATTTTTAATCGACCTACAAAGAATTCTTGCTATGAGTAATAAAGCTGCAGAAATCGATTTAGAGAAGATACCAGTATCGAATGAAATGAATGGTATAATTAACCAAAACTATGATGTTAAAAATTTATTAATAGGTGGTGAAGACTACGAACTTTTATTTACTATCGACCCTAAAGATAAATCTAGACTTGAGAAGCATTTTAAAAAAGAAGATATTATTGTGACCGAAGTGGGAAAAATAGTTGAAGGTATAGGTGTAACACTTCTTAATAAAAATAAGCCCACTGATTTACCAGAAATAACTGGATTTGATCATTTTTCATGATGTCTAATTCCGTTGCCCAAATAGTATTACGCAATCCGATCCATATATTGTCGTTTGGATTTGGTTCAGGACTATCACCAGTTGCACCTGGAACGATGGGTACGTTGGTAGCTATCCCAATATTTTTGGTGTTAGTTACATTCTCTCCCGTTATATATTTGCTCTTTGTGATGATTTTGTTTTTTATTGGATGCTGGGCTTCTGGACGAACAGCTGAAGCTTTAAATGTTCACGATCATCCAGGCATCGTTATTGATGAAATAGTAGGCTATCTGATCACAATGGTTTTGGTTCCAGTTACTTGGTATTGGGTTATTTTGGGCTTTTTACTGTTCAGATTATTCGATATCTGGAAACCTTGGCCCATCTCAATTGTAGATAAACAGCTCAAAGGAGGACTAGGAATTATGCTAGATGATGGCCTAGCGGCCTTGTATAGCCTGTTATCCCTACATATCGTAATTTGGTCGGTGAAATTCCTCTAATTCATGACCTAGCTGACAGGGCAAGGTAAACTCTACAGGTTGAGGAATATACTACTATATTTCAGTTAGATATGGCCGTTTTCCATAAGCAAAATTAGGGATAAATTTGGAGCTAAAACGAGCAAGAAATCAGCCTGTATTGGTCTTTAAATTCACAATAATTAATTTAATCAAAAAAATATAACAACTAAAGCTACTTGGAAATATGGGTGTACTAGGTGCAATTCGCGTAGATGGGACGATCGATCAAATCATCACGCAAGGTTCAGGGTCTGATTATCAGAAGAATCTAGCTAAATTACAAAAAATCGCAAATAAAGCCGTACCTAAGCTTGCAGATCGATTGGATGGAGCCAATCAAGAACAAGCTATAAGTATCATTAAGATCTTATCTGATCTCGCAACAGTTAAAAACGCAGAGTATTTCAAGCCATTATTCTCTCATCAGAGCAATCAAGTGCGTGATGGTGTTGTCGCAGCATTATCAAAATCATCTGACATAGATCCAAACCGATTTGTTGATTTATTTGAAAAACAAAATGCATCTAAACAAATGATAATTAGTTTGCTAACTGCACAAAAACAAAAAGTTAACGGAACTAAATTATTGCGTTATGCCTATAAATTAGAACATAACGATCAAGCAGCATTATTTAAATTATTAGAAACTATCGCTGGTGACACGATAGTGCCAGAACTTGTGAATAGGGTAGATACCAAAGATCCGATAATCCGCACTTACATTACTAAAGTGTTAGCGAAATTTGATACTCCTAGCGTAAATGAATCATTAAGTAAACTTTTAACAGATGAAAATAAAGCAGTACGCTTAGCTGCACTCGATGGTTTATCACGTTCAAACAAAATTGATGATATTGAGCAACTTTGCAAGCTTATCAGTGACCCTGATTACAAAGTACAAAACAAAGCCATTGAGGTAATCGTCAAAACTAAACACCCCAAAACTGTCTTGTATTTAATTCCACATCTAAAAGACGAATCTGAATATGTTCGCAGAGCAGCTGTTGAAGTTTTAAATGAAATTGCCAGCAAAGAATCAGTAAAAGATTTACTCAATGCAATCAAAGATGAAGATTGGTGGGTGCGCAGTCGTGCTGCTGATGCGCTTGGGAAAATAGGTGGTAAACGTGTAGTGCAAGCAGTGATTCAGCTGATTAAAGATGATGATGAATTTATTCGTCGTTCAGCCATTGAAATTATTAATGCAACCAAAGATGACAGTACCTTTGAAGCTCTAATTCAATCATTAGATGATTCAGATTGGTGGGTTAGAGAAAGAGCTATTGATGGTCTTGCAGATCTTGGTAATAAGAAATGCGTGCCTATATTAATCAATTTGCTAAGTAAAAATAGTGATAATGAGGCAATGGTAGTTGTTTTACTAAAAGCGTTTGCAACTTTAAAAGCAGATGAGGCAACAAGCATCACTGTTAAGCAGCTTAAATCAAAATCTGAAAATGTTATAAAAGAAGCCATAAAGACTTTAATGGTAATTACAGACGAAAATGATGTCGAGGAAGTAGTAAAAGCACTCGATAAGGTTATTGCAAATCAATCTGAAGAAGTTCAAGAGCTAGGTCAAGAAGCTATTAATAGGATTGTTGAGCAAGAGCCTGTTGGTTCTTCTATACAAGTTTTCAAAGACGCAGATGTAGACATTAGTAAAGACACGATTACGATGTCTGGCAAGATCACACGAGGTGACACTGTAACTGAATCAAAAATCATCAATCCAGATGACATGCAGCCTGACGACATGTTGGCAGATCGCTATCGCTACATTAAGAAAATTGGTAAAGGCGCATTTGGTTCAGTATTTCTAGTTGAAGATACAATTATCAGTGAAGAAATTATCCTTAAATTCTTAAATGCACAGTTCGTGACAGACGAAAGCATTATAAAACGATTCATATATGAGCTACGTTTTGCGCGTAAGATTACTCACCCCAATGTGATTCGTATTTATGACATGTTGTCATTTGGTAAAGCGCATGCCATCTCAATGGAATATTTTAGAAGCCATACTTTAAGTGCAGAAGTAAAAGATAAAAAGCCAATGGATATTGAGCGTGCTATGAGATTTACTTTTGATGTGTGCAGCGGTATGGAAAGCGCTCACGCCGCAAACGTAG
>Ga0224508_10002684_pt1 | contig 14991 bp, 14 predicted proteins | sample SF_Jan12_sed_USG_4_FD_170157 | JGI IMG/M metagenome (GOLD analysis project Ga0224508, IMG submission 170157) | Sediment microbial communities from San Francisco Bay, California, United States - SF_Jan12_sed_USGS_21 | ecosystem: Environmental > Aquatic > Marine > Sediment | place: USA... | reverse complement strand
TGCGCGACCGAAGCCTGGCGACCAGGTGCGCTCTGGGTTTGTGCTAGGGGTGTCCGGCACGGCCAGCGGCTACCATGGACCAGTGTCTTACGCATTGCGCACACGCGGCATCGGGCTTGCGCACAAGAAAGCAATGCGCGAGAGATTTGGCACAATTGTTCAGCTCTTCGCCATCGCCGAGCAAGAACCCATGGCAGAGAATCGACTCATGCTTTCAAAGCACGCCGACAAAGCTGGAGTACCGTACGGCCGCATACAATTTTCCTATTCACAGGCAGACCGCTATGTATTGGAGACGATGTTCGCGCGCTGCAGACAGTGGGCCGACGCCTGCGGGGCGATGAAAATATTGGGCATTCGTTCAAGCGTGGATCAACCCGGCGGCGCCCACGTGGTCGGCACCTGCCGGATGGGTCGATCGCCACAGTCGTCGGTCGTTGATCCCTATGGGCAAGTGCATGAGGTCAACAATCTTTACATCGCCGACGCCAGCGTGTTGCCTACTCAAGGTGCGGGCGACTCGCCGTCGCTCACTATCCAGGCCCTGGCCTTGCGCACCGCTCGCCATCTAGGCGAACGACTTGTAAACAAGTCAGTTTAATCGCTTGGGAGGGCTCATCGACCAGGCAAATAATGCGTCCAGCGGTATCATCCTTTCTCCCTCGCAGTTTCCGGAGGTTTCATTAGCGGCGAAAGACTCGCTGAATAGCGGCCCACCGCTTTCACTATCAAACCCAGCCACTTCCCCAGATAGGACTCGGTTCGGTGCGGAGCCTGCAACGCAGGTTAACCCGTTACGCGTGGGCATCCAGGTCTACATCCGCCTGGCGAAGAAAAATCTTGATGCAGACCGACTGCGCTGCGGATTAATTAAGTTGCAGGCTCGGCGGATCGATCTGTGTCATCCCACACGAACCTTCGTTAGCTTTAAAAGGGAAACTGAACAAATCGGACGCAGCTAGTACACCAAACAACATTCGGTTCGGTGCGGTGCCCGTGACCTGGTTAAGTTGCACAGTTACAACCACCTCCTCAGAACCTTCGTCGAAAAAGGATCCCGCATCCACTGGTGAACCCCCAATCGTTGCCTGACCTTTAAGTCCGCCTCCCCCAAACGGGAAAACGCTGAAGCCTCCAGTAAAGCTCACCACGCTGTCTTTCGCAGTACCGCAAAAGGTCAAAGAGACTTCCCCTCGCTCTCCAGCCACGGCCCTAGGGATGATGAAATCCAGTAATGAATCGCCCGCATCGGTGATTCCGCCGTTGAAAGCGAAGTTACCATTCACCAATAGAGGGGATGTCTGCGCGTGGGCGGGTATGGTCACAAAGTCGACCACGGGACTGGTCCAGCGCTCCGGCAACATCTTGACCGAAGTGGCAACGCCGCCACCTACCGCAAAACACTTTAGCAATCGCCGGCGAGAAACAGCCCTTGTTCCACCTTCCTCGTGATACGCACTTCCTTTCTTATCGTCATCGAGCATGTTTTATCTCCGTTGTGGGTTAGCCTAAGCATAGTTCGCTACTTCCACTTTTCAACGCAGATTAACGCATGCCCTCCTCGCGCGCGCATCATATTAGAGTCGCTGGTGTGTTACAAGCCTCAATGGTTTCTTGTGGTATAGATTTATATCATGAGACAACGTAAGTATTGCGTTCAGCATCGTATCGTGTACCCATACCGTGCTCGGCTCTGCCACCGCTCAACATAAGCTCGAAAATCTTCTGTACGTTGGCGTTAACGCTAGCCGCTTCCTCAAACAGCTGGTGCTTCCTCCCGACATTTCTTGCTTCGCTAAAGTCTAGATAAATCGATCGATCCGATAACAACTCTCTCACGGTATTGCCCAACCGGTCGGGATTGATCACGTCTGACAGATCCAGGATCTTGTCGCCTTCATTAATTGTGGCGTACACGCGGCGAGAGTACCGTAACCGGTCCACCCACCCCGCGTGGGTATCTAGGTCCACATCAGCCTGGTGAAGAATAATGTTATCGAACAGTCTGGTCTGACCCGTAAAGATCGGATCACGTATGAAATTCTCAAATAAGTAGCTCCCCAGACTGTGGACCAACAAATTGAAAGAGCTCTTGCAATCCGCCGGGTCGATCTCATGAAGATATGAATCAAGCAGACTAAGCGTCCTGTCAAACGCTATAGTGGACTGGCGCGCAATCGACTGCGCTACCCTATATTCTTTGCCAGGATTGAAGCCACCTGGGTTGGACGGCCATGAGAACACTACCGTGGCAACACCGTAACGATCATGGATAGCGCGCGCCTGCTCCAAGGTCTCTGTAAATTCCTTATTGAACCCATGCACGTAGAGCACACAGTTTCGCCTTGTTTGATGCAGACTATCTATACACGCGTGAAAAACGTGTCGGCTCGGTCGGTTGGCTTCGGTCAACACCGCAGGCTCCGGGATTAATTGCAAAGACCATCGGCGGCGCCGATGCTGTGCCCAAGCCAAGCGAATTTCGCTCGGACCTTTAGTATTGACTCGCTCGCCGAACAGTCCGGCGTCTGTGCGTGTCGCGTCAGTAATATTTCGATTGGTCACCACAAGAATCGCCATGTTGCTTCTCCGAATGAGGCTGTCGGCCCTCCGTTAGCTATCAGCGTAAAAGAAAGTTGGAAAACTGCCAGGGGTCCTGTTGGTCGAGCCACGACTCCGGAAAGATCAAACGTCGATTCTTTAGCGGCGTCCACGCAGTGGGGGCGCTGACCATAGGGCCCAGATAAGGCAGTGCCACCTCAAGCACTTGCTCGTAGGGCAAATCCTCCGGCTCGCAATAACCGCGCGTGGGATTGACCACGGCCCAAAGCGCAGCCGCCACCGCCCCCGCCGCCACTTGAACGGCGGTGGGATTATTGCCCGGTACTAGTCGACGGGCCTCGTCGATATCCAATTGTGATCCATACCACCATCCGCCCGCCTTGTGCCCGAGCAGCAACACACCCAGTTCGTCACGACCGCTCACAATGTCGTCGTTCAACACCCGTTTCGAGGTCTGCATGACCCAGTCACACATCATGGTTTCATGCAGACTCGCCATAGCGGCGTCGCAGGGCATATAGGCAAAGGCCACAGTCGGTCGATAGCTGACTTGCCCGTCTTCGATTAACGTAAAGTATTCGCTAAGAGTGATCGATTCGCTGTGTGGCAGCGCGAGCCCTGAAATCGGACCGCCTAGTGGTACCCAGCTTCGTAGTAATACACTTGCTGCCGGTCGCGTGCTGTAAATTGCATTACCCGGGCCGTCAGTATGATGGTGTGCATGGGGTGGTAAACCTTTCTCGTGGGTCCCCCAACCAATTTCCACCGGCATGCTGGCTTCTTCCACAAACCCTGGGATACTCCAAGTGTTGACGAACTCACCGGGGCGTTTCGGCTCAGACGTTATCTGAGTGTCGCGTTCACTGATATGAATGACCTTGGTACCAGTCAGACGTGCCAAGCTTGCCCACTGCTCTCGGGAGCTCGGCGTATCCACCGCAATCCCACTAGCTGATGCAATGTCCAACAAAGCGGCTTTCACAAAATGATTGACCAGCCCTGGATTGGCCCCGTGACAAAACACGGCGGTGGGACCGTCCGCTCGCCAGTGGGCGGCTGCGTGCTTACGCGCCTGCTGGTGATATGCGTACTCAGTTCGCGAATGTGCAGAGATAGAGCGGTCCCACACATCGTCTTCCCAAGGCTCCATAGAGGTATCCACATAGACAACCCCGTTCTGGTGACACCAGTCGGCCAACGCTACGGAGTCCACCCCTACGGAAAGATTGACCAATAAATCCCCCGGTTCAGCCAGTGGCGCCAGCACCTGACCCAGGTTGTCGATGCCAAGACGTTGGTTGAAATACTGCATGCCGCGTTCACGGTAGATGGTGAACTGACTCCGTCTGTCACCGCCGTCAATCACAATATAGTGTTCGGGCGAAAGCGAAAAATTGTCGAACAGCATAGGCAAAGCACACTGTCCGATAGTGCCGTAGCCCACCATGATGATGCGCCCTTGGAATTGTTTCGACTGATCGATGAGCGTCATGGTCATGAATACTGACAAGTTGAAGCTTCGTCTGAACTTGCGGTGTTGCGGTTACGATAAACCGTAAGTCGAAGCCGGAACAGCGGGATACCTTGCTCCAACAGCTTCTGTGAGAAAGCCTCTACCAATTGGACTGGGGCCGCGAATTCCCATCCAGTTGTCAACAGCCACGAAGACAGCTTGTTCTGGTGCAGGGACGATTGGGAGATGTCACTCATGCCGACGATAACACTCTGTTTCATCAATGGGGGTACGCCGAACCGCGACTCATTCCTCGACGTATGCAATCGCTTCGATCTCCACAAGCATCTCCGGTTCCGCGAGATGCGCTTGCACCGTGGTGCGTGCTGGGGGATCCTTGGGGAATACTTTGGCGAACTCCTCATTCATCGTGGCAAAATCCCCCATGTCCTTGAGATAGACGTTGCATTTTAATACATCGTCCCAAATGGCGCCGCCGGCGCTCAGTACCGATCCCACATTTTTCAAAGTTTGAACTGTTTGTGCACGGACATCGCCAACTCCCACGATATCGGCGTTTTCGTCCCAGGCCACTTGACCCGCAGTAAACACTAACCGACCCCCTTTGGTACCCGGCGAGTAGGGGTATTCGGGTCGAGGCTGAAACTCCAAGCTAGCGGGTCGCAATGCTTTCTTAGACATGCTAAGTCTCCAGTAGATTATGGACGTTGAATATCGGAACGTGGTTGAAGATGTCGATAGATCAGTTCAACCACCTTACATGGGCCTAAGGCTCAACCTTGGATACGTTAGCCCAAACATAAGTCCGCGTGATATCCCAGTATATCGTTAGTCTAAGAAATTCGTCTGCTGCCAAATTTCTTCTGCTGGATCTGTCCAATCGTAACGATTGCGGAGTAATATCGAAATATCCCCAGACGTAGGACACACGCGAGCGAGGGTAGCATCATGAAGGAAAGATTCCTTCCCAGGCATCAGATTCCATTGTTGCCGGGGACGACCTACGAGCGACCGCCCGAGCAACCGGAATTAGTTCGACTAATCAACCCTGCAGTCGATGTAATGACCGACTTTACATACGTTCATCCGGTAACAACCGACCCGGATATGCCCATCGATAATGCATTAGAGTTGATGAAAACTGCGGGCGTGCGACTGCTATTGGTTACCAATGAGCAGGACCAAATCATCGGATTGATCACGGCCCGTGATATTCAAGGGGAAAAACCGATCAGGCAGCTGGAGGAAACTCGCACAGTACGTTCCAGTATTACCGTCGAGATGATCATGACCCGTCAATCCGAAATCACTGTACTCGATATGCGCAGTGTGCAAGATGCGGAAGTGGGTCACATCATCGAGACTCTAAAACAGTTGGAACGCCAACACATTTTGGTCGTTGAGGTAGACGACAACACCGGTGGGCAAAGAGTTCGTGGCATGTTCTCTACCAGCCAAATCAGTAAAAATATGTTACAGGATATATCCCAAGATATACCCGCTGCACACTCGTTGGCTGAGATAGTTCATGACATCGGCTAGTACATTTAGTGGTCGCAGCTGCTGATTAGTCCGTCGACTTCGTCGCAATAACTCGCTACGCTTGCCACCAAACCATCAGCTAGCAAAGATTTTTCTATGAAAAGCATACAGTTCTCTGACTACAGCGCCCCGTTACTCTCCTCAGCTAAGGACACCCCAGCACCGCAGGGCAAAGAAGTGCTGATCAAGATCGATGCCTGTGGTGTGTGTCACAGCGATGTTCATCTTTGGGAAGGATTCTTCGATATGGGTGACGGAAAAAAAGCCGACCTGAGTGCAGGTCGGTCGTTACCTTTTACCCTGGGTCATGAAATAGTTGGTGAAGTGGTGGCAATAGGGGAAGGCGTAAAGGATGCATCCATTGGAGACCGACGCGTAGTTTTTCCGTGGATGGGCTGCGGAAGTTGTTCCATCTGTACCGCCGGAGACGAACATCTTTGCAATCAACCGCAGGCCTTAGGAATCAATGTGGATGGCGGTTACAGTGAATATGTGATGGTGCCGCATCCGCGCTATTTGTTCGACTATGGAGACATCCAACCGACCCTGGCCTGTACCTATGCCTGCTCGGGTCTTACAGCCTACAGTGCGCTGGCCAAAGTCAAGCAAGCGGCTGATAGGCGTAGCTTGTTAATCATTGGCGCCGGCGGGGTGGGTCTGGCAGCATTGGCCATCGCCCAATGTTTGGTGGATGCTGAAATCATCGTGGCCGACATCGACCAAACAAAACGCGAAACCGCCAAGGCCGCGGGCGCAGACCACGTGGTCGACCCACGCGATCGAGAAGCCCGCAAGCAAATTGCAAAGCTAACAGACGGCGGCACCAGCGCCGCCGTCGATTTCGTTGGCTCCGCCGACTCTTCTAAATTTGGCGTTGCGGTCTTGGGCAAGGGCGCAACGTTAGTGATCGTGGGGCTGTTCGGCGGATCCCTGAACATCTCGGTGCCGTTGTTTCCCTTGAAGACCATTACGGTTATGGGATCGTATGTAGGGAGCTTGAGCGAAATGCGGGAGCTCATGGCGCTTGCGCGCGCCGGCAAGGTGACTCCGATCCCGGTGGAACCGCGGCCATTGGATCAGGCCAACGCGGCTCTCGAGGAGCTACGTCAAGGGAATATCGTCGGTCGAGTGGTACTACGGCCTTGAGTTAGCACGTTGGGACCAGGTCGAAGCCCATATCATCTCGCGGGATTCATTTGGCACTCGCGCTAGAGTATTGGGCATGTTGTCCTACAATCGAAGGCGATTCACTCGCAAACCCAAGCGTCTTGTCACGATAGCAAAAGGAGACGAACAATGATGCTCACAGACAAGGTCGCGGTCATCACTGGCAGCTCACGCGGCATTGGCAAGGCGGTGGCAGAGCGTTTTGCAAAAGAGGGTGCTAAGGTTGTGATCCATTGCCGAGAAACAACGGACAAGGCTAAACAAGTGGCGCAACAAATTCAGAATAACGGAGGAACCGCTTTGGTGTGTCAGGCGGACGTCGCCAGGCGTGCGCATACCGAGCGCATGCGCGACGAGGCGTTGGCCGCCTTTGATCAGATCGATATCCTGGTGAGCAACGCGGGCATCATTATCGATCGTCCGTTCATCGAGAGTACCGACGCTGATTGGGATGCCTCAATGGATACCAATCTGCGGGGTTTCTTTAATGTGTGTCAGGCAGTGTTGCCACACATGATAGAACGACGTAGCGGTCGCATTATCGCTACGGGTTCGATCGTAAATGAGATCGCGGACTTCGGCGGTAACAAATTTTCAGTGTGTACTGCGTCTAAGGGTGGCATCGTTAACATGATGCACCCCATTGCGGTGGAAGTTGCGGAATACGGGATTACGGTGAACGCGGTCTCTCCGGGCTATATCGCAACGGAGATGTTCGACAGTATTGACACATCGGGCCTGGACGAGGCACTAAGACTTATTCCGATGCGCCGTTATGGAAAGCCCGAGGAGATCGCTGCTGCCATGGCATTTCTCGCCTCCGATGAAGCGGCTTACATCACCGGCCAGACGCTACGTGTGAATGGTGGTATGTCTATGAGCTGATCAGCGCACTGCGATTATTTCAGTCCCATCGATTTGCTTCCGTGGCGAACTCTGAGCGTTGCGGAGAGACCACACAGAAACGATGCCCGGTGGGTGCTTCCATCACAACCCAAGTTCTAATCTTCTCTAGTCGCTTTGCACCCAACTTCTCTAATCGACGCACTTCCGCCTCGATGTTATCGGCTTCAATGTCGATGTGCACTCTACTTTGGTGATCCACCTTCTGCACCTCGATGTCGACTTCGTTCGGCTTCCTTTCGAGCGAAACGTAGTTCTTATCCGCGGGGTCTGCCATGGGAAGCATTGGACAGCCCAAGGCCCGGCTCCAAAATTCTACTGCCTTCTCAAGGTCATCGGTTTGGCAATCAATAATCACACCGCCTAATCGACTCTTATGCATAACTTACTCCTATGAAGATTTAGTGCTTGCTGCTGGACCCTGTTTCCGTAGGCATAACACTTAAAGCCACTTCCAAACCCTGCCGGCACACTACGGAGCTCAGCAGTACACAGGATATTGCAATGCTAACGATAGCTCTTTTGAATGGCCTCCAGCGTCTTTGAGCCGAGAGACAACTTTTCATATGGGATGTGAGCTAACGGCTCTTCGCTGGTATTGGAGATTTCATGTAGGTCCGGCTTGGTTTCATCGATGTATAACAAACCCGTAATAATCTCGCCCTGATCCTGGTGTGCCTGGATGTATGACAGCGCAGCGCTGCGATCCGTCGGATCATAATCTCTATTGATCTTTCTTAACAGAATTCGACTGCCATCGTGTAACTCTACCGGCATGACCTCACCTTCTTCGTACGACGTCAAGATCTCGTCAGTCGGCGGAATAAAATCCGTGTGAATCGCCGGGTGATAGAACTGCCTGGTATGGGCGTAACTCTTCGTCGAATCCTCATGGTCGTTAAAGGTAACGCAAGGAGATAGTACGTCGATCATGGCGAACCCGTTATGCATCACGCCCGCCTTGATCAGCGGTACAAGTTGCCTTTTATCTCCAGAAAATCCGCGGGCCACGAATGTGCCACCCAAACTCAAAGTGAGCATCACCGGGTCTATGGGCGGCTGCAGGTTGACCTCACCCTTCTTAGCTTTAGTGCCGACATCCGCGGAGGCCGAAAACTGTCCTTTTGTGAGACCATAAACGCCGTTGTTTTCAATCATATAAAGCATCTTTAAGTTACGGCGCACTGCGTGGGCAAACGGTCCGAGCCCAATGGACAAGGAATCACCGTCTCCCGATACACCCACGTAGTACAAGTCTCTATTGGCCGCGTTAGCACCGGTCGCTACCGAGGGCATTCTGCCGTGTACAGAGTTGAGGCCGTGGGCAGAGCCGAGAAAATACGCCGGTGTTTTTGATGAACAGCCGATTCCGCTTAACTTAGCCACCTTGTGGGGCGAGATGTTCAATTCGAAGAATGCTTGTATCAATGCCGCAGTAATGGAGTCGTGACCACAACCTGCACAAAGAGTGGACATCCCGCCTTCATAGTCGCGTTCTGTCAGGCCCAGTGCATTTTTTGGTAAGTCTGGATGGTGAACCTTGGGCTTGTTGATATAGCTCAAGCTGCAACCCCCTCTTTCATCTGCTCAGCAACCCCATCCACGATGCATTGACTATCTATGGGCAGACCATTGTAATGAAGAATAGAGTGTAGTTTGTTGCCGGCTACAACAGTCTCCATCGTCAATAGCGCCTTAAGCTGTCCATCCCTGTTTTGCTCCACGACAAAGAGACGATCATGTTTATCAAGGAAACGTTGCACGGCATCACCGAACGGGAAGCCACGGATACGCATGTAGTTGAGATGAACGCCTTGTTTCTCCAACTGATCGATCGCTTCTCTAACGGCTCCATCACAACTGCCGATAGAGATGATGCCCCAGTCAATCTTGGCCTTTGACTCTATAATCGGCTCGGGGATCAACTTGCTCGCGGTTTGCCACTTCACACTTAGGCGATCGAGTACTTCTTGGTATGCCGATGCGTCTTCAGTGTAGGCGCCGTACTTGTCGTGCCCTGAACCGCGCACGAAGTACGCGCCCCGTGGATGATCACCTGGATAGGTCCTATATCCGATACCATCGCCGTCTTTATCGACATATCGATGAAACGTTTCCATCTCGTTAAGTTCTTCAGCGCTAAGTACTTTGCCGCGGTTAGGGCGGTACCCGTCGTCCCACTCAAGGGACGGGCACATCCAGTCATTCATGCCGATATCGAGATCGGACATCACTATTACCGGTGTCTGCAATTGCTCGGCCAAATCAAACGCCTTAACAGCAAAGTAGAAGCATTCCTCGGGATTGGCCGGGAATAGCAGTACTTGCCGGGTGTCCCCATGAGAGGCATATGCACAGGCCAAAATGTCACTCTGTTGAGTTCGGGTGGGCATTCCGGTGGACGGTCCCACTCTTTGTACGTCGAAGATGACCGCGGGAATCTCTGCATAGTAGCCAAATCCAAGAAACTCGCTCATCAGCGATATCCCTGGTCCACTGGTAGACGTGAATGCCCGCGCTCCGTTCCAACTCGCTCCTAACACCATGCCAATGGCGGCCAGCTCATCTTCAGACTGAACGATGCAATAGTGGCTACGGCCGGTTTCTGGATCATGCCTATGCGCCTGACAAAAACCCTTGAAGGCATCCATCAAAGAAGTGGAAGGCGTAATAGGATACCAAGCAGCCACTGTGGCACCTGCATAGATACAGCCGAGCGCCGCCGCCGTGTTGCCATCGATAATGACGTGATTGTTGGTGCCATTGATCTTTTCTACACGGATCGGTAACGGACAGTCGAAATGTGCGCGCGCGTAGTGGTATCCTAAGCTAATCGCATCGAGGTTAGACGATACCAGCTTCTGTTTCGAAGCGAATGTCTCTTCCAACAACACTCGGATAACTTCGAGATCGATGTCCAGCAATGCTGCCAACACGCCGACATAGGTCACGTTCTTCATCAAGATACGGGCCCGCGCGTTAGCAAACTTCTCATTGCACAACCTCGACAGCGGCACGCCCAAGACGGTAACGTCGTCTCGCGAGAGCACATTATCCCGCGGCCATGTGGAGTCATAGATGAGGTAACCACCAGCGCCGACTTCCGCCAGATCCCGTGCGTAGGTCTCCGCGTTCATCGCCACCATAATGTCAACCCGACCGGAGCGTGCAAGATGCCCATCCTTGCTGACCCTGATCTCATACCAGGTGGGAAGGCCTTGAATATTGGAGGGGAAAAAGTTCTTGCCCATCACTGGCACGCCCATCCTAAAAATCGACTTCATCAGCAGTCCGTTGGCGCTGGCCGAACCAGTGCCGTTCACATTAGCCAACTTGATGACGAAATCGTTTACGCGCTGAGCTTTACGCATTGGCGTGATTGCTCGTCCTTCGCATAGGGAACTACCAACTGAGACTTGCGCATATCCCATGCAGCGGTGGGACAGCGTTCCGCGCACAGTCCACAATGTATGCACAAGTCTTCGTCCTTTACCATCACTTTACCTGTCTGTGGCAATGCCCCCGAAACGAACAGCGGCTGGTCAAGATTTTTCGCTGGGGCGCTAAGCCGTTGTCTTAGATCCTGTTCCCCACCGTTTTCTGTAATGGTGAGGCAATCAACTGGACAGATGTCTATGCAGGCATCGCATTCGATACACAGTTTGTCAGTGAACACCGTTTGGATATCGCAATTTAAACAGCGTTCTACTTCTTTAGTGGTCTGCTCGGCGGTGAATCCCAGTTCAACCTCTATACTGATTTTTTCGAAACGCTTCTTAAGGGATACATGTCCCATGGCCTTCCGTTTGCTGGGGTCGTAATCGTTGCTATAACTCCATTCGTGGATGCCCATTTTAGTGCTGCCCAGATTCATAGTAGGCGCAAGGCGGTCAGTAATGGATTCACCATGACAGTACTTGTGGATCGAAATAGCGGCCTGATGGCCGTGCTCCACCGCCCAGATGATGTTTAGCGGTCCAAACGCCGCGTCACCCCCAAAGAAAACGCCATCTCGCGTTGATTGCATAGTGACCTTGTCCACCACCGGTACATCCCATTTATCAAATTCAATACCTATATCTCTTTCGATAAACGGAAATGCATTCTCCTGACCCACGGCGAGAATCACCGTATCGCAGGGCATAGTCACCATTTTCTTTGTCTTAGACCGCAGCGCTCCGTTCTCGTCTTCATGCCATTCGACTTGAGCAAACTTAACACCCGTAAGCTTCCCATTCTCTAACACAAACGCTTCAGGAGAATGATTGATCACAATCTCGACTTGCTCCTCGATGGCGTCTTCTAACTCCCAGTCAGAGGCCTTGAGCATATTGCGTGGCTTTCGCGCGACCACTTTCACGTCCTCACCACCCAGCCGTAACGCTGTGCGACAACAATCCATTGCCGTGTTGCCGCCACCGATAATAACGACCCGTCGTCCGATCGAGTCGATATGCCCAAACGCTACTGATTCCAACCATTCTATACCGACAAAAATTTGGTCAGTGTCATACCGTCCGGGTATCTCTAGATTCTTACCCTTAGGTGCACCACTGCCTACAAACACAGCGTCAAAGTTTTCTTCAAGAAGAGCTTTAAGACTGCTTATCGGCTGACCCAACCGCAAATCCACCCCCATATCCACAATCACATTGATTTCTTGGTCCAACACCGTAGCCGGCAGTCGGAATGCAGGAATGTTGGTACGCATCAAACCGCCAGTCTCTTTCAGCTTCTCGAGCATCACCACCTCATAGCCGAGGGGCAATAGATCATTGGCGACAGTGAGCGAGGCGCAACCCGCGCCAATGAGCGCGATGCGCTTACCATTCTTAACTCTAGGGATGACCGGCAACCAGTCCGTAAAGTCATCGCTAAGATCTGCGGCCACTCTCTTTAATCGACAGATCGCTACTGGCTTTTCGTCTATGCGACCACGACGGCACGCGGGCTCGCACGGGCGGTCGCAGACTCGACCCAAGATGGCAGGGAAGACGTTGGATTCCCGGTTCAACATATACGCATCCGTATATCGTTCCTGGGCGATCAGCCGGATGTATTCGGGCACGTCAGTGTGCGCGGGACAGGCCCACTGACAATCGACCACTCTATGGTAGTAGTCAGGATTAGATGTGTCTGTTGGCTTCACACGAAAGCCCAACCTTTACGGTTCCCCCGGAGGCCCCCACCAAGCCGGCGCAATTGAGTTTTCCATAGGTGCGCAACCGGTTCATTCACTGAACCCGGGATTTGAGCCATTTAAGTTAGATTTTTCACCCGCTTCTAAATTTTGCCAATGCTAGCACCACATTAACACGATGCAAGCGCCTTCGTCTTCCAATCGCTGTTCACAGCCCCATTACATCAGGGGATTTCCGCATTTGCCGTGATATATCGCTCTAGCTGTCCAATCATCCTGTCCTGATCGGAGATAACGGCCTCCACTACGTCTGATATGGAGATCACGCCAACGACGTCGCCGTTATCCAGCACCGGCAAGTGCCGAATTCTCTTCTCCGTCATTAAGCCCATGCATCCGTCAATGGACTCCGATGGATTCACTGATATCACATCCCAACTCATGATCTCCGAGACCGGCGTATCTTTGGACGACTTGCCTCGCAAGATCACCTTCCGAGCGTAATCACGTTCCGAAAGGATACCGGCGAGTCGCGTCCCATCCATCACGATCACCGCACCGATATTCTTATCCGCCATCAGCTTAAGGGCGTCAAACACCGGCGTCGTTAAACCAACAGACCATATTTCCTGCCCTTTGTTCAGCAGCAACTCAGTGACATCTTTCATTTTTTACCTCCCCTTTGACTGCGGGATGCAGTCGCTGCCCCGGAAGCGTCGGCCACAGACGCCATAAGGTGGCCATACCCGGGGTGACACGACAATGGACCTATCCTCTAGATGCTACCGACTGGGGTTTCCAATTACAACGGCGTCTCACAGGAGCACTGCGGTCAGCGCCACGGTTTCCGGCTAGGATAGCGACGACACCGCCAAGTGCCGACGAAGCTGTCCGCTTTTGGCCTCATTGCAGTCGCGGCACAGGCTTTAGTCGAATATCAACCACGATTGTCACTTCGTTGGACCACCGCTCTGACGGTAGGTCTTGACGGCATCGCCGCCGATGACATCCTCGCCACCCTGCTTTTTTGCCCTGTTAAGCGAGTTCCGCGCGAGATTGATGAGTTTTACAGGTTTCTTAACCTTATCTGAGAGCGTCCCAATACCAATGCTGACCGTGACGCCAATACGCCCGCCTTTAAAGACGAACCGATGCAGCTTGACGCCTCTGCGAATTCTCTGTGCAAGCACCACTGCACCCTGATCGCCAAGATCGTGTGCCAATACTACGAACTGCGCACCGTCATAGCGTGCAAAGATGTCTTGGGTGCGCAATATTTGACCGACAACCCACGCCACTTCCTTAAGAATGAAGTCGCCTGCTGGCGACCCATGAGTATTGCTGATGTCCGTGAAATGATCGATCTCAAAGACGATTAGTCCTAATTTATCTTGGTGGCCCTGAGCGTAGGTCGGTTCTGCCTCGATCCGATCTAGAAAAAAATTCTTGCTGTAGATCCCCGTCTGAGGATCCTTAAGTCCGCTAGCAACCTCTTGCTGTAGCTTCTGTTCGAGCTCATTCAAGTTCGACAATTTGACAATGCCGCCAGGTCCGATCTGGATGCTGTCTCCTTCTTTTAGTTGCTGCTTTTCAATGCGGATCCCGTTGACGAACGTGCCGTTACTACTGCCGAGATCCTCCAAGATAACGTCCCCATTCGAGCAGGTTACGCTTGCGTGTTTGCGGCTTACACGGTGATCATCGATACGTACATCGGCATCGTCGGCCCGGCCGATCAGTGCTATCTGGCCGGCCACCAGCGCGTGGACCATTCCTGCCCGGCCGCCTTTTAAGACTGTGAGGCACGGAATCTTCGACTCGCGCGCTCCAACTGGGCTGGCAGAAACGTCTAGTATTTGGGTGTCTTGATCGCCTGTGCTGTTCATCATCTAACGTTTAACTGGTTATACCGACGCAGAGTAGCATTCGCTTGACGCCCCATCATGGTTACTTGGCCAAGTCTGCCCCGAAGGCTACGTAGAAAAATAAGGACGGTCAATTCGCTTCCGCGGTCTGAATCCACTCCTTCTCCCGAGAGCGGTAATACTTCGGGGATCGCCTAGCTCTGGTAAGCGTCTCTTTGAACAACGCCTGAGCGCGCTCGGTTCGGCCCTGACGTTTTAACAACAACGCGTAGCGCACCCGCGCCTCCTCGCCCGGATAGGAGCTAATTAGTACTTCATACTCTTTAATTGCCTCTTCG
>Ga0224508_10002683_pt1 | contig 14993 bp, 14 predicted proteins | sample SF_Jan12_sed_USG_4_FD_170157 | JGI IMG/M metagenome (GOLD analysis project Ga0224508, IMG submission 170157) | Sediment microbial communities from San Francisco Bay, California, United States - SF_Jan12_sed_USGS_21 | ecosystem: Environmental > Aquatic > Marine > Sediment | place: USA... | reverse complement strand
TGCGGAGAGGTTGCCGCATGTCGCCGAATAATCAACCTCCGGCCGGTCGACGCTGACTTGCGCAAAGGTGTAGTCGATGTCGGCGTCATTGCGCGGGGAAGGAGAAATGATCACCGCCTTGGATACCGACGACACCCCGCCGCCCATCCCGTCCAGCTGGCGCCGATAGGGGTCCGGACTTCCGAGCACCCGCAAAAACAGGGCATCGCGTTCTTCCGGGTCTGCGGGCAGGTCGCGAGCGTGGAAAAAGACGCCCTTGCTCGACCCACCCCGAATAAAAGCGGCAGGGACCGTGATTCGCGGCATCGGCTCTAACTCCCCTTGGCTTCAAACATATCTTTTTTGCCTCAGCGCCCGGCCCAAAGAGCAAAATCTCCTGCTTTGTGTGCACGATAGACGGGCGGCCTTACAACGTAAATCGGCGCCCAGGGATAGCTGGTACGGTTGACGCTGCTAATTTAATGTTCTATGTTTGTTCTCTTATGTTTCGCCATATTTCAGCTTGAAATTATGGTTAAGCACCCTAAGTCAGCAACAAGCGAACGAATCGAAAGCGCGCAAGAGGGTAATTGAGCGGCGATGGCCAGACGAAACACATATGCGGATTGGGGCGATTTTCTCTCGCCGGCGAACGAGCCCGCGCTGGTTTGCCGCGAGGCGGTAATCGAGCAGCCCTATCATTACTGGCTCGGCGTGTCGGGCGAGCGCTATCTGCATTCCGTTTACGCGCTGCGCGACTGCCCCGCATTGCCCAAGGCTACGTACATCATGGTCCATCGTGACAAGGGCGGGAGCCGCCGGCCATTGGGTATAGGCCAGACTTTTGAAGATGCGGATTCGCTCAATCTGGCTCACCTGCGCCATCAGGGCGCACAGCTTGGCGCCAACGAAGTGCACATTCATCTTCTCGCCGAAACGGCGGCGGACAGGGCGGCGGTTGAAGCCGACCTCGGCGCCCGCCAAATGGGCCGCCCTTCTGCCGGGCGCACCTTTGCCGCCGCCAATGACGCGGCAATCGCCTCGGCTTCCTAGAAATTGTCCCTGGGATCAGGTTTCCGGTTTCGGCTCTCTCTCGCATGGCAGGGCCTGCAGTTCGGCAGGCCTGATCCCCAATAGCGGCATCAACCTGTTGAGCCGCGGCTCCTCGATCCCCATGCCCGAGAGATGGCGGACCGTATTGGCGACATATTCCCGGTTAGGACCTGACATCCCGCGCCCGCGCCGTATCAGATACGCCTGCTCGGCAACCGGCAGCCGCCCGGCATATTGGGGATGGCACTGATCGATCAGAAAACACAACGCGCGGACGGCGCGCGCGTTGCGGTCCAGCAGTCGCACCGGACGCATCGCTTCGCGGTAGACGCGTGTGACCTGTTCGCGAGCGCGCAGATATTGCCGGGTGTGGCGCGCATGCGGTCTGCGCACCCTGAAGGCCAGACCGTCGCATGTCCCGCCCGCATCCAGCCCGAGCACAAGCCCCGGGTGCCGGCGCGACCCGCGATGGACGATCGAATAGACGCAGAGCGCCCGGTGGGCACCAACAAGCTGCGCCGGGACCGCTTCCTCGAAAGCAAATCCCGGCCGCCACATCAGTGATCCATAGCCGAAGACCCAGAAATCGTTCACGCTCTCTCCCGTCTGTCAGCTGACGCCCGCGTCATGCATTACGATACCCGGTGCACCCCACGTCAATGGACGCATCGCGGATAACTATTTCTCGATTTGCTCATTTATCGGTTGGATGCGGGGTCCGGTGCACGCGACCGAAATCGGGCTCATCGGTATCCTGGCCCGCCTCAACGACGCCGCGGCGAATGGCGCGTGTACGGGTGAACAATTCCTCAAGCGCGGCGCCGTCGTCACGTCGGATGTGGCGCTGCAAAGCGGTCAGATCCTCGGTGAACCGCCCCAGCATCTCCAGCACGGCGTCCTTGTTGCTCAGAAAAATGTCCCGCCACATAATCGGGTCCGATGCGGCGATGCGGGTGAAGTCGCGAAACCCGCTTGCGGAAAACTTGATCACCTCCGACTGGGTGTCGTCCTCAAGATCGGCCACCGTGCCCACAATGTTGTAGGCGATCAGATGCGGCACATGGCTGGTGATCGCGAGTACCAGATCGTGATGCTCCGCCGACATGATCTCGACGTCCGACCCGAGCGCGCTCCAAAAACGGCTCAACTTTTCGACCGCTTCCGGAGTCGATCTGGGACCGGGCGTCAAGACGCACCAGCGGCCTTCGAACAATTCTGCAAAACCGGCTTCGGGGCCGGAATCCTCGGTGCCCGCTATCGGATGCCCGCCGACGAAAGCGACACTCTCGGGCAGGTGCGGCTCGACGTCCTGGATTACCCCGGCCTTGACCGAACCGACATCGCTAACCAACGCGCCGGGGGCCAGATGCGGTCCGATCTCCGCCGCAACCGCCCCCGTGGCGCTCACCGGCACGCAGATAACGACCAGATCGGCGCCAGCGACGGCCTCGGCTGCGGTATCGGCGACCTTATCGACAATATCGAGCTTGCGAACCTTTGCGCGGGTCTCGGCCGAGCGGGAGGTCGCAATCGTCTCGCCGGCCAACGCGCGCACGCGGGCAGCGCGGGCAATCGATGACCCGATCAGGCCGGAGCCGATGATCGCAACGCGGTTGAAAGCAGGAGCGCTCATGGCGCACCGCCCGACCCGTTCATGAAGCCGGCGAGCGCCTCGACAACGCGTTTGTTTTCCGCCTCGGTGCCAACGGTCAGCCGCAAGGCACCGGGAAGACCGTATCCTTCGAGGCGGCGAAGAATAATCCGGCGCTCCTGCAGGAAGGCATCGGCCGCCGCCGCGGAGCGATCGGCAGCGTCGGGGAAATGAACCAGCAAAAAATTTGCCACACTCGGCGTTACGGTCAGGCCGAGTTGTTCGATCTCGCTTGCAAGCCATGCCAGCCAGTTATCGTTGTGGGCGGCGGCCCTGTCGCTATGACCGGTATCGCCGATCGCCGCCGCGCCGGCAGCGATTGAGGGCCCGGTAAGGTTAAACGGTCCGCGAATGCGGTTGAGCACATCGGCAATGGCTTGCGGGCAATAGGCCCAGCCGATGCGCGCCGCGGCGAGGCCGTGAATCTTCGAAAAGGTTCTGGTCATGACCGTGTTGGCCGTATTGGCCACCAGCTCCACCCCAGCCTCATAGTCGTTGCGCCGGACATATTCCGCATACGCCGCGTCAAGCACCAGCAGGACGGATGAAGGCAGTTCGCGGCGCAGGCGCTGCACTTCGTCAAACGGCATATAGGTCCCGGTCGGGTTGTTCGGATTGGCCAGAAACACCAGCCGGGTGCGCGCGCTGACGCACGCCAGAATGGCATCGACATCGGCGCGGTATTCGGTTTCCGGCGCCACAACGGGCGTCGCGCCGTTAGCCAGGATCGCGATCCGGTAAACCAGAAACCCGTGCTCGGTATAAATCGCCTCGTCGCCCGGACCGAGATAGGCATTCGCCAGCAGCGACAACAGCTCGTCCGACCCGGCACCGCACACGATATGATCCGGGTTGAGACCGTAGCGCGCGCCGATCGCCTCACGCAGCAGGACCGCGCTGCCGTCGGGATAGCGCTCCAGCGTCTGCGACGCGGCCTTGTAGGCGGCAAGCGCCTTCGCGCTCGGCCCCAGCGGGGTCTCGTTCGACGACAGCTTGATGATCGGCCCTGTTCCCGGCAGCTTCGCCTTGCCGGGCACATAGGGATCGATATCGAGAATTCCGGGTCGAGGCGCCGGTCTGTCTGTCTTCGCCATTGTTTCAACTCCTGCGGCGCACTCCGACCCCTTGGTGAGTGCGGACCCTAGATAGGGCCGTGTTCCGCCAAAATCAAAGGAAAGTTGGCAGGTTACGGTTAACTGACCACCCCTTCCTCTCTTGACCTGACTGCGGTTTAGCGTCTTAATCGCGCTCCTGTGGTGATTTGGCCGGCCGGCTTGCAGCCACTTGAAACAACTCGCTAAAAGGCCGTGTCCATGCAACCCGGCCTTGGCATTTCCGCCCGGCCGGGATTTTTATGCATGATGCAGGCCATGCCTGGCTGAACCATGACCAGAGCCCGAAAGAACAGCAATACCGGCGACAACGCCCGCGCGCAGCTCGATCAGGTTGCCAATCCGCAGAGCGAGATTGTGCATTTCCCGGCCGATCACCCGCTTGAGCTCGACTGCGGCGGTACGATGGCACCATTCTCCGTCGCCTACCAGACCTACGGCCGGCTCAACGAAGACAAGTCCAACGTCATTCTTGTTTTTCATGCGCTGACCGGCGATCAGCACGTGGCCAACACCCATCCCGTAACCGGCAAGCCCGGCTGGTGGGAAATCATGGTCGGCCCGGGCAAACCGATCGACACGAATAAATATTACGTTCTGTGCGCCAATGTGCTTGGCGGCTGCATGGGCTCGACGGGCCCCAGTTCGATAAATCCGGAAACGGGCGAGCCCTACGGCCTGTCGTTCCCGGTCATAACGATCGGCGACATGGTGCGCGCCCAAGTCCAACTGCTGGACCATCTGGAAATACCGGACATTTTCTGCGCCATTGGCGGCTCGATGGGCGGCATGCAGGTTCTTGAACTGGCCGGGCGATACAAGGAGCGGGTGTTCAGCGCGATCCCGATCGCCGCGGCTGCGCGCCACTCGTCGCAGAATATCGCGTTTCACGAGGTTGGCCGCCAGGCGATCATGGCCGATCCGGAATGGCGGGGCGGGCGCTATCTTGAGGAAAACACATCCCCGCGCAAGGGGCTCGCGGTTGCCCGCATGGCCGGTCATATAACCTATCTGTCGGACGAGGCGCTGCATCGCAAATTCGGGCGCAACCTCCAGGACCGCTCGGCACTTGCCTTCGGCTTCGATGCCGATTTCCAGGTTGAGAGCTATCTGCGCCATCAGGGCTACACATTCGTCGACCGGTTCGACGCCAACACCTATCTCTATGTCACCCGGGCGATGGACTATTTTGACCTCGTCGCCGATCACAATGGTAACCTCCCGACGGCGTTTGACGGCACAAACACGTTGTTCTGCGTTGTCTCGTTTACCAGCGACTGGCTTTTCCCGACCGAAGAAAGCCGGCAAATCGTCCAGGCGCTCAATGCCGTCGCCGCCAATGTCAGCTTCGTGGAGATCGAGACCGACAAGGGCCATGACGCGTTTCTGCTGAACGAGCCGGAACTGTTCGACACGATAACCGGATTCTTGTCCGCAGCGGCCCAGCGGCGCGGTCTGGTGCTCAGCGAACCCGCCGACGCCACGCTTTAGATGTTTGCGGAGCAGAACATGGACGCAAAAGCACCGGACAAGACCAGCGAGACGACACGCGTCGATCTGCTGCTGATATCGGAAATGGTCGAGCGGGGATCGCGGGTTCTGGATGTGGGCTGCGGCGACGGGACGTTGCTACGCATCCTCGCCGAGACGCGCGACGTGGACGGACGCGGCGTGGAGATCAGCCAGGCCGGCGTCAACCAGTGCGTGGCGCATGGCCTGTCTGTTGTTCAGGGTAACGCGGATACCGATCTTGTGAACTATCCCGACGGCGCATTCGATTATGCGATCCTGAGCCAGACCATCCAGGCGACGCACCAGCCGCACCGCGTGCTGGAGCAGCTGTTGCGGATCGGCAAACGGGCGATTGTCTCATTCCCCAATTTTGGCCATTGGCGTATCCGCTGCCAGGTCATGTTTCGCGGCCGCATGCCGGTGACACCCAACCTGCCGCTCGCCTGGTACGAAACGCCGAACATTCATTTCTGCACGATCAAGGATTTCCTGGCGCTGTGTGATGAGTTGGGGGCGAGCGTCGAACGCTCCCTTGCGCTTAACTCCCATGGGGAGCGGCTGGAGTTCGCGCTTCCCTCATTCATGCACAACCTCAGCGGCGAGCAGGCGGTGTTTCTGCTGTCGCGTGACTAGATCACGATCGACTTGAGGCGATCCCTCAAGTCGATAAAACGTGATCGATATCGATAGAGAGAGCGGGACGGATTAGAAAACCGGTGCCCACTTTTCCTGATCCCGCTCTAGGGTGGGAACTCATAAATCGCGTCCTGTTCGTCACCGTGCCGGAGGGTACCGGGCGCAAGCGGCCCCTCACCCGCTCCGCGCCTGCTTCCGGCGTTGCCGCGTAGATCTGCTTGGAAGCCTCGACGATCAGAACGCCGGAAAATGCCGGCCAGAGGACCGCGCCCAGCCGCTCCCAGGCAAGTGCCGAGCGCAGCAGGACCGGCCAGTTGAAGGGCGGCATATAAAGCGCATGGCTCCAATCGATCGGCGTGAGCATTGAATCGCGCAACAGACTGGCAAGCTGACCCCGGCTGTAAGGCAATCCGTGGCCGAATGGCGTTGTGTCGAGGCGGGCCCAGATACCGCGACGGTTAGGCACCACCAGGAGGACCCGGCCCGAGGGGCTGAGAACGCGCCACACTTCACGCAGCATCGCACGCAGGCTTTCGGTACTCTCCAGCGAATGGACCATCAGCAAACGGTCGACGCTGCTGTCGGGAAGCGGCAGGTGGTCCTCATGCACGAGTGCGGCCTGGGATTTGCCCTCGCCGGACGATGCGATGACGCCCTGGGCTGCGGGCATCAACGCGCCGACCCGCGCCGCCTCGGCGCGGAACGCGGTCAAATAGGGCGAGGCATAGCCGAGCCCGAACACGCTTAGCCCCGCGACATTGCGCCAGCGTGCACGCGCACGCGCGGCGATCAGCCTGCGCACGACCGCGCCCAAGGGCCGTGCGTAAAATTCGCGCAAATCAACAACGTCTAAATGCATGGGCCGTCAGTTTTCCTCACCGATTGCGGGAGCGTTGGTACCGAACCGATTTCCGTATAATGCCGCAAATTCCTCTTCGTGCGAGATTTGAATTGCATAACGCGAATGCTATTGAAGAGTCCTCAACCAAGCTTCGCACACCAGACGAACCGATAACGAGATCAAGTGAAAGGCCTCCCATGGCGGAACTCGAAATCCATCAATTTCCCTGCCTGAGCGACAATTACGGCGTGCTGATCCACGATGGGCAAGAAAATGTCACGGCATCGATCGACGCGCCGGAAGCCTCAGCCGTCGCGGCCGCACTGGCGGAAAAAGGGTGGTCGCTGACCCATATCCTGACGACGCATCATCATGCCGATCACACCGGCGGCAACAAGGCGCTCAAGGCGCAGACCGGATGCACCATCGTCGGCCCGCGGGCGGAAGCCGCACGCGTGCCGGGCATCGATGTCGAGGTCGGCGACGGCGATACCTACATGTTGGGCGCCTTCGAGGTGCGGGTTCTCGACACGCCGGGCCACACCGTGGGCCATATCTCATACTGGATACCCGATGCGTCGGTTGCCTTCGTCGGCGACACGCTGTTTGCCATGGGCTGCGGCAAACTGTTTGAGGGCGATGCGAAAATGATGTGGAATTCGCTCTCCAAGATCACCGCCCTGCCGGATGAGACAATTCTTTACTGCGGCCACGAATACACCCAATCGAATGCCGATTTCGCGCTCAGTGTCGAACCCGGCAACCCGGCCCTGCGCGCGCGCGCCGATGAGGTGCGGGCGCTGCGCGCCGACGGGCAACCGACCCTGCCGACAACGCTGGCGCGCGAGCTTGAGACCAACCCGTTCCTGCGTGCCGACAGCGCCGAAATTCAGGCCAGCGTCGGGCTGGAGGGCCATCAGCCCTGGGAGGTCTTTGGCGCGGTGCGCGCCGCCAAGGACCGCAGCTGATGCCATCGCAAACCGCCCCGGTCACGACCACGTTAGAGGCGGCAGAGGTTATCGCGATACTCGATCTGACGCCGCACCCCGAAGGCGGCCACTATCGTGAGACCTTCCGTGACGTCGCACCAGGCGGCGGGCGGGCGGCAAGCACGGCGATCTACTTTCTGCTGCAGGGGGACGAGGTCTCGCGCTGGCACCGTGTCGATGCGGCGGAGGTCTGGCACTGGTATGCCGGCGCGCCGCTTGAACTGCGCATCGCCGACGCCGGCAAGGACGCGCAGGCCGTGACGCTCGGCTCTCATCTTGAACAGGGCGAGCGCCCCCAGATCGTGGTACCGGCGAATAGCTGGCAGGCCGCCAGAAGCCTCGGGCCCTGGACGCTCGCCGGCTGCACGGTCGCGCCCGGATTTGAGTTTTCCGGCTTCGAAATGGCGGGCGAGGACTGGGAGCCTTCGAATGGAAATACGACATAGGCTGCGCGAGCCGAAATCACCTGGGATTGAACAGCGACGCGACCCTGTCCGCTTTCAGAGACAAAACGGCCGGATTACCTTCGCGGAACTGGAGCGAACCAAACGATAGACTATCAATGATCGCCGCTTGCGGCAGCGCAATACTCGCGCCTAATATGACCAGTCAGATGCGCCAGAACCTCCCCCCAATCAACCGACCATTTAAGTAACGTGGCAGTGCGTAACCGCTTTTTCATCATCCGCAACCCCCGCGCGGGCCGATATGGCCGCTATATATTCGATACAACGCTGGAGGCTCTGCGTGCTTCCGGCGCCGACGTCGAAAGCGTGTCGACAGAGGGCCGCAGGGATGGGGCGCTCCAAGCCCGGGAAGCCGTGCAGTCGGCAGCGTTCGACGCGATCGTGGCTGCGGGCGTAGAACGCACAATCCGCGAGGTAGCCGCAGAGCTTGTCGGCAGCGCGATGCCCCTCGGCGTCATCCCGACCGGAACCGGCAACGTCTTTGCCCGCGAGCTTGGATATTCATTCGCACCATTTGCGCTCGCGCGGACTCTTCAAGCCGGGCCCGTGGAACGCATCTCCCTCGGTGAAGTCGATGGTCAACCCTTCCTCTCCCTCGTGGGTGTCGGCTTCGATGCCGCGGCCGTGCGTCACTTTGAGAAAGTCACTCCACACTTCCTTGGGCGCGCTTCCTTCGCTTATCCGGTTCTGCGTGCGCTTATGGGCAGACCTTGCAAGCCGCTTACGGTGGAGACGGAAAGTGGCCGCTACAGAGCACACTGGGTCATTATCTCCCGGGTAAAGCGCTATGCTGGCGACCTCTTGTTGACGCCGGAAGCCGGCCTCGTCAAACCGGGCATGTACGTGATCCGCTTTCAAGGGGCTGGGCGAATGAACCGCCTACGCCACCTCTCGGCGCTGGTGACAGGGCTGCTGCCACGCGATCCACGGGTTTCGATCGAGGCAGCACAGCACGTAACGATTACAGGTGACCCAAAATCCCCGGTGCAGGTCGACGGCGAATTCACCGGAGCACTCCCGCTCGAGATCGGCCTGCATCCCGAACGCCTCAGCGTGATCATGCCGGCACAGGCCAACTGATCCGGCCGGCCCGCCGACAGATTGATCTTGCGGTGTAGCATCGTAATCCCCGCGCAGAGAATTCGATATCTTTGCGCCGTGGCCCCGAGCAGCGAAATCACACCGAGCGGGCTGCGCCCGTCTCTTGACGCAGATCATCGCGCGAACCGTATCTGAGCCGTATATATTTTTGGATTATGTGTTTCATTCTTGCACCGCACGGCGTGGCTGCTTCACTGCTGCACCGCCAGCGCTCCGGTAGGCCCCGTGCTGTTTGCGAATTCCAGTCGAAGCATTCTAACCAACGGTGTTTTTCGGTTCTGAATTCACCGAACAGGAGCAGTTTCATGCCGCCGAGAATCTTCATCGTCTTCCGGGTTGCCAACAGTGCGCAGAACGCCATCGCATTGCCAGTTGCGCCAGCCAACCCTTCTCGTTTTCAGCTCTGTTAGGCGGGGGTCCGGCCGGTGGATTTCGTCCTTGCTCTGGAGCTCTTGATCTTCGGGATCCTGCTTGCCCTATCGGGTTTTTTCTCCAGTTCGGAGACTGCGTTGTTCTCGTTGAACAAGCGCCAACTGGAGCAGATGCGGCATGATGATAACCCACGGATCAACCTGATCGAGCGTCTGCTCAGCGAGCCCAGACGGTTGATCGTCACCATCTTGATAGGCAACGAATTCGTCAATGTCGCCGCATCGGTCATATCGGCCGCCATTGTCATCCGACTGCTCGGTGCTGAAAGCAAGCTGGTGAACCTCCTCATTATGGTGCCGGTCCTGTTGCTCGTTGGAGAGATTACGCCCAAAACTCTGGCAATACGGAACAACGTTCCATTCGCGACTTTTCAGAGCCGACCGATTGAGCTGTTTGCACAGATCATAGCGCCGCTTCGGGTCCTGATACGATCGATCGCAGATTTCTTCACCACGCTTGTCGTCGGCAGAGAGCGAATCCAGGGCAGTATCGTCACCGAAGACATGGTTCGCACCCTAGCTCGCGAGGCGGTGGGGGAAGGCGTATTGAACCCACATGAGGCACGCTACATCGATCAGATCTTCAGCTTCGGCGATAAGACATTGGAGGATATCCAGACCCCCAGATCCAACATCTTTTTCCTTTCAGATACCCTGTCAACGAAGGAGATGTTCGATCAAATTCGCAAGACACGGCACACGAAGGTGCCCGTTTTTCACCGAAACAGGGACAAGATCGTCGGTGTGCTGCACAGTAGGGACCTGCTCGGGGCTGATCTCAAAAAATTCAGCAAGAAGCCGGACAAGCTGATCGGGCTACTTCGCGAACCATACATCGTTTCTGAGAAAAAGACGGCTGCGGAACTATTTCGTGCCTTTCGCAAACGCAAACTCTCAGTTGCCCTGACCATCGATGAATATGGCGGCATTACCGGGCTTGTCACCATGGAGGATCTACTGGAGTGCATTTTCGGCGACATTCCGAGCCCGTCGGAAGCCGGTGAGAAGGCTGATGTTAAGACGGGCGCCGACGGCACTCGAAAAGTGAAAGGCACGATGACGATTGAACAATTCAATCGGGAATTCGGCGCGGGATTGGATGCCGACGCGTTCCAAACCGTCGGAGGTATGGTCCTGCACGCCTACGGGGAGTTGCCGCCCGAGGGAGCCGCACTGAACATCGGAACCATTGAATTCGTCGTCGTCGAAGTTTCGAACAATCGTATCCAGGAGTTGTCGGCGAAGGGCATCACCGAAGATGAAAAGGGCGAAGGCGCAGATGCGCAACCCGAACCGGTCCGGAACAAAGGCGACTGCTCCGGGGAAGAAACGGACCACGATTTGGCTGAGGGAGGCAGTTCATGACTCCCACCCTTTGGACCATCGTCGTCGTCATCCTTTGTCTGGCGGCTGAAGGCTTCTTTTCCGGCGCCGAGATCGGCCTTGTGAGCGCAGACCGCACCAAGCTGCGCCATGATGCGGCAAAGGGTTCTCGCGGTGCAGCGCTCGCCCTGAAGATGTTGGAAAGACCTGAATGGTTACTCTCCACGACACTGGTGGGTACGAATATAGCTGTGGTAACCAACACGACCATCGTCACGGCATTGATGATCGAGGTATTTGGACCCCAATACAGCTGGCTGGCAGTCGTCTTCGTGGCTCCATTGATCTGGATATTCGGCGAGATTGTGCCAAAAAGCGTTTTTCAGCAGCGCAGCAATGTCATAACGCCCAAAGCGATTTTCCTGCTGAATTTCTGCTCCTACCTTTTTTCTCCAATCCTCTGGGTCTTCACCCTCCTGTCCCGGTTTCTGTCCTGGCTTGTAGGCGACCGACACACCGCCAATCCCTTCACTTTGCGCGAGGAAATCGTCTCGATGATGCAGATGCCCGCGCAAGGTGGGGATATCCAGCCGATCGAAAAGAAAATGATCCGCCGGCTGTTCGACTTCGGCGAGACTACCGCCGGCAATGTCATGGTGCCGCTCATCGATGTCGCCTGTATCGAGAAGGGCGCGCGTGTTGGCGTGGCTGTGAAGCTTGCCAGACGGAAGGCGCATCACCTGCTTCCGGTCTATGCCGACCGGGTGGATCAGATCATCGGACAGCTGGATTGTCTGGAACTTCTGGGCGTTGATTCACGAAAGCCCATCAAACCCTACATCAGGCCCGTTGACTATGTTCCGAGCGCTCGAAGCATTCAGGACCTGCTCCTGGACATGCGCCAGGAAGGTCAGGTCATGTCGGTTGTGGTCGATGAGTTCGGTGGTGCCGAAGGAATTGTGACCGTCGAAGACATAATGGAAGAGGTAGTCGAGGATCTCCAGGATGAGTACGACGCCGATGAGGTTCACACGCAGTGGGTACGCAAACTCGGTGAACGAGACTTCGTCGTAAGCGCGCGTATCGAGCTGGATTCGCTGGCCGAGGAGCTGGGCATCCGCTTGCCCCATGGAAGTTATACGAGCCTTTCCGGCTTCTTGCTTGAGAAGGCGGCCGATATTCCGCCCGTTGGCGCTGTCGTAGAGTATCGGGGAATAAAATTTACTGTCGAAGCCGCCACCCCCCGCCTCATTAGGGAAGTCCGCATCCAATGGTGATGCGACCAGCGGCCCGTCAGCATGTCCGCTTTCAGGCGTATAGCTGACATACCCGCTCAAAACTCATTCGATATTCACGCGCAGGTCCAAGAGCTATTTCCTGGCTGGAAACAACATCTCCTTCGCCGCGAGGATTGCACCGCCCGTGATCAGCGCGCAGGCCAACCACAACACCGGTTCGGCGCTGGCGATACCCAGCGCCACCAGCAAAAGGGTCGACAGCAGCGGGATCGCGTAGGCGGCGGCGCCCAGCACACGGATATCGCCATGTTTCACCGCGTAATCCCACACATAGAATGCCGCTCCCACCGGCCCCAGCCCCAACCCGATCGCCGCCAACCATTCGGTGGTCGATGCCGGCCAGAGGGTCTCTTCAAACAGGAGGTGGGCGACGGTGGCCAGCACGGAGGTCACCAGGCAGAAGCCGGCAACGCTCGCGCTCGGCACTTCGGTGAAACGGCGATTTGCGACCGAATAACCCGACCAGACGAACGCCGCAATGAGGGCGGCGGTATAGCCGAACCAGGGCGAAGTGTGGGTAACGCTTTCTGCGCTTTCACCGCTGCCACCGGCAATGATCAGGGCCGTGCCGGCGAGGCCAAGCATGGCACCCGTCACATGCCACCATTTCAACCCGCCGGCCCCGCCACGCGCGGGCAGCAGGGCGGAGAACAACACGATCAGAAGCGGCCAAAGATAATTGATCAGGTTCGCCTCGGCCGCGGGTGCCGAACGCAACGCCAGAAAGAAGAAGAAGTGGTAGCCGAACAGCCCCGCGACGCCGAGGGCCCAGGCGCCGGGAGGCACGCTAGACAAGAACCGCAGGCCTTGCCGGTCGCGCGCCAAATAGACAAGCCCCAATGCGCCGGCGAGCGCGAAGCTCATGGCAACAAGCTGGAACGGGGGTATCTGGCCTGAAAGCGTGGTGAGGGCGGCAAGCAGCGACCACAGCAGAATGGCTATAAGACCGACCGCCGTCGCGCCACGCATGCTCATGGGCGATCCGCGCGTGCGGGCTCAGATCATATACTGGCCGCCATTTGCGGCCAAAGACGATCCCGTAATGAAGCCGGCCTCGTCACTTGCCAGAAAGACGACGCAGCGGCCAATCTCTTCCGGTTCGCCGAGCCGTCCGACAGGGATCAAGGGAATGATCTTCTCGTTCAGGACTTCCTCGGGCACCGCGCGCACCATCTCCGTGCCGATATAGCCCGGACAGATCGCATTGACCGTGATGCCCTTGAAGGCACCTTCCTGCGCCAGGGCCTTGGTGAAGCCGATATCGCCGGCCTTCGCGGCGGAATAGTTCACCTGCCCCATCTGGCCTTTCTGGCCGTTGATCGAAGAGATATTGATGATCCGGCCAAAACTACGCTCGCGCATCCCCTCCCAAACATGACGCGTCATGTTGAACACGCCGCTGAGATTGGTATTAATCACGTCGTCCCAGTGCTCTTTGGACATCCTGTGGAACATGCCGTCGCGGGTGATGCCGGCGTTGTTCACCAGAACTTCAATGGGCCCGAGTTCGGCCTCCACCTTGGCGATCCCTTCGGCACAGGCGTCGAAGTCGGCAACCGACCACTTGAAGACCGGAATTCCCGTCTCGTCGTTGAACTTGTTCGCCGCTTCGTCATTCCCGGCGTAGTTGGCTGCCACCTTGTAACCGGCATCCTTCAGAGCCTTCGAAATCGCTTCGCCAATGCCGCGTGTTCCACCCGTAACAACTGCTACTCGTGACATACCAATTCCCCCTCCAACCTGTTCCGTTCAATTTAATCAATCGCGCTCAACGCACATGGCGACACCCATTCCACCACCGATGCAGAGCGTCGCAAGCCCTTTCTTGGCATCGCGTTTTTGCATCTCGTGCAGCAACGTCACCAGCACGCGCGCGCCGGAAGCGCCGATCGGATGGCCGATGGCGATGGCACCGCCGTTTACGTTGACCTTGTCGGTGTCCCAGCCGAGATCCTTGTTAACGGCGCAGGCCTGGGCAGCAAATGCTTCATTGGCCTCAACAAGATCCAGATCGCCGATGGACCAGCCGGCATTCTCCAATGCCTTGCGCGACGCCGGTATCGGCCCGGATCCCATGATCGCCGGATCGACACCCGCCTGGGCCCATGAAACGATACGGGCCAGGGGCTCGAGCTTGCGCTTTTTCGCCTCCTCTGCGGTCATCAGCACAACAGCGGCAGCGCCGTCGTTGATGCCGCTGGCATTCGCGGCGGTAACGGTACCGTTCTCGCGGTCGAAGGCAGGACGCAGTTTCTGAATGCCCTCCAGGGTCACGCCGTCCTTGATGTATTCGTCTTCGTCGACGACGGTCTCGCCCTTGCGGGTCTTGATCGTCACCGGCGCAATCTCGTCCTTGAACTTGCCGTCTTTTCTGGCGGCCTCCGCCTTGTTCTGAGAAGCCACGGCAAAGCTGTCCTGCTCATCGCGGGTGATCTGCCATTGGCGGGCGACATTTTCCGCCGTCACGCCCATGTGGTAGCCGTTGAACGCGTCCCACAGACCGTCCTTGATCATCGTGTCGATGAATTGGGTATCGCCCATTTTCGTGCCGTCGCGCAGATGGGCGCAATGCGGCGCCTGGCTCATGCTCTCCTGACCAC
>Ga0224508_10002681_pt1 | contig 15002 bp, 12 predicted proteins | sample SF_Jan12_sed_USG_4_FD_170157 | JGI IMG/M metagenome (GOLD analysis project Ga0224508, IMG submission 170157) | Sediment microbial communities from San Francisco Bay, California, United States - SF_Jan12_sed_USGS_21 | ecosystem: Environmental > Aquatic > Marine > Sediment | place: USA... | reverse complement strand
CAAGCTGGAGAGCGTGGAAAGCGATCAGTTAGGTAAAGCCAAACGCGTTACCGTTGACAAGGAAAATACCACGATCGTGGAAGGGGGAGGTTCTCAGGACGCCATCGCGGGTCGGATCAAATTGATTCGTCGTCAAATCGATGAGACAACTTCCGATTACGACCGTGAAAAATTGCAGGAACGCCTGGCTAAACTCGCAGGCGGTGTTGCAGTGATTAACGTAGGTGCTGCCACCGAGACCGAGATGAAGGAGAGGAAGGCCCGTGTTGAAGACGCGCTGCATGCGACTCGTGCAGCGGTCGCAGAAGGAATCGTCGCTGGTGGCGGCGTCGCCTTTATTCGCGCCGCAACATCCCTTGATTCCTTAGAACTCGAAGGAGAGGAAAAGATCGGTACTGATATAGTTCGTAAGGCCATTTCGGAGCCGCTTAGATTACTTGCAAAAAATGCAGGTATGGAGGGTTCGGTTGTCGTCAAGGAAGTTCAAGCTAAAAGTGGGAATGTAGGCTGTAATATCGATACCGGGAAGTACGTCGATATGCTAAAGGCAGGGATAATCGATCCGACTAAAGTAACGCGTACAGCTTTGCAGAACGCTGCGTCGATTGCCGGCCTATTGCTAACGACCGAATGTCTGATCGCCGAGATGCCGGAGAAGGAAGAATAGACATCTGGAGGTTACCCTGGTATGGGGGGTATGAACTATTAAATCCAAGTCTACCCGCGCAAGAAAAACTATTGAATTGCGAATCGGGGAGCTTGCCGAATCATCCGATTTCGGATGATTTGTGTAAAAAACTATATTTTATCATAGGAAAATAATCATAAAAAACTGCAAAGAGTCTCGGTTTTTGTACTCACGGAAATACTCAAGAATTGAGTTGTTAAATGAATAGTGAGGTAAAAAATGCAAATACTAAAATGTGAGAAACAAACATCTACTACCGGTGGTAAGCGGGTAATATTTCATTTCAAATCCCATCCAGGAAGCACGGTCTACTTAACCGGATCATTTAATAATTGGAACGAAAACGCTAAAAAGATGATCGATGTCAGTGGTAACGGAGACTATTCCACGACCCTATTTTTGCCTTCTGGCAAGCACGAATATAAATTCGTCGTCAATGGGGAGTGGCATGTCGATCCAGAGTGTCCGAATTGGGAAGTAAATGGTTTAGGGACCTTAAACAGTATCATTACTATCGGTTAGATCGCCGGCGTAAGTCGAACCATTAGCAGCTCATCAACCCTGTTCCGAAGGATCAAGATGCGGGGGATCCTCCAGGAGCAAAACAAAGCCCTGCGAATATTTATATAAGGAGATAGGTTATGGCAATCACAAAATGGAATCCGTGGCACGAAATTGAAGATATGTTCGAACATTATACCAAAGCGATCGGTTGGCCCCGTAGCGGTGGGCAAGAGAGCATGAAAACCGGCGACTGGTCGCCACGTGTCGATATCGCCGAGACAGATAATGAGTTTGTTATTAAGGCTGAAATTCCAGAAGTAAAGAAAGAAGAAGTCAAAGTCACGATTGACAATGGCGTCCTCACGATTCAAGGGGAAAGGAAAAAAGAGAAAGAAGAAAAAAAGAAGAAGTTCCACCGAGTAGAACGGTATTTTGGCAGCTTCACTCGAAGTTTCGCCCTTCCCGACAATGTCGATGAGAAAAAAATTAAAGCCTCATTCAAGAATGGCATGTTAAATCTGCAGATTCCAAAGACTGCTGAAGCCAAAGCAAAGACAATCGAGGTTAAGGTTGATTAAGCGCTGAAAAGACTGCTGTCCTGTTATTCGTCCAGCATCGAATCGGTAATGTCGATTATAGAGGCGCCGCATAGTTTATGAGGCACCTCTATTTTTAATCAATGGGCAAGGTTGAATCATTTATATAAATTTCGATAATGAACATTGTGATGATGACCAATACGTTTACGCCTCATGTAGGGGGCGTCAGCCGATCGGTAACGGCTTTTACAGATGAATTCCGCAAGGCCGGCCATGACGTGCTTGTCGTCGCGCCGGAATTCGATAATATGCCGGAGCATGAGCGCGATGTGGTGCGCGTTCCTGCAATCCGCAACTTTAATGGAAGTGATTTCTCCGTACGCATCCCGATCCCTTTTCTCCTGTCTGAACGGCTGGAAAAGTTTGAGCCCGATGTCATCCATTCTCACCACCCCTTTTTATTGGGCGATACCGCCCTGGTTGTCGCCGAAGATTTCAACATTCCCGTAGTATTTACGCACCATACCATGTATGAACAGTACACCCATTACGTACCGGGTGACTCAAAGCTCATGAAACGATTTGTCATCGAACTCGGTACAGGCTACGCCAATTTATGTGATCACGTCATCGCGCCCAGTGAAAGTATCCGGGATATCCTTGTTCAACGTGGCGTAACGATTCCCATAGAAGTGATACCGACCGGGGTCGATTATAAACATTTTAGGGAAGGGGATGGGAATACAGTAAGAAAGGAATTAGGGATTCCGCAAGGGCACGTCGTCATCGGGCACCTTGGCCGGCTCGCTCCAGAGAAAAACCTCGAATTTTTATCTATTGCCCTTGTTGACTACATGGAGAAGAATTTGAACACTGATTTTGTCGTCTTCGGGGAAGGACCGTCAAAAGACCTTATCAAATCCGTGTTTAGACATCATGATATGGAGCAGCGCGTATACTTTGGCGGTGTTGTTACGGGACGAAAAGTGGCGGATGCGTATCATAGCATGGATGTCTTTGTATTTGCGTCAAAAACAGAGACTCAAGGTATGGTACTAACTGAAGCCATGGCGTCAGGAGTACCGGTCATTGCTCTTGATGCACCAGGGGCGCGGGAGGTTGTTAAGGATCGCATGAACGGCTGCTTGGTGAATAATGAATCGCCGGCCGATTTTGCGGATGCTCTTGAATGGGTGTTAGGTCGCCCAGGTTCTGAGTTACTCCAATTAAAAAACTACTGTAGCGAATTGGCAAAGGAATATTCTATCGAGAACTGCGCTAAACGATGTCTGGGACTTTATCAAAAAGATCTCACTGTATCCCCAAAAACAGAACGACTTGAAGGCCTACGTGAAATCACAGCCATGATCGATGAGCATTGGAAGATTTGGTTAAATCGCATGCGGGCCTTTAGCGGCGCAGTTATGAACCGGTCGGGACCGTAGTTATGCGAACTCGGATGGCCCATAGTCTTACTAAAATACGGCGTTTAATCAGTCGAAGCGAGTGGGCTGTTCGCTTACTTTCCTTACCCAAATCCATCAAAGAGTCGTCGCAATCAGGGCTTCTTCTCATTCAGATTGATGGTCTCGCACGCCATCAGCTAGAATCCGCGTTGAAAAAAGGGAAAATGCCCTTTTTACAAACCCTTTTGAAATCGGGAGAATACCAGCTGCAATCCATGTACTCGGGTTTACCGTCGTCAACGCCGGCGGTGCAAGGTGAACTCTTCTACGGCGTTCGCTCTGCGGTTCCCGCGTTCAGTTTTTTGGACCGGAGAACGAACAGATTATGTTCCATGCTTGAACGAGATTCTGCAACCCTAATTGAAAGAAAACTCCAAGAGCACAACGAGGGAATTTTTACCGGTGGTAGTGTGTACAGTGACATCTACAGCGGTGGTGCTGGTGAATCGCATTACTGTCCGGGAATTCCAGGTATGGGCTTACGAAAGCATTCCATTTCCAAAGTGTCATTGATACTTCTTCTGTTTTTACACATTGTGGCTGTTTTTCGTATCGGAATCTTAATGCTGATGGAATTTGTTTTGGCGATTATTGATTGCTTACGCGGATTAATTGCGAAAGAAAAATTATTTGCTGAACTAATTTTCGTCGCCACCCGCGTCGGGATATGTATTCTCCTCCGAGAATTGATCACATTTGGAGCGAAAGTAGATCTTGCGCGAGGACTCCCTATCATCCATTTAAATTTTTTAGGCTATGATGAACAAGCGCATCGGAGAGGACCGTCATCTGCATTTGCACATTGGACGCTGAAAGGAATCGACCGTTCTATTAAACATCTGTGGCAGGCCGCCCACCGGTCCCGGGCCGTACATTATGATCTCTGGATTTATTCGGATCACGGGCAACAGGACGTCGATTCGTATCTGGAAAAGACCGGTCAATTAGTTGGGGATGCCGTAGTCGAGGCGGTCCAGAGCCAACGGAATTCCGGACAATCCATGTCCCCACTCCCACCGTTTACTGAATATGGGGTTCAGCTGGAACGAAGCCGGTGGCTCGGAATTCCATTCCCCATCAATGATCTAATATATGGGGGCTCAGAAGCCGATGACTCGATTATCGTCACCGCCAAAGGTCCGATTGGACATGTATATTTGAACCAGGAACTTCCTAACGTTGATATTAATAATTTAGCAGCGGATCTTGTGGCAAGCTACCATATCCCGTTAGTCATGGTGAAGGACGGCGATACAAGAGTTAAAGCATGGACTTCATCCGGGTTATATAGTTTACCTGAGGACGCAGCCATTGTTTTGGGTAAAAACCATCCGTTTCTTCAAGAAGTTACCGACGATCTCGTCCAGTTGGTCCACCATGAAAATGCCGGAGATCTCGTTATTTCCGGGTGGTCGCCTTCATCAACCAAATCCTTATCTTTTCCGCTTGAAAACGGTGCCCATGCAGGTCCCGGAACGGAGGAAACGCATGCGTTCGCGTTATTACCTCTAAGCACCCCATTCCCGAGTTCCCCTCTTCCTTATCTTCGACCACATGATTTATTTTTGATCATTAAAAATCTTCGAGCAAGAGAAAGTTAGCTTAAGTGTTCACCAAGCCTCATCAAATTGAGCCATCGAGATCGCCCTTGCTTGGCCATATGTTTGCGGAGGTGCATGTAGTGTGAATGATAACGATCGAGTTCCTAAACGAAATCGGAAATCGGAATTCAGAATGCGTGTCCGATATCGGAATCATCGGTTCCGAATTCTCAAGGCAATCCCAATTATTTACGCTCAACTTGCATAGGAAAATTATTGGCAATAAAAATGCTGTTCTTAAACTACGAAAAGTCGTTTGATTTTAAAGAACAGGAATATTAACACCATGGGAGCGAATAATGCGTAGAATTTTGGGAGAGACATTGGGCAGGTCCACACGACAAGAATGTAATCGTGAATCCGAGGCCGCATCTTTCAATGATGCTATATATTTAAGTAGTCTTTATCAAGACGAAATGATTATCGATTGCATTCTTAAGAATTTTGATAAGGAAGGGATATGGGATCATCCTGTCAGTGAGATTTAGGAGTCGTAAAAATACTCTAGATGCTGCAAAAAAAAGAAAAACAATAAAAATCTCAAAAAAAATAAGAGGAGTAAGCCATGGCCAATAAAACTGATAAATCACAAAAAGATGAAGAGGTAACGAAGTATGAAAAACTGGCGTCACGAACGCGAGAATTGTTCGAGCAGGCTCGTGAAAAAAGCGCCTCAGGTCTTGATTCAGCTCTTGACCATGCAAAAGATGAACTCGTAGCAACTGGAGAATTTAGCGCCAAACAGGGAGAACGATTGCGCAAATATGTCCGTCGTGACTTGAATGCCACTAGTGAAGATGTACAGAAGCTACTAGAGAAAATACAAAAAGGGACTCATCCTTCCCGCCTCGGTGCAGGTTTTCTTGGTCTGGTTCATCACGTTTCCGAGTCATTAGGTTCGGCCTTCGACAAATTGGCGATAAAGACGGAAGAGAAACTCACATATCATACTGGTGAAATCAGTGGCCCAGGCACCTTGATTTGCACTAAATGTTCTAAAGCCCATCACTTAAACCATACGGGCCGGGTACCTCCATGTTCCGGCTGCCATGAAACCGAATTTCGAAAATCGTATTAAACTGGCTTGAAACACCATGGGTATAATTTTTTCAATATCCTTCCGATTTCCCCTTTTTTCGGATAAATTCTTTACATTTCAAAGATAATATCCTGATATTTTTAGCGTTATTTGTTCGTTCTGCCTTTTCAGAGATGCGAGACGATTAAGGCCAAGAAGCTCCATTCACCAGAGAATGGACGGCGGTGGCAAAGACATGGATCACCGGACTGCGCTAGTGATTTGAAATTGACCTTAATCGGCCTCGTGAAAAGGCCGTGTACCTATCGGCATCGCATCGGCAATGTCGATTATAGAGGTGCCGCATAGTTCTATGAGCCGCTTTTATTTTTGGTCAATGTAGTCTCTTACGAAACTACATTCGAGCGAACTCATAGATGCAATTGATGCAGCGCAATGTCGAACACTAAAAACAAAAAAGAAGGGCTGAAAATATGAAACGGTTCAAGAACATTTTGTTGGTTTTTGATCCGGAAGTAAGTGACCGGTCAACGTTCAGGAGAGCCGCGGCACTGGCAAAGAATAACAAGGGACGACTTACAGTTGTGTCGGTCATAAGCGGATTGCCTCGTGACCTGCGCATGGCAGTCCCTAAAATTTCGCCTCATGAATTGCAGGAGTTCGTAATTAGAGAGAGGCGGACGCAAGCGGAGGATTTTATCAACCCTATCCGACGAGAAGTTGGCGATGTCGATTTTAATATCCTAACCGGAACCCCATTTATAGAAATCATCCGACAGGTGATCCGCGATAAGCACGATCTCGTGATAATGACAGCAGAAGGTAAAACCGGATTGAAAGATCGATTATTTGGAAGCATGTCGTTGCACCTTATGCGTAAGTGTCCGTGCCCAGTCTGGGTGATGAAGCCAGCGCGTCGTCGATATTTGCGAATTATGGCAGCAGTGGATCCGGGTTCCATTAATAAAAAGAGAAACTTGCTGAACACGGTCATCATGGACCTCGCGACCTCCATGGCTGCCTTGGAGAAGAGCGAATTGCATATTGTTCATGCTTGGTCTTTGGTCGGTGAAGGCCATATGAGGGCTTTTGGCGATGCGTCCCCAGAAGAGATCGATCGATTGTGCAATTCAGCTCGGTACGATGTTCAGAAACAACTTGACGACCTCTTGGGGCATTATTCTCTTGAGGGGCTGAATTACGAAATCCACCTTCAAGAAGGGGATCCTAAATTCCTGATCCCAGAACTGGCAAGAAAAAAACGGATTGAGCTCATTGTCATGGGCACCATCTGCAGAACTGGCATTGCGGGATTTTTCATCGGCAACACAGCCGAGAACGTCCTGCAGCAGGTCAACTGTTCGGTGTTGACCGTGAAGCCGGAAGGCTTCAAATCGCCGGTTAAGGTGGAGGATAGCTGATTATGTCCTATTCACTTCGAATAGATTGCTTTTATCCCTCAGAGCATGTCTTAATAAACTTCATCCTTCTTCACAACTCATGTTCAATCAATCTGTAAACGGTTAAATCACGACCATAACGTCGAAATATTTCAATATTCCACCATTCTATTCGCTATTCAATCGTCCAAATCTGGCCTAAATCTGACAAGGAAATAAGAATAAACTATTTTTAAACACACTCTCAAAAAATCGTATGTCATAACTTTTTACGTCCACTGGATAAAACCAGTGGCTACCATTTCGAATTAATTATGAAAGGAAAAGTATGAAACGCTTTACCAAAATTTTTATTTTTATTGATAGCGCAGATGATGACAATCCCATTAATTATTTTATGATCAAGAAAGCGCTGCGTATCGCGCGATTAAGTCAAGTCAAGATCACTATTCTTAGTGTAATAGAAGAATTCATTAAACCCATTGATTTGAGTATGGCAAGGAGTTTTAAAACAGACCTCCAGAAATTGAAAATGGAAAAGGAAAAAAAATTCCTCGATCAATTAGTTGGTCCATTTAAAAATAAAAGAGATGTAGCTATTGATACGAAAGTATTAGCTGGTGTACCATTCCTGACGTTAATTCGAGACGTTCTCAAAGAGGATCAACCCTTAGTAATGGTTGCCGGTAACCCGGTAAAATCACTAAGAGATCGCATTTTCGGGACGACAACCAAGCATCTGTTACGAAAATGCCCCTGCCCGGTTTGGGTATTTAAACCATCAAAGCGTACAAAGTTTAACCGGATTCTGGTGACGGTGGATACAAACACTGAGCTTGAATCCGAACGGCAATTAAACTTTAAGCTGTTGGAATTAGCTACGTCCCTCTCAGAGTTGGAAGGTGCTAATTTGTATATCTTACATTGTCGGGAGATCTATGGAGAATCCCTATTAACGGGACCTTATTCTGATTTAACTCCCGATGAGGTGGATGATTATTTGCTTAATGCAGAAAATGAGGCAAATAGACGTCTTAATAATTTTCTTCTTCCTTTCCAAGCTAAATTTAAGGTTGAAAATAAACATTGCATAAAAGGTGACCCTGGCCGAATTGTCCCTCAATTTCTTAGAGTTAATAAGATTGATCTGATTATCATGGGAACCGTTGCCCGCACGGGTATTCAAGGATTTCTCATTGGAAACACTGCTGAGCGCATCTTGGAGAAGGTGAATTGCTCCGTACTGGCCGTTAAACCAGATGGGTTTAGTTCACCAGTAGCAATCGACTAGGAAGCTGCGCATCTCCTTCCTTCAATTAGCATCTTAAGTTAATAGCATTGGCATCCTAATCTGCAATGAAACTATTAGAAAAATTTGAACGAATAATCGTTACTATTCTTATCGTTTTAATGATGCTTACAATAGCGTTTGCCACCATTGAGTTAGCAACAATTCTCGTCAAGGACATTATTAAACCACCACGAGCCTTTTTGAATATCACAGGATTACTAGAGGTCTTTGGTTTCTTTTTTATGATCTTGATTGGGTTGGAGTTATTAGAGACGATTAAATCTTATTTTACCGAGCAAATTCTTCACGTAGAAATCGTATATCTCGTGGCCATGATCGCCATTGCCAGAAAGGTAATTATATTGGATCTTAAGGCCTTTCAACCGCTGGCGATCATTGGAATTGCCGCCATTATTACTGCCCTATCCGTTGGGTATTATTTTGTTAAACGTGCTAATAAGCTTACCACAGATGGAAATAAGGTTGACCCTTCCTCGTAACCTAGAATATTGATCCTTCATATCTAGTTTTAAGCTCTCAGGAATAATTTCACTCTATGAATCCGGAAAAAAATTCTTGGTATTCTCTGTCCATCGATTCCGTTTTCGCTCAACTTGGCACAAGTAAAATCGGACTAACCCAAGACCTCGCCGAGGTGCGCCTTACAGATTTCGGCCCCAATCGTCTAAGCCCACCTAAAAAGCGCAGTCCGCTTATTCATTTCCTATCACAGTTCCATAATCTTCTCATATATGTTCTTTTAAGCGCGGGGGTAATCACAGCAATTTTGAATCATTGGGTTGATGCCGGGGTGATCTTTGGCGTCGTGGTGATTAATGGGCTCATTGGATTTATTCAGGAAGGCAAGGCGGAAAAAGCTTTAGAAGCCATACGGGTTATGCTTTCTCAGAGTGCTTCCGTGATGCGGAATGAGAAAAAGAAGCAAATTCCCGCGGAGAACTTAGTCCCCGGCGATCTCGTCCTTCTTCAATCCGGGGACAAGGTTCCTGCGGATATTCGCTTAACTAACGTTAAAGATCTTCGTATTGATGAAGCACCATTGACTGGAGAATCGATGCCGGTCGAAAAATCCATTTCTCCCGTGCCCGTTTCCGCCGTTATAGGAGATCGCCATTGCATGGTTTATTCGGGAACGCTGGTTACTTATGGGCAAGGAGCGGGCATCGTTGTTGAAACCGGTGATCGGACCGAGCTCGGGCGTATTAACGCTTTACTCAAAAAAGTAAAGCCATTGACAACCCGGCTTTTACTGCAGATTTCTGAATTTGGCCAACAGCTAACCATTGCCATCGTTTTAATAGCGACTCTGACTTGGATTTTCGGTGTATATGTCCGGGATTACGCGGTCATTGATATGTTTCTCGCCTGCGTTGGGTTAGCCGTAGCCGCCATTCCAGAAGGTCTGCCCGCGGTCATTTCTATAACGCTTGCCATCGGTGTTCAACGGATGGCGCGTCGCCACGCAATTATCCGCCGCCTGCCCGCTGTTGAAACCCTGGGGTCGGTGACGGTAATTTGTTCTGACAAAACGGGGACTTTAACCCGCAATGAAATGACAGTGCAATCCGTGGCCACGAGAGATAATTTTTTCTCGATCACAGGTTCAGGCTATGGACCCGATGGAAAATTTTGTCTGGCCGACAAGAAAATTTCTATTTCCGAGCATCCAGTTTTATCCGGGTTGATTGACGCCTCAATATTATGTAACGATTCTGATCTTCAACTCAATAATGAGATTTGGACTGTACATGGTGATCCGACGGAAGGCGCCTTGCTAACTATGGGAAAAAAAGCTGGAAATGATTTGGCGGACTACAGAACGAAGAATTCGAGGATCGATTCCATTCCTTTCGAAGCCGAATATCGCTACATGGCTACGCTCAATCGGGATTTTAACGGTCGTACGGTCGTTTACGTCAAGGGTGCACCCGAAAAAATTCTTCAATTGAGTAGTCAACAGCGATCGGCAGCGGGTGTAACTCCATTGAATTTTCAGTATTGGCAGGACCAGATTGAACGAATTGCGAAAAGTGGCCAAAGGACGTTAGCTATTGCTTATAAATCTGGAGAAGGCCTCGAAAATATTAGCCACCAAAACATCCAGGACGGTCTGATTCTACTTGGAATTGTGGGAATAATTGATCCGCCACGGGAGGAAGCTATTCATGCCGTCCGCCAATGTCAATCTGCTGGTATTCATGTTAAAATGATCACCGGTGACCATGCCCTTACAGCCTGCTCAATTGGATTGCAGATGGGCATTGGAGATGAAAAAACCGTTATAACCGGGGAAGAATTGGAAAGGGCGGACGATGATTATTTGCGAATTCTTGTGAAAAAAGCCGATATTTTTGCCCGTGTTAGTCCTGAACACAAACTTCGGTTGGTGCAGGCGTTGCAAGCGAATGGCGAAGTCGCTTCCATGACAGGCGATGGTGTCAATGACGCGCCTGCCTTAAAAAGGGCTGATGTTGGTGTCGCCATGGGAATTAAAGGTACAGAAGTTGCCAAAGAAGCGGCAGAAGTCGTCTTAACCGATGATAATTTCGCATCAATCGCTCACGCTGTGGAGGAAGGAAGAACAGTTTATGATAATATTCAAAAAGCGATCATTTTCATTCTTCCTACCAATGTCGCTGAAGCTGGCATTATTATCGCAGCCATCTTTTCGGGCAGAATGTTACCGATAACACCTGTACAGATCCTTTGGGTAAATATGATTACAGCCATTACCCTGGCGTTGGCGCTAGCCTTTGAACCCGCTGAGCCTGGCGTAATGAGCCGCCCGCCTCGTAATCCCAAAGAACCTCTCTTAAGCCAATTTTTTATATGGCGAATATTCTTCGTGGCAGCCATTATTATTTTAGGTACTTACGGATTATTCATATGGGAGCGAAAGTCGGGAACAGATATAAACGTAGCCAGGACAATCGCGGTCAATACATTGGTGATGTTTGAGATATTCTATCTACTCAATGCCCGCTATCTTTTTGAATCCTCCTTAAAAATTTCTGGTCTACGTTCCAATAAATACATTTACATCACTATTGGTTTAGTGGTATTGGCGCAAATTTTCTTTACCTATGCTAAACCTATGCAAAAGTTGTTTCATTCTGAACCTTTCGACCTTGTGGTATGGATCCGAATTGTAATTCTGGGATTGACCCTATTTTTATTAGTAGAATTAGAAAAGTTTTTTGTTCGTCGCCAGAAGAAACAATTAGAAAGCATTCCGGATCAACTTTTAACAAACCGAAGATAATATAAACCTATGATGCCCTTATCTTGAGGTCATCCTCCAAAAAATCTACATGAATATATTAACAATTAATACTGGTAGTTCATCCGTTCGATTGTCTGTATTTCGAGAAATTTCCGGTCGACTCACCCGGATAGCAAACTCAAAATTAACGAGGGATATTGATAACCCCCACCCTCTGCTTAGGACTTTTCTTCAAGAAATTGACATACCTGAAATAAATGCGGTATCGCATCGCATTGTCCATGGTGGGACTGAACTAACCCGGACGATTATGATTGACAACGCAACAGAAAAGAAAATTAACGCCCTTTGTGATCTGGCCCCGTTGCATAACCGCAGAGCGTTGGATTGGATTGCTGCGTCGAAAAAAATTTCCCCGCAATGTGGTTATCATGTAGGTGTATTCGATACGGCTTTTTTTGCGGATTTACCTCTGGTTGCCACAAAATATGCGATTCCTTTGGAAATAACCAATAGGTATAGAATCCGCCGATACGGATTTCATGGGCTTGCCCATAGGGCTATGTGGGATCAATGGCAGGACTTACATACGGATTTAAAAAACAAGGGACGTATTATTACCTTACAGCTGGGATCCGGTTGCTCCATCGCAGCTATAAAAAATGGAACACCAATGGATACCTCAATGGGATTTTCACCACAGGAAGGGCTAATTATGGCTTCACGTTGCGGGGACATCGATCCCGGGTTAATCCTTTTTCTACAGGATAAAATGAAATTATCAACGAAGGAGACTCAGAATTTACTCAATAAATCTTCGGGATTACTGGGGGTATCCGGAGGCTTAAGTCATGATATGAAAGTTCTACTGGAATCGTCCAATCCGGAAGCACAATTGGCAATTGACCTATATTGCTATCGAATACGAAAATATATTGGCGCTTATTTAGCAGTCCTACAGGGGATTGACGGCATTGTTTTCGGCGGTGGTATTGGAGAAAATGCACCGCCAATAAGACGTCAGATATTACAATGTTTGGAGTGGGCAGGACTCAAAGTCGACCACGAATTGAATAAGAATGCTACTGGAATTAGCCAAATCAGTGCCTCAGGAATCTCACCGCAAGTCTGGGTTATACCCGTGGACGAGGACCGGATTTTAGCTACTGAAGCCCTCTCGTTGTTATATCCAGCCAAAAAGTAACCCAATAGATTCCTAAAACAAAAAAATGCAAACAAAATCGGAAATAGAGTTATCAGAACTCCACCTTATCATCCTGAGCTTCAACCGATAGAAATTTGCTGGAGATTAGTAAAAAACCGCTTTGCCAGAAACTAGGACTTTACAATGAATAATCTGGCCAAGCAACTTAAAATAGGCCTCGTAAAAGTAACATCGATAACTTTTTCTAAGATTATGGCAGATGTGCAAAAAATTGAAGATCAATTTTGGGCCAAAGATATGCGATCAGACGAGAGAAATTAGAACCAATTCATTTGCGAAGAACATAATGACAAGGCCATCAACAAGCCCAATCTTAGAGGATGCTCCAGCACCAATTTGATCACGACACATTAGAACCCGTCTGAACGGGTACCAGCAACTGAAAATACTTTCGCATGGTTTGGTGAAATCATGCCGATATAGGACAACAACTTTCACCAAATAGTCGAAGTCGTTATGCGTTATCTTTTTGTGGATTAAAATATTACTTTCTTTGTATATAAATACCCTAAATATCGAGGTTTAAATACCACGATTATTTTGCGTTCCCGTTTGTTGTACTTTTCTTTTTAGACTCCTTTGTTCAAGTAAGGCGCTCCGCGCCAGGTGGACGCAAGCACTCTTTCAACTGGTTTTTTGACAGCCACAGCACATGCTGCTAATTTAATGTCAAAAGGATCTCTAAAAAAAGTTATAAAAAAATTTGGGTCACCAGCAATCCCCATATTTATATAGGAAGAGCACGTCTCGTGCCACTCCGCTATCAACCTTCGTCCCTAGACCTGCCGCGCCTTCTCGAACCACTGGATTGAGCTGACCCTCCGCTCCGCTACGGGATCAGGTCAATCCTTGATTGTTGGATTTGATTGAATTTAGAAATAATTCACGCCGCCATAAACGCTGACAAGTGAAAATTGTGGCAAACCCGTTTAACCCGCAAAAAAAGAACTTTAAGGAATACCAAGAGTATTCGCTCTTACGAGTATTTCGCTGGTCCGATATTCCGTTGAATGACTTCGACGCTTGGTGCCAGATTAAAATGATACCACCCTAGAAAATCAAAACGAGTATGATGCTACTGAACATTTTTGAGATGACTTTGCCACTAACCAATCCAGTATTGAAATTCCTGCTGATACTCATCATCATCCTGCTCACGCCTATCCTATTTAACAAATTAAAAATCCCCCACCTGTTAGGACTTATCATAGCAGGCGCGGTCATTGGACCCAATGGCACTTTTCTGATGGAGCGAGATAGCGGCATCATTCTTTCGGGAACTGCTGGACTGCTTTATATTATGTTCCTGGCAGGATTAGAAATTGATTTGGCGGATTTTAAGAAAAACAGCGGAAAAAGTTTAGTCTTCGGTTTGTACACTTTCATCATTCCAATGGTCATGGGTATCCTTTCCGGCATTTATGTTCTTGGGTTTTCAATCCTGACTTCAGTTTTACTCGCCAGCATGTTCGCTTCCCATACCCTGATTGCGTATCCAATTATCAGTAAATTGGGGGTCGCGAAGAACAAAGCCGTGGTTATTACGGTGGGTGGAACCATGATTACCGATACACTTGCACTTCTGGTACTTGCCGTCATTGCCGGAATGGCCAAGGGCGATGTAACTGCTGAATTCTGGCTTAGGCTTTTCATTTCCATTCTTGTTTTCGGATTAATTGTCATCCTGCTGTTTCCCATTATTGGCCGTTGGTTCTTAAAACGATTTGACGATAACGTTTCCCAATACACTTTTGTGTTGGTAATGGTTTTCCTTGGCGCAATTCTCGCGGAATGGGCAGGAATCGAGGCCCTTATTGGCGCCTTCCTTGCCGGACTGGCGTTGAACAGACTCATTCTCCGAACTTCACCTTTAATGAACCGCATCGAATTTGTTGGAAACGCCATATTTATTCCGTTTTTTCTGATTGGTGTCGGAATGCTTATTGATTTTAGAGTTTTTATTAATGATTTGGAAACCGTAAAAGTCGGGGCAGTTATGACCATT
>Ga0224508_10002680_pt1 | contig 15008 bp, 14 predicted proteins | sample SF_Jan12_sed_USG_4_FD_170157 | JGI IMG/M metagenome (GOLD analysis project Ga0224508, IMG submission 170157) | Sediment microbial communities from San Francisco Bay, California, United States - SF_Jan12_sed_USGS_21 | ecosystem: Environmental > Aquatic > Marine > Sediment | place: USA... | reverse complement strand
TCTAAAGGTATCTTCCATCGGATATGAATAAGCGGTTGTTTCAGTACGACCGCGCTTCATATTTTATCTGAAAACAGGTAACTGATTTCATCGTGTCATCTTAGCGCCACTGGCCTGGGCCAGTGGTGCTGGCATTATTGGGGGCGAAAATTATCCATGTTTGAAGCATAAAGCTGCAAACCGAACCTGTAACAATAGAGAAATGGTGCCCAGGGGCGGAATCGAACCGGTCGGCACCGACACGAGGATTTTCAGTCGGAATTAATCTTTCTTAACTCAATAAAAACAGCTACTTACGCGCTTCCCATCTCCATTTGTGCCAGTAATTGACAGTAACTGCCAGTTATCAGGGCACAAAATTGGCACACTAATTTAATGCTTTCTGTACCGATGACTTTTATATATTTTTTTCAATAGTTTATGTGATACCTGTTGCGGGACTTTGCACCACGAAGCATAACGATGCACAAACAATTCCCGCAAATCTCCGCACAAAAATGGCTTTTAGCAGAGCTGCTACCAAGATGATCTGCGCCCAGTTGTCATAAATAGAGTTTCCCCGTGAACTGATCTTTTTTATCCCGACGAAGTGGAATTACACAAAAATAGCGAACGAAATTAATGTTTAAATTTCTAGATCCAGACTACAGAGCCGACACCCTTTCGTCGGTAAACCCACATGCCCAGGCAGCGCAGCGCTGGATAAGACGGCCATGAACGTCGTGTTGCAAGGAGTTACGATCGTGCCCGAGTGCATCGAACACCACGCGCCCCTGGTCGAGCTGATGAGCCCAGAGTACAGGCGCTTCGGTCCCATCATCGGCGCATGCGAAAAGTAACGGTATCGTGTCAGGAGCGAGATCGAGGCCAGCGTAAACCTCGTCCACCGCATCGAAAGCAGGGAGACCTGTAGTCAGAGTATGCGACTGCCCGGTGCGTGCAACCGATACTGGTCCGAGTGGCGGGTGAAAAGACTGGCCCCAGATCCAGGCACCGCCGAGTACATCCCGCCATTCCGCCCAATCATCAAAGCAAAGGCAGGCGGTATGCAAGCCGAACAGGCCGCCACCCTGGCGGATATAGTTGACCAGGATCGCACGGCTTTTGGAGGGCATGCTGTATCCATACTCATCACGTAGCGCTGCATACTTTTGATCTCCCTCCATACGCCAACGAAGCGCCATGACGGTGACCAGATCAAACGTTTCCGATGTCAGGCGCTCGATTCCGGCATCAATGTCATTTGTGTACTCAGAGGCTATGCCAATATCGCCGAGCAACTCGATAACAGTCTCGGTATTGCCGTCAAAGTCATGGCGTATTCCACCGGTCAGGATCAGGTTTCGCATCGATTACTTTTCCGAGTCTGTAGGCGCCTTTCGCGGCAGGTGCTTTTTCAGGCTAGAGGCCACGCCGCCATCGACCAGAATATGTTGACCGTGAATATAGTCGGCCTGTTCTGAAATCAGGAACGCGACAGTGCCGGCAATATCCTCGGCCTTGCCGAGTCGACCCGCGGGGACGCTCGCGGCGCGAAGCGCCCGGGTCTCGAGGTCCTGGTAGATCGGGGACGACATCCCGGCATCGATAAAACCCGGCGCCACCGCATTGACGCGCACACCCCTGGGGCCAAGCGTCAGCGCGAGTTGTTCGGTTAGCTTGGCCACAGCTGCCTTGGTTGCGGGGTATGCTCCTGCATCCGGACTCGGGGCGAATGCATTCAACGAGGTCACGTTGACAATTGCGCCGCTACCGCGTTGCGCCATCAGGCGGCCTGCCGCGCGGCACATGATGAAGGTTCCGACGAGGTTCACATCGACGACCTTGCGAAAGTCCTCGACACTGTGCTCCAGCAGTTCGCCGAAACGAACGATACCGGCATTGTTGATTAAGGCGTACGGATTGGTACCGAAATCCTTTTCGATGCGGGCCAGAGTCTGGTCGACCTGTGCGGCATCGGTAATATCGCAGCCGTAACCACGGACATCGCCCAACCGCCTGGCGGCATCCATGACACCCTGTTCGTCAACATCGAGTAACGCAATCCTGTAGCCCTGCTCGCCGAGGTAATCAGCGATAGCATAGCCTAGTCCGCCGGCCGCTCCGGTAATCAGTGCAAGTTTCTTTTTGTCTGCATTCATTTAAAGCGGCCTCGGCAAACCCGAGCTAGCGAAAATTTATCTGGGGTTTGACGATATAGGTATTTTTTTCGGGCTGATAATAATGGCGCATGTGTTTATAGGGACCGTTTGCGATGGTCAGGCCAAGGCTGCCCTGCTCCAACGCGGTAAAGCTGTGGATGTCCGCCGGAGGCGCGATTATGGTCAAGTCCCCGGGACCGAGGATATCTTCGCTGATGGTTTCCAACTCGGCGTAGCCTTCGACCGATTCGTCGTCGATGCGCCGCATTGTCTTGTGACTGACTTTGCCGCGATAGGTGCAGAAGGCTTCCCAGATACCGTGATCGTGGGGCGGAATGATCCTGTCGTTCGGCACCTCGAACAGCAAAATGGATAGCTGTCCGTCAAAGTACAGGTAGAGAGAGCTGGTAACATTATTTCCCTGGCGCGGAGCACCAAGTGCACTCAAATCATCGCGTTTGATCAGTTCGGCGAGGGGCGCCTTGAAGGCGCTGACCATTGCCGCGTAATCATCCCCTGACTGCGCGATCGCATCGATGATCATTTGCGCGCATTCGCGAGTGCTCGGCGACTCTTCCGATATCGGCATATTGATGTTTGACAGCATAATTCCAATCGTTAGGATATAATTTCACAGTTCCATGGGCAGTGCAATTTATCGGTATCGCCGGGCATGACAACCGGGTGCCAATAATCAGGCAATAATCTATTAGTTAATCCGGGAAACAGCGATGTCGGGAATTGAAACAGCTAAAGTTATAGACGTTCATGCGCATGTGCGGCTTAATTCGACGACCGGAGCTGCCGGTCGCCACGGGCCCGAATTCGGCGAGGATGCGGATGGCACGCCCTGGTACCGGGTCGGAAATTACAAGCTGATCGGGGTCAGGCACACAGCCAGCCCGTTTACCGACCCGGAGCTTCGCATCGAGCGCATGGATCGGGACGGAATCGATTTCCAGGTAGTATCGCCGAGCCCACTGACTTACTTCCATCATATCGAAACAGACGAGGCCATCGCCTTCTGCCGTCGCCATAACGACGCCTGTGCCGAGCTGGTAAAGAATTACCCGCTACGGCTTGGCGGTCTTGCTGCGTTACCGATGCAGGATCCCGCGGCTGCCTGCGAGGAGCTGGAGCGCGCGGTGACCGAGCTAGGTTTATGGGGTGCGGCCACCGGCACCGAGTTTGGTGAGCCGCTGCACAGCGAGAAACTGGATCCGCTGTACCAGAAATTTGTCGATCTCGATGTGCCACTGTTTCTGCACCCGGCGCCTTCGGGTATCGACGGCCCGCCGGGTGATCCTAATTTGAAGCGCTTCGATCTTGACGTGGTCATCGGCTTTGCCGGGCAGGAATCCATCGCTGTCGCGACCCTGATCTTCGGTGGCGTACTGGAGCGTCATCCCGCGCTCGATCTCTGGATCAGTCACGGCGGTGGCGGTATCCCGATGCTGGCCGCGCGCCTGGCTCAGGCCGCGCGCAAGCGACCCTGGGCCACCGGGGAAATCAAAAAGGATGGCGCTTTCGAACAGGCTTTAACGCGCCTGTGGTACGACGCCCACGTGACCGATCCTGCGGCCCTGTCGTTGCTGCGCCACTGGGTGGGCAATGATCGCATCGTTTACGGCACCAACTTTGCTGGCTGGGACCAGCCCGAGGAAGGTCATCACGCTGACATTGACTCGTCCTGGGCAGACAACGCCCGGCGTCTGTTGCGCAAAAACTGACGCCCGAATCAGGTAGAAGATCCCGGTGGCCGCACGCCGCCAAACTGTGCCCAGGTCGAAGCCACCTGCCAGCCCGCATCAACCACCAGGTTCACCCCGGTAATCGCGCTGGCTCGTGCAGAGGCCAGAAACTCGATCGCCTCGGCCACTTCGCGTGGACGAACCATACGCCCCAGCGCGGTAAATTCACCAGGATCACCGGCATAGCGGCCCGATTTGAGGCGCTCTTCAACCCGAGGAACCAGCGTAGAGCCCGGTGATACCGTATTGACGCGAATGCCCGATCGACCCCATTCACCGGCCAGGTTTTTACTGAGTTGCACGACACCCGCTTTACTGGTGGCATAGGCTTCGGCGGGCATGGAGCCCAGAGCTGCGATCGAAGCGAGATTAACGATACTGCCCCGTCCGCGTTCGACCATGTATCGGCCAAACGTCCGATTGGCGAGGAAAGTGCCACCGAGGTTGACCGAGAGCACTTCGTCCCAGACCGATTTCTGCTGTTTTTCCGACGGCACAATATCCTGGAATACGGCGGCTGCCACCACCAGTGCCGAGACCGGGCCGATATCCTTTTCAATAGTCGCTACAGCGTCACCCACCGAAGTTTCATCTGCGATATCCATATACAAGCCTGTGGCACCGATTTCTGTTGCCATCCGGTTTGCCGCCGCACCATCGAGATCTGCGATCACTACCTGCCATCCCCGCTCGACCATGAGGCTTGCGGTTGCTGCACCGATGCCGTTTGCGCCGCCGACTATTACAGCGAGCCCATCGCTTGTACCATTCATCGTCTGACCCTTATCATTGGAATCCTCATCCACCTGAAATGCCACCATGTTGTTTGCTTAGCGCCGGAAAACGCCTTCACCCAGGTTATGAACGGCGGCAAATAAAGGCATTCTAAGATCAGCGATAGTCTGGGAGCAAACTTGACCACAACTTCGGATACTACTAACGCGACAGGAAGTCCGGCAACAGACGAGGTGCGGGCACTATCTCTGTCCTATTATACGGTGCCGGAACTCGATGCCCTGGAAACCGTTGCGGTGGCCGCCGCTACCGGTTGTCGCCACGTCGGCTTACGCCTGCTGGGCGGGCAGCCTGGCGGCGGCGAAACGCAGTTGCTCAGTGACCCGGCGCTACGCCGAAAGCTGCGCCTGGCGATGTCGGATCACGGCGTCTCCGCACTTGACGCCAACACGGTACGGCTGGTTCCCACAACCGATATCGCCGCCTACCGGCCGTTTTTCGATGCCGCCGCCGAACTCGGTGCGCGCCACGTATTGACCACTGTGGACGACCCGGAGCCAGATCGACTGGAGGATAACCTCCTGCAATTGTGTGCGATGGCGGCGGAACGTGCGCTCACAATCGATTTTGAGTTCGTGCCCTGGCTGCACCTGTCCGGTATCGAAGCCACCGCCCGGTTGATCAGGCAATGCGGGCATCCCGCCCTCGGTATCTCGGTCGACGCCCTGCACTACTTCAGATCGCAGGGTTCGCCAGCGCAGATTGCCCAATTGCCGCCGCAGTGGTTCCGTTACGCGCAGTTGTGCGACGTTGCCTCCGTAACGTCACCCGCCTCGCGCGAAGCCTTTATCGACGAAGCTACCCGGGAACGCCTGCCGCCCGGGGAAGGTGTCATCGACCTCGTCGGCTTGCTACGCGCGCTGCCGCCGAGCATACCACTCGCCCTCGAAATCCCTCAGCAGGCGCTGTCACAAAGCCTGCCCGCTAAAATCCGGGTAGCGCGAGCGGTCACGGCGACGCACGGGGTTTTGCGGGCCGCCGCAGCGGGTTAGGCTAGCGCGTCGATCAGGCGCGGTCGTCCCACACGCAAAGCCGTTTCATGACACGCCGCTCTTGCGACATATCGTAGTTCGCAATTCCGCGATGCATCAGGCACCGGTTATCCCATATCAGGATGTCTCCCAACCGCCATTGGTGGGTATAGACGAAAGGCGGCTGGGTCGACTGTTCCTGCAGACGGGCGAGAATCAGGCGCCCTTCCGCCAGGTCCAGGTCTTCTATGTGAGAGGCATACATGCCAATATACAGGCAATCCTGTCCGGTCTCCGCATGCGGGCGCACTATCGGGTGCACCACTGGCGGCGCACTTTGAATCTGTGCCTCGGTCGGCGGAGGATTGTCGAGGCTGTGACGCATGAACTCGATACTGTGAACCGCGTTCAGTTGCGCGATTTTATTCCGGGTTACATCCGGCAGCGCCGCGTAGGCCAGACCCATATGGGCGAGTTGCGTATCACCCCCTGACGCCGGCAGTTCGACCGGGTGCAACATCGTCGCCAGCGAAGGCGTGGCGAGGTAGGATTTGTCGGTATGCCAGAAATAATTGGTATTGATATAGGGCCAGGCCGAGGGTTTTCCGTCAGCATCGAAATTGGTGATGTTGTGCACCGGGGTCATGAGCTCGCCGTCACTGTTCTCGACCAAATGCTGTTCCAGTCGACCGAAGATCGAAGCAAATGCCACCAGGTTATCGTCGTCGACGGTCTGGTTGCGAAATACCAGCGCACCGTATTTTAAAAACGCTTCCCTGATGGCGGTAATTGCCGCTTCGTCAAACGTCTGTGACAGGTCAATACTGTTCGTTTCTGCGCCAAAAGGTGAATTCAGGGCCTGGAACATGGGTTTCTCACTATGTGGCTCATGTCAATTCGGTCGCTTAAAGTTGCGGGACCCTATAAATCGCGGTATTCGTCATTAAGACAAACGCTTGCCTGTTACTTCAGGTTAAATAATATCGAACTAATGGCCATTGGCATTATGATACTTATTATCGTTATAATGATGCAACTGTAGCAAAATCGCCGCACTATTGCCGTTGGGTAATTCACCGACGGAGTTTGCATAGGTCGATGAGCTCGGTTCGGAGTGAGTGACGATCAAACTGTCGCAGAATAATTATGGTCTCACCTGGTCTGAGAAGATGAGTGTTACGCAACCTGCGGCTGGCATTTCTACAAAAATGTATTGCCACTAGTCAGGTTGAAAACATTTAATAATTAACGCCCGCTACCAGAATAGCGGGCCAGTAGGAGGATTAATCATGTCTATATTCACACGAACTCGCGTCTTCCTGGGGTTAGCGGCAATTTTCGCAGTAATCCTGTCGACTTCGGCCAGGGCTGAAACAATCGTCGCCTCGCACTACGGGTTTCTTTTCAACACCGCACCGATCGCAGTAGCGATTGAACGAGGTGAGTTTAAAAAGCGCGGTGTCGATATCACCGATGTCATCTCGTCCGCGGGTGGCGGCACGACAATGCGCAACCAGATTGCTTCCGGTTCAGGGTATGGTGTGGTCGGCACAGCCGCGGTGCTGGCAGCCTTTCGCGAAGGCCACGACGTCAAGATCGTCAGCGCCAACGTCATGTCCATTGCCGATCTGTTCTGGGTAGCGATGCCGGGCAGCGGAATCAGTTCAATGGAAGATCTGAGAGGAAAGAAAATTTCCTATACCAAGCCGCGCTCGACCAGTCAAACACTGGCGAAGATGGCCGTGGCAGCCGCCGGTATGACCGAGGATGACGTTGAACTGGTGTCGCTCGGTAAGGTCGGTGCCGGACTCTCCGCGCTCGAACGCGGGGATGTCGACGCCGCGCTTATCCTGGAACCAATCATGAGCAGTCGCAAAGGCAAATACGTCGTGGCCTTCGACCTGACAAACCTGCCCAATATGACCCAGACTGTCGGGGTTACCACGGCTGAGTTCGCCAAAAACAATCCCGATAAGCTCCGCGCCATCATCGCGGCGCGACGCGCGGCGGTCGATTATCTCTATGCGGAACCAGTCGCGGCAGCCAAGCTCGTTGCCAAGGCCTATGGCGACAAGGTGTCCGAGGAAGTTGCGATCACCGCCGTCAAAAACATGGTTGCGATCAATTACTGGGGTCGTGGCAAATTCGACATGCCTGCGCTCGAAGCCATGCTGGAAGGACTGCGTTCACAGGGGGCCTGGGAAGGTCCGATTGACTGGGATAAGATAATCGATCAGTCCTTCCTGCCCGACGATCAAAAGATATAGGTCAAACATCATCGAATGCACTGATGACGCCACCACTTTCGGCGGCGTCCGTGTTCCAGAATGGAAATTCTGAACGGTACCCAGATACACGACTCCGAGCGTACGATCTGTATAAAATATTGACTTGATTTGAGTTGCTATGTCCGAAACTGAAACCATCGAACAGACAAACGCTAGCCGGGCCACGGTTTCCTTAAGAGACGTCAAACACGTCTATGAAGATGTGGTTCACGCGCTCGGTCCGATTGACCTTGACCTGAAGCTGGGCGAGTTTTTCTCGACCATCGGTCCATCGGGCTGTGGCAAGACGACGATGATGGATATCGTCGCCGGGCTGACGCTGCCCACCGAGGGCACGGTAATTTTCGAGGGTAAACCGGTACGTGACGAGGTACCCGAGGGCGTGGGCATCGTATTCCAGGACGATGCCTCGTTTCCCTGGCTGACGGTTCGAGACAACATTGCCTTCGGCCTGCGCCGCGCCGGTCGCACGGCAACGGAAGTCAAAGAACGAGTTGACTACGCGATCGACTTCATGGGCCTGCAGGGATTTGGCGAATCCCGGCCGTCGGAGTTATCCGGCGGCATGCGCCAACGGGTCTGCATAGCCCGCACCTTTGTCATGGAACCGCGCTTGATCCTGCTGGACGAGCCATTCGGATCGCTCGATCAACAAACCAGATTCCTGATGGGCGACGAGCTGTTGCGCCTGTGGCGTGAGACTGGAGCCACGGTGTTGCTGATTACCCACTCGCTGGACGAGGCCGCATTGCTGTCTGATCGGATCGGAATCATGTCGTCCAGGCCCGGTAATTTTATCGATATCGTCGAAACCGGTTGGCCTGATGATCGCGACAGCCGCATGGCGTCGCGTGAAGAGTTTGGCCATGTCACCACGCAACTCTGGGAAAAGTTGCGCGAGGAATCGAAAAAGGCCATGGGGGACGAATCGATGTGAGGCGAAGTTCGACGATAATTCGTACCGCGCTGCTAGTCTCCGCAGTCCTGCTGCTTGAATTTCTCTGCCAGAAGGGCGTCATCAGCCCGCTACAGCTCACTGCGCCATCAAAAATGTTGACGACGCTGGTCGATTTGATGGACACCGGTGAATTCTGGCACCATGCGATCAAGACCGTGCGCAATATTTTTATCGCGATCATTCTCGCCGCGGTACTGGGTTTTCTCTTTGGTTTGCTCCTGTTCCGGCTGCCGCGGCTGCGGCGTGCGATGGAGCCGGTGATCTCCAGTTACTATGCACTGCCTTTCTTTGTTCTGTATCCACTGGCCATCGTAATCGTGGGGATGAATGATGTTTCCATAATAATCATGGGTTACGCCTACGCACTGGTGGCGATGATCACCAACACGCTAAGCGGCCTTGATCGCATTCCGCCGGTGCTCGCCAAAACCGGGCAGACGTTCCGAATGGGCCGGCTGGAAACCGCCGTTCTGCTGCAGCTACCCGCCGCGGCACCCTATATATTCACTGGCCTCAAGCTGGTGCTTGGATACGGTATGGCGGGAATAATTGGCTCGGAGTTTATCTTGTCCAATTCCGGTATCGGTTACTCGATCGCCTTTGCCTACGAAGGTTTCGAGAGCGAGAAAATGTATGCCCTGTTGCTGTTCGTCGTCATTCTGGTCACGATCCTGCTGACCGCGGTCAATACTTTCGAGAAGCGTTCGCAGTTTACCGCCGGCTCCGCCTGGACCGTATCGACAGCCAAACGAATTTCGCTGGCGGGTGGGCCGATGACCAAGTTCATCGATGGAATGGTGGTAATCCTTGCCTTTCTGGCGATCTGGCAGGTGCTGCACTGGATGGTCGGCAGCGAAGCACTGACATCCCCGCTTGAAACCTGGGCACGGGCAAAAGTCCTGTTCGTGACCGAACGATTCTGGGAGCATGCCGAGGAAACCCTGCGCGCACTCGGCATAGCGCTAATTATCGCCATTTTCGGTGGCGCCCTGTTCGGCATGATTCTCGGTTTTAACCGGCGTGCGGGCGAAGTGTTTGCGCCGATGTTCGTCGCGCTGCAATCAACGCCCAAGGTAACGCTATACCCGGTCATGCTGCTGTTTTTCGGTCTTGGCTTCGCCGCGAAGGTTGCCTTTGGCGCGATTCACGGCATCATCCCGATGACACTGATCACCTTTAATGCGGTTCGCAACATCAATCCGGCCCTGATCCGCACGTCCAGGACGTTGCGAATGAACACCCTGCAGACATTTCTTCTGATCTTTGTGCCGGCCACGATCCCGGAACTGGTAACCGCAATCCGCCTCAGCTTTTCGATCACTTTCCTCGGCGTGATGATCGGTGAAATGTTTGCCTCGGTGCGCGGTCTGGGACACCTGATCATGGGCGGTATCGAAACGAACGATGTATCGATGATGATCTCGATCACCGTGCTAATCGGGATTTTCGCGATTACCATCAACGGCTTCCTGCTCTCGCTCGACAATCGCCTGCATCGTCGCTGAGAGCGCAGGCATGCCAGGACAAACCCTTGCGAGCGATCACCCGAAGCTGATTTATTTCGCCGAGCGGCGCGCTGCAATGGACGCCGCCGCGTTCCGTGCCCGCTGGCGCCAACATGCGCGGCTAGGGATGTCGATGCCGCGCTGGCGGAATATCCAGCGTTACGCCCACTGCGATGCCATTTCCATCCCGGATTCCCTGCTTCCAATCGACTGGTGCGACGGCGTCGGCATCATCTGGTATCGAGACGAGGCCCGGCGCCTGAATCATGTGACCGACAACAGCGCCGCGCCCGTGATGAAACAGGATGAAGCGGAGGCTTTTGCCCGGCCGGTGCGCGAGGTGGCGTTGCTCGCCGATGAATTTATCCTGCAATCCTGCGCCGCCGCGCCACGTAAATTATTCCTGCGAATCTGGCGCAAACCGACGCTTGCGCTCACTGAATTCAGATCCTGGTGGCTCACCGAGGCAGGTCCCGAATTATGGCGGCGGCTAGGGGAGGTAAAAACGGTTCAAGGCTACATTCAGAACCATGCCCGGCTTGCGGATAGCGAGTATGCCCCGCCGCCGCTATGCGACTGTGTCGATGAAATCGCGTGCGCGGATGTCGCGGCCTGCGAGTCCGTGCTGCGCCAGGCGATCGACGAACTCCGCGGGTTCGACGATCACGTCAGCGCCTGGAAGGCGATATGGACGACCGAAACCGTCCTGCACGACGCCCGGTGAAGTCTCCCTTACCGATAAGTCTCGAGATCGGCGCGCTCAAATGGACGAATCTCCGCCATCCTGCCCGAACGAACCTTTTCCGCCCATTCGGGGTCGGCGAGTATGGCCCGCGCCACGGCCGCCATATCGAAGTCACCTCGCGCCATCGCGATAACAAGATCATCCAGCTCGGCGACCTGGGCATCGATGTTGACTTTGTCGCGAAACAGCTTGGAATGATGCGGTTGATCGAGACCGATACTGCCAACCGCTATCACCGGTTTTCCAGACAGTGCCCTGGTCCACGCGACCAGGCTGCGTGGATCGGTGTCGAAAGCAGGTTCCCAGAAACGCCGCGCGCTGACATCGAACCAGTCCACGCCTGCAGCCACCAGCCGCTGCAACAGAATTTCCAGTTCGCCCGGCGTCTCGGCGATACGTGCGTTGTAATCGGACATCTTCCATTGCGAGAAGCGGAACACGATCGGAAAATCCGGCGTCACCGAGGCGCGCATTCGCTCGACCACAAGGCAGGCGAGGCGGCAACGATTTTCCATCGCACCGCCAAGGGCATCATCCCGGTGGTTGCACTCGGGCCACAGGAACTGGTCGAGCAGATACCCGTGGGCGCCATGCAAGGCGATCCCATCACAACCCATTTCCTGCGCGCTACGGGCGCCGCGGGCGTAAGACTCGGCAATTATTTCGCAATCGCGCGGGTCCATCGCCTTAACGACCACCTTGCCGTCCTCGATGATTACGCGCGGGCCGAATCCCGGAACCGTCGGGTCTTCAGGCATGCCAAGGCGCCTCACTTCGCCGACATGCCAGAGTTGAGGTACGAAAAGAGTACCCGCTTCGTGCACGCCGCTAAGGACACGCTCCCAGCCAAGCAATGCTTCGCGACCAAAGAACTTGGGGATATCAGTATAACTTCGACCCGAATGGGCCTGGGCGGAGGGATGGTCGATAAAGCTACCCTCGGAAAATATCAAACCGATACCGCCGTCCGCACGGCGGCGATAATACGCCGCGACTTCTTCCGTGGGGATACCACCCGGCGAACGCTTGCGCGTCATTGGCGCCATCGCAAGCCGGTTACGTGTTTGCGCCTTGCCGAAGGCGAGCGGCTGGAAAAGAATGTCCGTGGGAACGCTGTTCATCGGCGGCCCCGGAGCGAGTTATCACCAGATAATCGGAGAACGTCATGAATATTGGATTCGTTGGCCTGGGACTGATGGGCCAACCGATGGTCGAACGCCTGCTGCAGGCTGGATTTGCGCTGCATGTCTTCAGCGAGAACGCGGATACAATGAGCGGGATGCAACAACAGGGAGCCCTCCCCGGAGCCTCTGTTGCCGATGTCGCCGGCAAGGTCGACGTGTTTTGTTCCTGCCGTGTCACTGCGCAACAATCGCGCGCGGTTTTCACCGGGCCCGATGGCGTGCTCTCGGCCACGAGCCGACCGTCGGTATGTATCGACTTCGCCACCATCGACCCGATGACATCGCGTGAAATCGGGCAGATGCTTGTCGAAGGCGGCATCGATTTCCTCGACGCGCCGGTCAGCGGGGGCCCGGATGGCGTCCGCGCGGGAACTCTGAGCATCATCGTGGGCGGCACGGCAGCCGCGGTAACAGCCGTTAGGGCGGTGTTCGACGCGCTCGGCAAGCAAACCTTTCACATGGGTGATGTCGGCGCCGGCGTCACGACCAAGCTTTGCAATAACATGATTTCCATCACCACCCATGCCCTGGTCGCCGAGGCGATGGTACTGGGCGCCAAGTGCGGTGTTGACGCGGCTGAGCTTTATGAGGTGCTGCGCAACAGCTCGGCCTACAGCAGGACGCTTGAACGTGTCGTACCGAAACATTTTCTACCCCGAAACTTCGAGGCCACGGCAACCATCGAAACCATCATGAAAGATTTGCAGGCGGCGATCGATTTGTCCGTCGAGGAAGGGGTCAGGCTGAGGCTGCCCGAGGCTGCGATGCGCTGGTTCGGCGATGCGGTCGAGCAAGGGCACATCGGTGACGACATCGCATCCGTTATTCTGCCGATGGAGAACATCGCCGGCGCCCGGGTCGGAGAGCAGGATTGAAGCATGGTTCGACCCGGCTTCCTCTATCGGAAAAGCAGGTTTCGACACGCTGCGCTGGTTTGAGAATATTGACATTATGATATTTTACCCCAATATTGTGATATTAATGAACCGCCCGGTAGCGGTCCAGGAATAACAATAATCGTCCCTGCCACCCGCCCGGGAATCACTTGACCGAGACAAAGAAGACCCGAATGCAGGAAAAAGACAGTTGTCCGTTCCAGGGTGGCGAAGCGCCCGCTTTCCCGTTCAAACGCGACCGGCAATTCGAGCTGCCGAGCGAGTATGCCGCAGCACGGGAAGCCTGCCCGGTGGCGCCCGTCACGCTGTGGAACGGCCAACGCGCGTGGTTACTGACCCGTTACGAAGACTACCGCAAGGTACTACTCGACGACCGCTTTAGCGGCGAGTTTGCGCGCGACGATTTCCCTACCGTTACCGAGGCGCGCAAGGCTATCGACAAGCTCGAGCGTGCCTTCGTCGGCATGGACAACCCGCGCCACGGCCACTACCGGCGCATGTTCATGAAGGAATTCACGATGAAGCGCATGCTGGCGCTGCGCCCGAAAATCGAATCGCTGACCGACCAACTACTGGAAACAATGGCCGACAAGGGACCGCCATGCGATCTGGTCACGGAGCTTGCGGTGGAGTTACCCGCACTGGTGATGTGCGAGTTGATCGGATCACCTTATGAAGACCATGACTATATCCTGAAATGCGCCGCCGGCCGGCATGGCATGGGCCAGTCGGCAGAGGTAGCCGCACGCAGCGCCAGCGACCTGGTGGAATATTGTCGCAAGCTGATTGCGGTTAAAGAACAGATCCCCACCGACGATATGCTCGGGCGCGTGATTCAGGAATACGTGGTCAGCGGACAACTGAGCCACGAGGAACTGGCCAATATCTGCTCGATGATCCTGCGCGCCGGGCACGACACCACCACCAACATGATTTCGCTGGGGACGCTGTTGTTACTGGAGCATCCGGATCAACTGGCGTTGTTCAAACAGGATCCGTCGCTCGACCGAACCGCGGTTGACGAGCTGCTGCGCTTTCTGTCGCCGGTGCAGTTTGCGCCGCGCCGGGTCGCACTGGAAGATGTCGAGATCGGCGGCGTGAAGATCCACCGGGGTGACGGGGTGTTCGCGGTCTCCCCGTCCGTCAATCGTGATCCCGAGCAATTTCCCGATCCGGATCGGCTCGACCTGGCGCGCAATGCGTCGCAACACATGTCCTTCGGCTTCGGCATCCATAGCTGCCTCGGTCAGGGTCTGGCGCGCGTCGAGTTACAGGTCGTGTTCCGCAAACTGTTTGAGCGTTTCCCGGATCTGCATGTCACCGAAGCACCGGCAGGCCTGCCGTTTAAATACGATTCACAAATTTACGGGCTCTACCGGCTGCCCGTCGCCTGGTGATCCATCTTTGACGCCCAGCGCAGAATAAGCGGAAAACCAAAGGTTAGCGCGACCAGCCTTACCGTGTGATGGATCCCGACGAACGCGGGATCCACACCAAACGCCACCGTCAGCAGGATCATCGCCTCGGCACCACCGGGCGCAAGCGCGAGCGCTAGTGCAGCGGCCGAATAGTCGACAATCGAAGCCAGCGCAAAAGCCATGGCGATGGTTGCAACGGCGGTATAGATCGCGCTCGCCACCGACGGCACCAGCGCCGACATAAAGGCACGTGCCCCACATTTAGCCAGCTCGATTCCGATATAAGCGCCGACCACGACCTGAAACACCGAAACCATCTCGCGCGGGATCGCGATTCGCAGAATATCGAAACCCGA
>Ga0224508_10002678_pt1 | contig 15011 bp, 12 predicted proteins | sample SF_Jan12_sed_USG_4_FD_170157 | JGI IMG/M metagenome (GOLD analysis project Ga0224508, IMG submission 170157) | Sediment microbial communities from San Francisco Bay, California, United States - SF_Jan12_sed_USGS_21 | ecosystem: Environmental > Aquatic > Marine > Sediment | place: USA... | reverse complement strand
TACCTGATGCTAAGACACAAGGACGGTTCGTTGAAGACCGAATTCGCGAAACCACTCGGCAAAGTGACCTACCAGGTGCCCTGTCACCTACGCGTTCAGAACATCGGGTTGAAGACCCGGGACGCGCTGCAACTCGTCCCGGATACGAGCATCGAGGTCATCGAGCGCTGTTCGGGACACGACGGCACTTACGCCGTCAAGAAAGAGTTTCACGACATCTCGAAAAAGATCGCTCGCCCCGTCGTCAATAAACTCAAGAAGAGCGAGGCGGACCACTTCACGAGTGATTGCCCCATGGCCGCTGAACAGATCGTGCAGGACCTCGACGATCATGACGCCAACAACCCGATGAGCCTGCTACGCAAGGCATACGGAATCTGATGCAAAAACTATCCCGAGAAGATCTCTACAGCCTCGAGCAGTACGCAGAGGCACGCCCGGCGTTTCGTGACAGAGTGCTCGAGCACAAGAAAAACCGTCGCCTGAGCCTGGGTACCAATGCCGCCCTGTATTTCGAGGACCGCCTGACCATGCAATACCAGGTTCAGGAAATGCTGCGTATCGAGAAGATTTTCGAAGCGGACGGTATTAATGAGGAGCTCGACGCCTATAACCCGCTGATTCCCGATGGCAGCAACTGGAAGGCGACCTTCATGATCGAATTTCCGGAGGTCGAAGAACGTCAGCAGATGCTGACGCTGCTTGTCGGCATCGAGGATCGCGTGTACGTACATGTTGCGGATTTCGATCGGGTGTTCGCCATAGCCGACGAAGATCTCGAGCGCGCTGATGAGGGCAAGACGTCCGCCGTGCATTTCCTGCGCTTTGAATTGCCACAGGAGCAGGCAGCGTCCCTCAAGGACGGCGCCGCGCTCATCGCGGGCATCGATCACGACAACTACCGCGTCGAAATCAGCCCGGTTCCTGCCAATATTCGCGAATCTCTCGTCAACGATCTCGATTAAGGCTAGAATTCTGCCGGGCACTCTCTGGCAATCTCACATCTTGCATTCTAATCGATGACTAAACGTTACGATGCTGCGGACATCGAAGTCCTCAGCGGACTCGAGCCTGTTCGGCGCAGACCGGGCATGTATACCGATACCTCGCGGCCGAACCACCTGGCGCATGAGGTGGTCGATAATTCTGTCGACGAAGCGCTTGCGGGCCACTGCAAGAAGATCGACGTCACTATTTATAAGGACGGCTCCGTCGAGGTCAGTGACGACGGCCGCGGCATGCCTGTCGACAAACACCCGAAAGAAAAAATACCGGGCGTCGAGTTGATCCTCACGCGCCTGCATGCGGGTGGCAAGTTCTCGAACGAGAACTACCAGTACTCGGGCGGTTTGCATGGCGTCGGCGTGTCGGTCGTCAACGCCTTGTCGAAGAATCTCGAAGTCTGGATTCGCCGCGGCGGGAAGGAATACAACATGTCCTTCGCCAGCGGCAAGAAACGCAGCAAGCTCGAAGTCGTTGGCAAGGTCGGTAAAGCCAACACCGGCACGACTATCCGTTTCTGGCCCGACGAGCAGTATTTCGATACGACGAAGATATCCGTCAAGAGCCTGAAGCATGCGCTCAAAGCCAAGGCCGTTCTTTGTCCCGGACTGAAAGTCAGCCTGAAGGTCGAGAAGCCCAAGGAGAAGGTCGAGTGGCAGTACGAGGGCGGACTCGAGCAATACCTGCTCGAAGAAATTGGCGGCACAGAGACGCTGCCTGCCGAGCCGTTTTCCGGCAGCCTGAAGGGCAACAACGAAGCCGTCGACTGGGCGCTCGTCTGGACAACCGATGGCGGGCCCTCGGTGACCGAGAGCTACGTCAACCTGATTCCGACCCCGCAGGGTGGCACTCACGTGAACGGGCTGCGTACCGGGCTGACGAATTCACTGCGCGAGTTTTGCGATTTCCGCAACCTGCTGCCACGCGGTGTGGCTATTGCACCTGAAGATGTCTGGGACGGGCTCAGTTTTGTCCTGAGTACCAAGCTCGAAGACCCGCAGTTCTCGGGGCAGACCAAGGAGAGGTTGTCATCGCGCGAGTCCGCGGCCTTTGTCGCCGGCGTGATCAAGGACAATTTCTCGCTGTGGCTGAACCAGCACCCGGAAACCGGCGACCTGATCGCGCAGCTGGCGATTACGAAGGCCCAGAAGCGGCTGAAGTCGGCGAAGAAAGTCGTTCGCAAGAAGATCGTTTCGGGACCCCCGCTGCCGGGCAAGCTGGCAGATTGCACCTCACAGGAGCCTGAGCTCTGCGAGATATTTCTCGTCGAGGGTGACTCGGCCGGAGGTTCGGCCAAGCAGGCGCGCGATCGCAACACGCAGGCGATCATGCCGCTGCGGGGCAAGATCCTGAATACCTGGGAAGTCGATACGGCAGAGATCCTCGCGTCGGCGGAGGTTCACGACATCTCGGTGGCGCTCGGTGTCGACCCCGGATCCGATGACATCAATGGTCTGCGCTATCACAAGATCTGCATCCTTGCGGATGCCGATTCGGACGGCCTCCACATCGCGACCCTGTTGTGTGCGCTGTTCCTGCGACACTTCCGCGAACTGATTCTCGCGGGACACGTGTACGTTGCGATGCCGCCGCTGTATCGCATCGATGTCGGCAAGGAAGTGTCGTACGCCCTGGATGAGGGCGAACGCAAAGGCATTCTCGATCGAATCGAGGCCGAGAAGAAGAAGGGCAAGGTGACCGTCACGCGCTTCAAAGGCCTGGGAGAAATGGACCCCGAGCAGCTGCGCGAGACGACGATGAATCGCGATACGCGCCGCCTCGTACAACTCACGATCAGCGGGCGCGACAAGACCGACCAGCTTATGGACATGCTGCTCGCCAAGAAGCGTTCCAAAGACCGTCGCACCTGGCTTGAGACCAAGGGCAACCTGGCGGAGGTGTAAATGGCTAACAACGGCATGCAAAATTCCCTGAACCTCGAAGGCGTCGAGCAACAGCCGCTCAAGGAGTACACCGAGCGTGCGTACCTCGATTACTCGATGTACGTCATTCTCGATCGCGCTCTGCCGCAGATTGGCGACGGCCTGAAGCCTGTACAGCGCCGCATTATCTACGCGATGAGCGAGCTCGGCCTTTCCGCCTCGTCAAAGCCCAAGAAGTCGGCGCGTACCGTCGGCGATGTCATCGGCAAGTTTCACCCGCACGGTGATTCGGCGTGCTACGAGGCCATGGTTCTCATGGCGCAGAGTTTTTCGTATCGCTATCCAATCGTCATCGGCCAGGGTAACTGGGGCTCGACGGACGATCCCAAGTCGTTCGCCGCGATGCGCTACACCGAATCGCGCCTCGCCCCGTACGCCAAGAGCCTGCTGCAGGAACTGGGGCAGGGTACGGTCGACTGGACACCGAACTTCGACGGTACGCTGAAAGAGCCAGTCGTGTTGCCTGCGCGTCTCCCGAACCTGCTGCTGAATGGCACGACCGGCATCGCGGTTGGCATGTCGACCGACGTCCCGCCGCACAATCTCAATGAAGTGGCCAGTGCGCTCGTGCACCTGATCGACAATCCGAAAGCGACGGTCGCCCAGCTCATGAAGCACGTCAAGGGACCGGATTTCCCGACCGGCGGCGAACTGGTGTCCCCGCAGGAGGATATCCGGGAGATATACGCCACGGGCAGCGGCACACTGCGCCTGCGCGCGTCGTACAAGATGGAAGGCACCGATATTATTATCACATCGCTGCCGCACCAGATTTCGGGCGCCAAGATCCAGGAACAGATCGCTGCGCAGATGCGCGCCAAGAAATTGCCACAGGTCGATGATTTACGCGACGAGTCGGATCACGAAGATCCGACGCGCCTGGTTATTAGTAAGAAGCGTGGCGTCGACGTGGACCAGCTCATGTCGCACCTGTTCTCGACGACATCGCTCGAGCGCACGCTGCGCGTGAATATGAACATCATCGGCCTCGACGGACGGCCGCGTATGTTCGACCTGGTCGGACTGCTCAAGGAGTGGCTGACCTTCCGCAAGGAGACCGTCAAGAATCGCCTCGGCCACCGCCTGCAGATCGTCAACGATCGCCTGCACATCCTGGACGGCCTGCTTGTTGCCTACCTGAATATCGACGAAGTTATCGCGATCATCAGGGAAGAGGATGAGCCCAAGCCTGTGCTAATGAAGCGCTTCAAGTTGTCGGATATCCAGGCCGAAGCGATCCTCAATCTCCGCCTGCGCAATCTCGCCAAGCTCGAGGAGTTCAAGATCAAGGGCGAACAGGACGAGCTCCAGGAAGAGCGAGACCTGCTCGAGAAGACCCTCAAGAGCGCGGCGCGACTGAAAACCCTGATCAAGAAAGAGATCCTCGAGGACACTGAAGCCTATGGCGACGATCGGCGCACCGAGATCGTCGAACGCGAAGCGGCACAGGCCCTGGACGAAACGCAGCTCGTAGCCAGCGAGCCGGTAACGGTCGTCTTGTCTCAGGCCGGCTACGCTCGTGCGGCGAAAGGTCACGAGATAGATCCGGAAACCCTGAACTACCGCTCAGGCGATAACTTCCTGGCGTCGGCGCAGGGACGCAGTAACCAGCTGGCAATGTTCGTCGACAGTACCGGTCGCGTCTACAGTGTCATGGCGGGGACCTTGCCGTCGGCGCGCGGGCAGGGCGAGCCCCTGTCGAGCCGCTTCAAGCCGCCCGATGGCGCCGCGTTCTGCGGAGCCATGATCGGTGACAACGACCAGAAGTACCTGCTCGCCAGCGACGCGGGATACGGCTTTATCGCGACACTGAGCGATCTCGTCTCACGCAACAAGGCAGGTAAAGCCGTACTGCGCGTGCCTGCAGGTGGCAAAGCCGTGGTGCCGACGCCGGTGCCGAAAGAAAAGGAATGCCTGATTGCGGCCGTGAGTTCGATAGGAAGACTGTTGTTGTTCGAGATGGAAGAGTTGCCGGAACTCGCCAAGGGCAAGGGCAACAAGCTGATCAACATTCCGGGTCCCAAGTACAAGAGCGGCGATGAGCAGATGGTCGCCGCGGCCGTGGTGCCCGAGGACGGGCACCTCGAGGTGTACACCGGGACGCGCAAGATGACCGTCAAGTGGGATGACCTCGACGACTACTACGGCGACCGTGCACTGCGAGGCACGCTGCTGCCCAAGGGCTGGCGGAAGGTCGAGCGGCTGGCTGGCGTCGAGTAGCCACAAAAAAAGGGGTCAGGGCCCAGGCCCCGACCCCCTGAGTTTCGTGCCGATCTTATCGGTTCTTCGTATCGACCTTGCCGCCGGAGATTTCCATCTCCGTAGTCTCGTCGTCGTTCGCAACCGGCATTTCCGCCGTACTCTCGTCCGATGACATGTTGACCGTGACAGCCGCGGTTTCATCGAGCTGGGGTTCAGAAACTGTTTCGACGGTGTCGTCGTCACTCAACGGCAGGTGAGCCGTCTCGTCGAGCTCCGATGCGTCGGTCAGCGGCATTTCGCTGGTCTCGTCGAGCTCGGAAACATCCGCTAACGGCATTTCGCTTGTTTCTTCTTCGCTGGACACCTCGTCGAACGTATCGGCCAATTCGGCTGCGGCACGCTCGATTTCCTTGTTCAGCGCCTGCGTCGCCGTCAGTTCTTCCTCGTAGTCCTGCTCGAGAATGTCGGCAACGTCTTCGTTGATTGTGTACTCGTCCGTGGGCGATACGTCCGGGTCGATCGCGTACTGGTCCGTGGGCGACATGTCGGAACCGAATTGAGGAGCCTGCGTCGCATCCAGAATGACCGACATGTCGTAGTCGTCGTCCTCCGGCAGAATTTCGCTCTCGAGAATCGAACCTGACTTGTCGCGAGGGGGAGGCAGGCCTTCGGAAATGTCGTCAGCGGGTTGCGGTTCGAACGGCAATTCAATATCGACATCGGTCGGTGACGCGAAACCGAAATCCTGAGCGACATCCATTTCCGTGCCGTCTGTCAGGCCGGTACCCAGGACGAGATCCGCGTCGAGTGCCAGGTTCTCTTCCGTCGGCGAGTCGTCTTCGATGTCGTAGTCTTCGCTGTCCTCTTCATACATGCTGGCTCCGACCGCTGCCGCAGCAACCGGCGTCGAGCCAAATCGGTCGCGGATGCGTCGGCCAAACAGCACGAGCAGTCCGAAGATGGCCAGGCCGCCACCAATGAACCACGCGAGCATCGACGTTGATTCGCTGCGCGAGCCCGTGCTGATGATTGCGGTCGGCACATTGGGCGATTCGGAAGTCGTTGTTGGCCCTGCCAATTCAGTATCGGGAATCGTAATGGTCGTACCAGGTTCGACGAACGGGTTGCCACTCTCGACGACGGTCCCTGTGCCGGCTTCCACAGTCTCGTCAGCCACTGCGGTCTCGCCGGCAGGGGCCTCGTCCACAACCGGCTCGGCCGTGTCTTCGAGAATCGGCGGCTCATAAACAGCGCCGTCGACCATTTGAACAGGCGGCACCGTGGCAGCCTCGACCGCCGGGGCCGCAGCAGGTACGGCCGCGCTTACAACCGGTGCGGTGCCATCAAGGCTTGGAATGGTCAGCCAGGCGCCGGCTTTGAGTTTGTTGGGGTCGTTGTCGATAAACGCGTCGGGGTTGGCCGCAAAAATGGTATTCACCGCAGGCCACAGGCTCATCGATCGGTTCTCGATGCGGCTGACAATATCGCTCAACGTATCACCGACCCTGGTCTGGTAGCGCGTGGCCTGACCGATCGGCGTGGTATCGACTGATCTCGTTGCTCTTGTTGTCCGCGCAACCATGCGGGTTGCAGACTCGACAACCGGCGTCGCCGCGGGCGCGACTGTAGCGACCCGTGTTTCCGTGACTCCGGCCGGGTCGACAAACAGCATGTACTCACGACTGAGGTTGGGCGTATACGGGCAGTTGATCGTTACGCGTGTCGCCATCATGGGTTCGCGAATCAGGCTCTCGCCCGTGATCAGGATTGCGCTGTCGGTGATGGTCACCGTGTTGCGCCCGATCCCGGGCAGATCTCCCGTCGACCGTCCGCCGCCGACAGACACACAGGTGTCACCCAGCATTTCGTTCGGCGCCAGCGCATACGCGATGCTGGCTCGCAGCGGCTGCCCGAGGTTGGATTGAACCGTCAGCTCGCCCAGTTCCAACGCGGCTGCAGGCGCTACGGCCAGGCCACCGCCGAGCGCAACAATCGGTAAGAGAGTGCGCGTCGCGGCGCGATCCTTCGCATAATTTGGCTTGAGTGTTTTATTCACTTCAGGTTCCCCGATGTTCTTGCGATACGCAATCTGGAATTAAGGCGCATTCATGGCTACGAACCCATTCTAGTTTTTTGGAGGAACCTGCTGTTAGCGGATGGTTCCGAGGTCGGCCTGTGACGTGTGTCACATTTTGCCGGGCACTAGGTGGCGTGTGCTGCAGTCAGTTCGTCGAGAGTGGTGTTGACGACCCCGCTATCGGTGTCCTGCAGGACGACTTCAGGCTCGTGAACATAATGTCCCTGCATGAAGTCGAGACCGAGCTGGAACAGCACGGCCATCGCGTTCGCGTTTTCCACGCGTTCGGCAATGGTCTTGATCTTGCGCGCTTGCGCCGCTTTGACGATCTTGCTGACAGCGGCCTGCATTGACTCGTCGGTCATCAGCGTGTGCATGAGTTCGCCGTCGATCTTGATGTAATCGGGTTTCAGGATGTCGAGAATCTGGAAACGGTCGCAATCGACACCATAGTGTTCGAGCGCAAAACCGATACCCAGTTTGCGCGTGTGCCTGACGAGCGCCCTGGTCTGCTTGATGTGTTTCGCCGCGTCCGTTTCCGGGATCTGGACCACGAGGCGCGAGCAGTCGAATTCACCCTCATCGAGTTTCTGCTGCATCCATTCCGCAGTCGACGAATCCGTTATTGACTGCTTCGACAGGCGGACGAATACGCGATCGGCTTCATTATGGGCGCAGAAATCCATCGCCGCGGTGAGCATCCAGCGGTCGATGTTTTTCATCATGTTGTTGCGTTCCGCTGCCGGAATGAACTCGGAGGGCAGCACGGAATTGTTTTGCTCGTCGATCATGCGCACGAGCAGGTCGTACATCTGGATCGAATCGCTACGCAATCCGGCAATGGGAAGCTGCGCAAGGCGGAAACGGTCGTCCATCAATGCAGCTTTCAGGTGCTTGACCCAGATCGCGTCGAATTCACGCTGCTTTGTATCTTCATCGGCCGACTCGCTCAGGTACGAGGTGCTGCCACCTTCGGCCTTGCCGAGTTCATAGGCACTGACCGTTGCAGCGACAAATTCCTCCAGGCTGCCAAATACTTCGCTGGCGCCGCAAGCGCCGACGGTGCAGGTCATTTGTGTCGATGTGTCACCAACCTCGAACGTGATGTTCTCGAGATGATCGATCAGTTGCTTGCCCCACACCTGCGCGTCACGCGCGCTGCCACGCTCGAGCAGGATCATGATCGAGGTTCCTTCGAAGCGTCCCGCGACGTCGCGCGGATGCATGCGTTTGCGAACGACTTCTGCGAACTGTGCGAGGATTTCTTCGGACTGGATAATGCCGACCTTTTTCCGTATCGCTCCAAAGCTGTCGGGCTTGATATAGACCAGGCAATGGGTGCCGGACGCGGGCTTGCGTTTCAGTCGTTTGGTAATTCGCTCGAGAAACTGTGCCCGGTGGAAGAACAGCATCGTCGGGTCGCGTTTGAGCGCGTCATGGACGAGCTTGGTCGGCTCCTCGGCAACTTTCAGTTGCGGCGCGATACGTATCTGTACGTTAGGGCCATCATCGAGGTCGATCTTACGGAATTCGAGGTGGAGTTCCTCCGCATCGCCCGAGTCGATGTGCGCTTTGACGATGAGCTTCTCATCGCGTTGCCACTTGCCCGCAATGGTTGCCACGAGCGCGCCCTTGAGTGCAGCCTGGCTCTCATGCTCGAAGTAATCCATGACCGGGAGGCCGAGCAGTTCATCGCGATCCTTGATCTTGAACTGTTTCAGCCATGCGTCGTTGACGTCGGTGAAGATGCCTTCCTGCACAAGTGCATAGCTGCTGGCCGATGTGGCCATGTGGTCCTTCAGGTGTTTCTTGTATTCCGTCGCGGACTGGAGCGTCGAGTTCAATGCTCGCTCTACGCGCAATGCGCGCAGCTCACGCGTCACGACGGATTGCAGTCGGTTCTTCAGGCCCATCGAAACGAGGTCGCCTGCGCCCGAACGCATCGCCGCCTCGATATCGGCTTCCTCGGCATTTTCCTGCATCGCGATGACCGGGACTTCAGGGTTGTAGCGGTCTTTTTGCTTGACGACCTGGCGGATCGAGTCGGAATAGCTGTCGCAGTTCAACACGAGGAGCTCGACCATTTCGCCGGCGAGCGTATCGGCCAGCCGAGTGGGATTGGCAATCCAGTGACAATGCGCCGCGTGGCCCGCGTCGCGAAGTGCACTATTGATCAGCTCTACGTCGTCCTGATTCTCGGTCAGGACAGCTATTGAGATACTCTGGCGCCCGTTCAAGTCCTAGTCCCTGGCAAACCGGGTTCGTTCCCGCGATGTCCGTATTCTGTTAATAAGTACGGAGTCTAGACACTGTGGGAGGGGGAGTCCCGGCCCGGAGGCCAAAACCGTGACCTGAATCATGTTTCGGCCGAATTTAGGTCGAATTCAGGCCGAAATTTCGGCTGGCGCGGGCCCCGGAACTCGGTATGATAGCGCCTCGCCGCGAGCCCGCGGCCCTGCTTTTGAGAACGACAACCATGGCGAATTACAGCACCAGCGAATTCCGGTCCGGATTGAGGATCATCATTGACGGCGACCCCTGCATTATTGTCGACAACGAATTCGTAAAGCCCGGCAAGGGACAGGCCTTCAATCGCGTCAGGATCAAGAACCTCAAAACCGGCAAGACGGTCGACAAGACTTTCAAGTCCGGCGATTCAGTTGAGGCGGCCGACGTCATGGATACCGAAATGCAGTATCTCTACTCGGACGGCGAGTTCTGGCATTTCATGGTGCAGGATACCTTCGAGCAATACGCGGCCGACGCGAAAGCAGTCGGGGATGCCAAGGACTGGATTTCCGACGGTGACGTTTGCGGTATTACGCTGTGGAACAACTCACCGCTGATCGTCTCTGCACCGAACTTCGTCGAGCTCGAAATCACCGAGACCGACCCGGGCGTCAAAGGTGATACGGCGAGTGGCGGCGTAAAGCCCGCGACCCTGTCGACGGGCGCCGTCGTGCGTGTTCCCCTGTTCGTCGATCAGGGCGAAGTCATCAAGGTAGATACGCGTTCGCGCGAATACGTGTCGCGCGTCAAATAAAGTACTTGCGCGATTCCTGCATCGCGCAGAACGTTTCGCATAAATTTTCCACGCCAGCCTGGTCTGTAGGGTTGAAGCGGCGCGTGATCGGACTATCGATGTCGAGCACACCGATGAGTTGATCGTGCACAATCAGCGGCACCACGAGCTCCGAGCGTGAATCGGCATCACACACGATGTGCCCGGGGAACGCATGCACGTCGGCGACACGCTGTGTCTCGCGCGTCGTTGCGGCCAGGCCGCAAACGCCTTCGTCCAGCGCGATATGCACGCAGGCGGGCTTGCCCTGGAACGGGCCGAGTACGAGCTCATCGTCGCGCAACACGTACACACCCAGCCAGTTGATTTCTTCGAGCGCGTTGTACAGGAGCGCGACAAAGTTGGCCGTGGCCGCGAGCGGGTCGCGTTCGCCATCGAGAAGCGCGTGTAACTGCGAGTCGAGTAACTTGTAATCGGTGTCGATCATGCGCCTTCTTCAAAAGCAAAAGTAATCACGTCTCGTATATCGTCGGTCTTGTCGTGGATCATTTGCAAGCGTTCAAGTCCCATTGCAACCCCGGCACATTGTGGCAGGCCGGCATCGAGCGCCGCCAAAAGGTTCCGGTCGACAGGCCGCGAGGCTCGTCCGCGTAGCTCACGGCTCCTGTTGTCTGCGACAATTCGCGCTGCCTGCTCCGAGGCGTCTGTCAGCTCGACATAGCCATTGGCCAGCTCGATGGGCCCGAGAAACACCTCGAAACGATCCGCGACGTCGGGCCTGTCGGGGCACAGGCGCGCGAGTGCCGCCTGGCTGGCCGGGTAGTGCTGCATGACTGTCAGGCGATCGGGCGCGAATCCGGGTATGACGCGCGTGGCCAGCAGCAGGTCGAGCCAGTCATCTCGTTCGTCACCGATCGCCGCACGCAGGTCTTCGTCCGCATTCGTGGCCGTGGCGAGATCTTCGACGTCAGCCACTCGAGCATCGACGTCGCACGCATCCAGGATGGCGTCGTAATAGTCAACGCGGTCCGGTGTTGCGGCAGGGGCGATAGCGCCGAGCGCATGGTGAGTCAATTGCAGCGTGTCGTCGATGATCTGCCCTAGGTCCATGCCGTGTCGATACCACTCGATCATCGTGAACTCGGGCTGATGCTTCTGTCCGGCCTCACCGTCGCGGAAGACTCGGGAGATGGAATAGATGTCCGGGTAGCCGGCTGCAAGCAGACGCTTCATGCAGAATTCCGGCGAGGTATGCAGATACAGCGGTGCGCTACTCACCGCGGATCCGGCAATCTCGAAACTCTCAATCTGGATGTCGCTGGCGGCGGCGGTGCTGAGTGCGGGTGTATCGACCTCGAGGACGACCGTGTCGTCGAAGTAAGCTCGCACGCGTCGCAGAATATCCGCGCGACTCCTCGCAGCTTCCGGACCTGATGCAGGCCGCCAGCCGCTCACTCCGTGGCGCTCTTCAGCTCACCAATTTCCTCACCCAGCCGCAGCGTTTCGCCGGGCTCCAGATCGTCGTCCCATTCGCAGACGCCTTTTGGCAGCAGCAGGATGACGGTCGAACCCATGTTGAACCAGCCCAGCAGGTCACCTTTGCTGACCGTGGTCGGATGCCCCGACAGGTCGAGGACGTCGACGACGCCACTCTTGCGAGGCCGAATTTCCCCGCTCCATGGTGTCGAGATGCTGCCGACGTTCAGGGCGCCGACGAAGATCAGGGCGGCCGGGCCGACACCGGTGCGGAAATGCATGATGAGTCTTTCGTTGCGGCGGAACAGCCCATCAAGGCGAGACACGGTGGCTTCGTTGACACTGAACAGGTCGCCGGGCACGTAGCGCGCGGCGACGAGTTCCCCGGCAAACGGCGCATGGACGCGGTGATAGTTGTACGGAGCGAGGTAGATCGTCGCAAAGCTGCCATCCAGGTAGTGTTCGGCTTCCTCGATATCTGTGGCCAACAAGTCGTCCAGGGAATAGTCGATACCTTTGGCCTGGAAGATGCTGTTGCTACGAATGGCTCCGGCAAAACTCACTGTGCCGTCAACGGGCGACACGATCGCGTCCGCATCATCGTCTATTGGCCTGGCCCCGTCGGCGAGTTCGCGAATGAAGAAATCATTGAAGGTCGCAAAATCGCCTGGAACGTCTAGCTTCACTTCATCGAGATCGACATCGAAGGCGCTGGCAAAACGCGTGATCAGGAAATCCTTGATGCGCGGCTGGCGAATCCTCGCAATACGCCAGATAACAGCCGTCAGCCAGTGGCGGGGAAGAATGTACTGCAGCGCAACAAACGCGATTGCCTTCATCGGTCTTCGTCCTCGGCGAATTGGTAGTCCACGGACAGAACAGGGGTGTCGCCGTCGAAGAACTGCAAAGTGACAGAATCGCCAAGCTCTTCGGGCCGCATCAGCATCAGGTGTTTGCCGCCACGCTCGAGTGTGACACGGCCGCGCGGCGGGACAGCCAGTTCCTCGAGTTCGCGCATTCGCGAAATGCCATCGGTAACGCTGGTCTCGTGAATCTCGACGCTCGCGAACTGCGGACTCCTTACACCGGTGATGCGCAGCGTGTCATCGGTGTTGTTGGTCAGGACGAGAAAGCCGGCACTCATATGCCGGCCAGGCATCGGTTTTGTAATCTCGAGCTCGCTGACGATGAGCGGGGGCTCGGGAGCACCGCAGGCTGCGACTAAGAGAGCCAGCAGAAGTAGCGTGATGCGCATTAGCCGCCTCCCATCAGGATCGGGAGATCGCGGACGTAATTGTCAACGACATGCGGTCCGCTGATCAGCGAGTGGCGAGCACCGTCAGGATCGATGAGATATACGCCGGCCCAATGGTCGACGACATAGCTGTCCCCGTCGGCGGGCTGCTTTTCGAAATAGACGCCCAGCCCGTCCGTCAGTTTGCGAATCTCGTCCAGCGTGCCCGTGAGACCCAGGTTGCCGTCACCAAAATAGTCGACGTACTGGCCCAGAATGTCAGGTGTGTCTCTGTCCGGATCCACGCTGACGAGGACGATACGGGGGAGGGGCTGCTGTCCTTTTTCGACCAGGGCTTGCTTCGCCGTTGCCAGCACCTGCAAGGTCGTTGGGCAAATGTCCGGGCAATGGGTGAAGCCGAAAAATACGAGGTCCCATTGGCCTTTGAACACACTCTCGTCAACGGGTTCGCCGTGCTGGTTGACGAGCGCGAAGGCCGGCACCGGGTCCGGCGCAGGAAGGACCAGTGCGGACTCGGGGATGGCCGGCGCCTGGGATCGGATCGCCACGAACGTGCCAGCCGCAAGCGCGACGGCCACGACCACGGCAAAGATGATATTTTTGGGGCCCATGTTGGTGATCTGTTTGTTGCAAAGAACCAGGCGGCAATTCTACAGGCAGAACGACCATGAGCGTGATAGATTCGCGCGGCATGAACGTCGAGCGACTCATTCGGGAAATCGCAGCCCGCTTCGAAGCGGCAAAGCTGACGTATGGGCATGGCACCGACAACGCAACGGACGAAGCGGCCTGGCTGGTATTCGCACGGCTTGGCCTGTCACATGACGATGCGCCTGCGGCCTACACCAACCGGGTCTCCGATGATGACTGCGCGGCCATCAACGCCCTGGCCGCGCGACGCATTGACGAGCGTGTCCCGCTCGCTTACCTGGTCAACCAGGCCTGGTTCGCGGGGCTCGAGTTCTACGTCGATGAGCGCGTGCTGGTGCCGCGCTCGCCGTTGGCCGAGCTGATTCACAACCAGTTTGCACCCTGGATCGCGCCCGCCGACGTGCGACGAGCCGTCGACCTTGGGACCGGCAGCGGGTGCATCGCAATCGCGACGGCTTTCGCGTTTCCCGATGCCGTCGTCGACGCCGTTGATATTTCCGACGATGCGCTTGCTGTCGCCGATATCAACGTCGAGCGCTACGGCCTCGAAGAGCGTGTGCACACGATCAAGTCCGATTTCTTCGATGCGCTCGTGGATGAGCGCTATGACCTCATCATCAGCAACCCGCCGTATGTCGACCAGGTGGATATGGACGCGCGGGCTGCGGAGTTCCGGCACGAACCCGAGCTCGGGCTTGCGGCGGGGCACGACGGTCTGGATTGCGCGCACAGGATTCTGCAAGATGCCTCGCGATTTCTTACAGACAATGGAATACTCGTCTGCGAGGTCGGCAACAGCCAGGCAGCCCTTGAAGCTGCTTACCCGGAACTGCCATTTGTCTGGCTCGAATTCGAGCAGGGCGGCGCTGGTGTGTTCCTGCTGACCCGCATCGATTTGGACTTGATCAGGTAATACTTACGTGTCGGGCAACAGCTTCGGAAAATCCTTTGTCGTAACGACGTTTGGCGAAAGCCACGGCGTTGCGCTCGGTTGCATCGTGGATGGTTGTCCGCCGGGCATGGAACTGTCTGAGGCCGATATCCAGGTTGACCTGGACCGCCGCCGCCCGGGCCGCAACAAGCACACTACGCAACGCAATGAACCCGACCAGGTGCGCATTCTCTCGGGCGTGTTCGAAGGCAAGACGACCGGTACGCCAATCGGCCTGATCATCGAGAATACAGACCAGCGTTCGAAGGACTACGGCGATATCAAGGACAAGTTTCGCCCCGGCCACGCCGACTACACCTACCAGCAGAAATACGGGATTCGCGACTATCGCGGTGGCGGGCGCTCGTCGGCCCGCGAAACCGCAATGCGCGTTGCGGCCGGTGCTATCGCGCGCAAGTACCTTAAATTACGTGCCGGTATCGAGATCCAGG
>Ga0224508_10002677_pt1 | contig 15014 bp, 11 predicted proteins | sample SF_Jan12_sed_USG_4_FD_170157 | JGI IMG/M metagenome (GOLD analysis project Ga0224508, IMG submission 170157) | Sediment microbial communities from San Francisco Bay, California, United States - SF_Jan12_sed_USGS_21 | ecosystem: Environmental > Aquatic > Marine > Sediment | place: USA... | reverse complement strand
CGGTAGCACGGATGCTGACGTCACACTCGAAGAGTGGAGCGACTACCTTTGTCCTTATTGTGGCCGGCATTTCCGCCAAACCTTGCCGCAGTTGCTGGACCAGTACGTGCGCGCTGGCAGGCTGAAGCTCGTATTCCGCGATCTGCCACTCGCGAGCCTGCACCCGACTGCTGCTGTCGGGCATGTCGCTGCGAACTGCGTGGGCGAGCAGGGCGCCGCGCAGTACTGGGCCATGCACAATGCGCTCTTTACACGCCAGGGCGAATGGAACCGGCTGCCCGACCCGAACGAATTCCTGGCCGGTGTAGCCAAAGACCTCGGTGTGGATATGGCAGCGTATTCGGCTTGTATTGAACAAGGTTCTGTGTCGGCCAAAGTTGATGCCAGTGTCGAAGAAGGTCGTACGTTGGGCTACAACGGCACGCCGAGCTTCCGTTTTACTGCCGATGGCAGGGAAGAGACCTGGGAGATGAGCGGTGCGCACCCGCTGGCACGCTTTGCGCGCTATGCCGATGCGCTGATTGCCGGTGAGGAGCCACCGGAGGAGCCGAAGCCGAAACCGCCCGAATTGCCGTTCTGGGCGAAGCCCGAGGGCCTGGCACCGGATCCCGAACGACCCGGGTTCAACATGGCGGGCGATGCTTACAAAGGCAATCCTGAGGCCGCGGTCGCGGTGATCGAATTCAACGACTTCCAGTGCCCGGCGTGCCAGACGCACGTCGCCGAGGCGCAGCCCATCATCGACGAAAAACTTATCGATACCGGCAAGATTCTGTGGGTGGACAAACATTTTCCGCTGCGCATGCACGAACACGCAGCGGTGGCCGCCGTGGCGGCAGAATGCGCGGGCGACCAGGAACGCTACTGGCAAATGCACGGTCTTCTGCACGCCGACTCGGAACGCTGGGCGAACGAGGGTGTCGACAACGCGCTGCTGGGACTGGCCGCGGAACTCGAACTCGACATGAACGAGTTTCGTGGCTGCTTTGAGAGCCGCCAGGGATTGGAGCGGGTGCTCAAGGATCTTTACGATGCGCAGGGTGTGATAACGCGCGCGCCAACCTTCGTCATCATCGAGGGTGGTCGTGGAAGCGTAACCGGCCCGTTGTCCGGAGAGTCATTCGTCAAGTTGCTGGAAGGACGGTTGGCAGCGTCGCAGGAAACCGAATAAAGGGGTCGGATCCAATTAAAGAAAAAATTGGATCCGACCCCTTTAACCGGTTCGACGCGTTTGATTTTTACATAACATGGTGTTTACTGGCTAATCAAAGCGTTATATGCGAGAGAATGCTGCGTTTTCTTGCGGCGCCATCTGTACAGGACTATTCTCTGTAGTTGCGACATTAAGAGGGCGACAACCGCCGCCCAATAAAAATAATAAGCGGTCGCTAATATCAGGTCGACCGCGACGGGAGACTGCGATGTGCACACTCATCCGGAAATCAGGTTTCCAACTGCTACTCGTTGTGCTGGTAATGCTGGCTGGCAGCCAGACGGCGCTGTCTCAATCATCACCTCGTCATGGACTGACGAGATTTGCCGACGACACCGTGCTCGTGCGTTTTAATCCTGGCGCAGCGGCTGCCGAAGTGGCTAAAGCGCACCGGGATGCGCAGGGCTCGTTGATCCGGTCATTCGATCCCATCGGTGTCAATGTGATACGAGTGCCCAAAGGGTCGGCCAGCAGAGCGGTCGATCGTTATCGTCGCAATCCCAATGTCGAGTTCGTTGATTTGAACTACCGCCGCACGATCTTTCTTCCGACAACGACAGAAGGCGCGGAGCCGGGTCTCGGCGTGGCCAACAATTTTGACGAACAATACGGTCTGCACAATACCGGGCAGGCCTTCGGTGCATCCCTGGATCCAATATTCGGCACACTCGTTTATCCGACTTATAAAGGCGCCGCCGGTGCTGACATCAACGCCCCTGAGGGCTGGTCCATCACTCACGGCAATAGCGCCGTCGGAATCGCGGTTCTCGATTCCGGCATCACTTGCGATCACCTGGATCTCGCTGGAAAATGTATCGAGCAGGTCAATTACGTTGCTGAACACGGCTCGACGCTTGAAGACGTCATGGGTCACGGTACCCATGTCGCCGGCATCGCGGCCGCGACGACCGACAATAGTATCGGCATCGCCGGCGTAGGCTGGGACTCGAAGGTTGGATCTTTGAAGACCTGCTGGGAAGACTATACGCTAGCGATCCTGGGCATCATCATCGGTCAATGCGATGACGACGACGTCATCGACGCGATTCTGTACGCCACGGACGCCGTTTCGGATTCGGACCCGAATCTTAAAAAGTACCAGGTCATCAGCATGAGTTTCGCCGGGCCTGACGTGTCGGCGTCGGTCGAAACGGCGGTCGACTATGCATGGAACAACGGCATGGTCCTGGTTGCTGGCGCGGGGAACGATTACACGCAGGACATCCTGTATCCGGCGGGTTTCGCCAACGTGATCGGCGTCGGGTCGACCGACTATCACGACAACCTTTCGGCGTTCTCGACGTTCGGCCCGTGGGTATCGGTGCTGGCGCCGGGGACGGCGATCCTGTCGACGATGCCGGGTCCGCCATGCGGCCAGGCAGCAGGCGAACCGAGCGACTGTTACGACTCCAAGTCGGGCACCTCGATGTCGACACCGCACGTCTCGGGCCTGGCTGCATTGCTCTGGGCGCAGAACCCGACGGCGACCAGCGGACAAATTCGCGGCCTGATCGAAAACGGTGCCGATGCGACTGGTGCGCTGGGGCAGAATATGCTGGCCTGGTCGGAGCATGGCCGAATCAATATGGCGGGTTCGCTGGGTAGCACGGCCGAGCCAACGATGCACCATGTGCAGTCGATAACGGTGAGTACATTAAACGCTGGTCGTGGCCGTAAACACGGGGTGGCTACGGTAACGATCGTCGACGATTTCGGTAGCGTGGTGAGCGGCGCGACCGTCACCGGAACATTTAGTGGAGCGTTCAATGAAACACAAAACGCTGTCACGGATGGCAACGGCAGCGCCACGCTGACCACCGGTGCGACAGCGAAAGGCGGCATCACGTATGAATTTTGTGTTGATGGCGTGACATATGCGTCGACCGCTTATGACCCGGGAGCCAACACCGTCACTTGCGCTTCTTTCTAAAAATTTGAGAGCGCCGGCCAAAGGAAATCGTGAGCCCAATGAAAAAGGGCTCCCTAACGGGGAGCCCTCTCCTTGTTTGGTGCCCAGGGCGAGACTCGAACTCGCACATCCGTTAGGACACGGCGACCTGAACGCCGCGCGTCTACCAATTCCGCCACCTGGGCAGGTGTCGAACCGCGTACAATAGCGGCCCTGACGGGTGGCGCACTGTACTCAAAGCGGTCGTTACCTGTCAATTGTCTATTCCACTCACTCAGATACACGGAGCGCATCACTTGCCGCGCAAATCAAGACCACGCAAAAACCCACGTCCGAAGAAGCCCTACAAGCACCCGAACCCGAGCCCGAACAAGTTAATCGAGTTTCTAACAGAAGCCGGTAAGCCTCGGAAAATTGAGGCGATTTTGAAGGAATTCGGGCTCAAGGGGCAGCGCGCCCAGGCGCAGCTCGTGGATCGGCTCCGATCCATGGTCAGTGCCGGTCAGATTCTCGAAAACCGGCGTCACGAGTACTGCCTGACGGCCAAGCTCGATCTCGTCACCGGCACCGTCAGCGGCCATCGCGACGGCTTCGGTTTTGTCGAACGGGACGATGGCGAGGACGACGATATTTATCTCTCGGCTCGAGAGATGCGCTCGCTGTTCGACGGTGACCGGGTTGCCGTGCGGATCAAAGGCACGGATCGGCGCGGTCGCGCCGAAGGACAACTCGTCGACGTGCTCGAGCGTGGCTCTCACGAGATCGCCGGGCAGTTCATCCGCGAGCGCGGCATCGGACTCGTCATACCGGACAACACACGCATCGCGCACCGCATCCTGATTGCACGTGGCGAGGCCGGCAAAGCGAAACCCGGCCAGATGGTGGTCGCGGAAATTCTCGACTACCCGACGCAGGTCGAGCAGGCGACCGGCCGTATCACGACGGTAATCGGCGCACCGGACGAGAAGGGCATCGCGACGGAAATCGCGATTCACTCGCACGCAATCCCGAACCGGTGGCCACGGGCCGTACTGCAGGAAATAAAAAGTTACGGCACGACCGTGCCGTCGAGCGCGAAGCAGGGCCGCACCGATCTGCGCGACGTGGATCTCGTGACTATCGATGGCGCTGATGCGCGCGACTTCGATGACGCGGTCTTCTGCGAGAAAACCGGTAGCGGCTGGCGCTTGCTGGTCGCGATCGCAGACGTGTCGCACTACGTCAGTGTCGGCTCGGCGCTCGACAAGGAAGCGACGATCCGCGGGACGTCGGTGTATTTTCCGGATCGCGTCGTGCCGATGTTACCGGAAGTGCTGTCCAATGGGTTGTGTTCGCTAAATCCCAAAGTCGATCGCCTGTGCGTGGTTTGCGAGATGCGCGTGAACAACGACGGCAAGGTCACACGCTCGGAATTCTACGAAGCCGTCATGCGCTCAAAGGCGCGGCTGACCTACGGCCAGGTCGGTGCGTTCCTCGAGGGCCGCTCCAAGAAGTCGGTGCCCAAACCGTTGCAGCCTGCCATCCGGGAGTTGCACGCGCTGTACCGGGCGTTTGCCAAAGCGCGCGGTCGCCGCGGCGCTATCGAAATCGATCTGCCGCAGACGAAGTTCAAGCTCAACGACGACGGCGAGATCGACCGCATTGAAGTGGTGCCGCGCAACGACGCGCATCGCCTGATCGAGGAATGCATGATCGCGGCCAACGTGCAGTCAGCGAAATTCTTGAAGCGCCACCGCATACCGGGCCTCTATCGCGTGCACGCGAAGCCGGACCCGGATCGCTTCAACGATCTGCGTTTGTACCTCGTATCGCTCGGACTCAAGGTTGCCCATCCGGATCACGTCGAGCCACGACACTTCACGCAGCTGATTCGCCAGACGGCCGATCGCCCGGATGCCACGTCGATCATGATGGCGATGCTGCGTTCTCTGACGCACGCCGAGTACTCGCCGAAGAACATCGGCCACTTCGGCCTGGCGCTCGAGTCCTATGCGCATTTCACGTCGCCGATCCGTCGTTACCCGGACCTGCTCGTGCACCGCGCCATCCGCCACATCGTGCGAGGGGGCAAGGCGGGCAATTACGACTATGCGGCCAGGGAGATGGAGCGCCTCGGTGCGATCACATCCGGGCACGAAAAACGCGCCGAGGAAGCCACGCGCGATGTCGAGGCCTGGCTCAAGTGCCAGTACATGGAGCAGCACCTCGGCGACGAATTCGAGGGTGTCATCACCGGCGTTACCAACTTCGGTGTGTTCGTGCAGATCACCGAGCTGCTCGTCGACGGTCTCGTGCATGTCACGAGCCTTGATAACGACTACTATCAGTACGACACCGGCTCGCAGCGGCTCGTCGGCGAGCGCACGGGCAAGGCCTTCCGGCTGGGCGAAGCCATGCGCGTGCAGGTGCAGCGCGTCGACATGGACACGCGCCGCATCGATTTTCGGCCCGTGGAGAAACGGCGCCGATGAGTAAATCAAACTACATCGCGGGCCTGCGTGCCGTCGAGCAGCTGATGGCGACCGGGAGCGGGGGAATTCGGCAGATCTATGCGGAATACCAGACGGCCAATCCGCGAGTCGAGGCGTTGATCAAGCGGGCACGTGATACCGGCATCGAAATCCATGCTGCCAACCGCGCGCGGCTCACCCAGATCAGTGGCGAGACGCGCCACCAGGGCATCGTGGCCGAAGTCCGGCGCAATACGGTCATGGACGAGGGCGACCTGCGCACAATGGTCGAGGAGCGGCTGCAGGAAGAGCACACATTATTGTTGCTGGTGCTCGACGGCATCCAGGATCCGCACAACCTCGGCGCCTGCATGCGCACGGCCGACGCGGCCGGCGTAGACGCCGTCGTAGTGCCACGGCATGGTGCGGCCAGCCTCGGACCCGCGGTGAGCAAAGTGGCCGCCGGCGCTGCCGAGCAGCTGCCATTCGCTCAGGTCGCCAACGTCGGCCGGGTTCTGAACTGGCTCAAGGACTATGGGGTGCGCTGTATCGGCACCAGCGACAAGGCCGACGGGAGCCTCTTTGATGCCGATCTGACGGGCTCCATAGCGTTGATAATGGGCCGTGAGCACACGGGGCTCGGCAAAGGCATAGCGTCGCGCTGCGACACGCTGGTCAGCCTGCCGATGAAGGGCGCGGTCTCGAGCCTCAACGTGTCCGTGGCCACCGGGATCTGCCTGTACGAGATCGTGCGCCAGCAGGGCACACAGGACTCCCCAGACCCTTGAAATAAAGGGATTTCTGGCTTGCGTATGCCTGCCCGGTTGGGTAGCATGCGCCTCCCTGTCCAAAAGGACGGGTTTTAACCTCTTGCCACACCGGGTTGCCGGGTGGCTTTAGTCCGGAGGAAGCGTCTGAAGACACATCAGTCGCCCGATCGGACTTCATCCAGAAGGGAAGACAATGAGACATTATGAAATCGTGTTTCTGGTCCATCCGGACCAGAGCGAACAGGTCCCTGCCATGGTAGAGCGTTACCAGAGCATGGTGACCGAATCCGGCGGCGCTGTTCACCGCAGCGAAGACTGGGGCCGACGCCAGTTAGCGCACCCGATCAACAAGATCCATAAAGCGCATTACGCTCTGTTGAACGTCGAGTGCGATTCTCCTGTGATTGACGAGATCAAGACCGCGTTCAAATTCAACGACGCTGTGTTGCGTAACCTCGTGCTCGTCCGTGACGAGGCCGTCACCGAGGCATCGCCGATGGCAGTGGCCGTCGCCGAGGAGAAAGCGAAAGAGAAGGAAGCCCAACAGCGCCGCGAAGCAAAAGCGGCTGCCGAGGCACAGATGCGTGCCGACACACCGAAAGTGGCGCCTGCCGAGACACCAGAAGAGGCGCCGGCCGAAACACCGAAAGAGGCGCCTGCCCAGGCCGACGGCGAACCCGTCGCAGCGGCTGAAGCTGAGCAAGCTGCCGAGCCTGCCGACGCAGAGGCGCCAGCCGAACCCGCTGAGGCCGTCGCCGCGGCGGAAGCCACAGAAACTGAAGTTACTGGCGATGACGCGGCTGAAGAAGCCGCCGCCAAGAGCGCCTGAGGAGCAATGTCATGAGTCGTTATTCACGCAGGCGTAAGTATTGTCGTTTTACCGCCGAGGGCATTAAAGAAATTGACTATAAGGACATCAACCTGCTCAAGGCGTATGTGACCGAGACGGGCAAGATTGTTCCGAGTCGCATTACAGGCACGAAGTCTCACTACCAGCGGCAGCTGGCGACGGCAGTCAAGCGGGCACGTTACCTCGCGCTCTTGCCGTACACCGACCGCCACCAGTAAGCAGCGGCACGGTTCGGTGCAGGCGATAGCCACGTGGCTGGTCGCGCGACCGCAGAACGCTGTCATGGGCCTCGCCGTCACGCTGTTGTTGCCGGCGCCCCAACTGACCAGCGGCGTCATCATGGTGCTACTGGTCCTGGAGCAAGGGACCAAGCTTGCGGTCATTGAAGGACTGATAGCGGCCGCGGTGTTATTGACCGTATCGTTGTTGTTTGGCGTTTCCATCGCCTCGATAACGACGCTGATTGTGGGGACCTGGGTGCCTGTGTTGTTGTTGGCGGCGCTGCTATTGAGCACACGCTCGCTGACGTTGGTAATGCAGGTAACGGCATTGCTTGCGGTGATGGCTATGATGGCGTTTTACGTTGTCGTTGCGGATCCGGCGGCTTTCTGGGAGCCGTACCTGTTGTCGTTGGCGGAGCTGGCCAGGCAGAGTAATCTGCAGCTGAACATGGAGATGTTCACGCCGGAGGTGATGACTGTTTCCGCGGTACTCGCATTCTGGCTGCTTTACGTCACGGGATTATTGCTCGGCTATGCGTTGTACAAGCGCCTGCCGGGAGAAACCGCCGAATATGGGCGGTTTCGGGATTTTGGTTTTGGCCGTGTCATTGCTATTGTGCTGGCGCTGGCTTCGCTGCTCGCATTTTTGGTTGATGCGGCGTGGATACAGAACCTGGCGTTTGTGATATTTGTGTTTTTCTGGATCCAGGGCCTTGCGATTGTGCACTGGATGCATGCAGAAAGTGTACTGCCGGTTGCAGCGTTGATCGCCGTCTACGTATTGCTGCCGTTTCTGCAAATACTGCTGATGACGGCACTGGCGATTTTGGGATATACCGACGCGTGGTTCGATTTCCGCCGTCGCATGAAGAAAGATTAAGAAGGTAGCAAAGATGGATGTTATTTTATTGGAAAACGTAGAAAACCTTGGTGGAATTGGCGACCTTGTCAAAGTGAAGCCCGGCTACGGCCGAAACTTCCTGCTGCCGCAGGGCAAAGCGGCTCTCGCGACGCAAGCGAATATGAAAGCGATCGAAGCGCGTCGCGCCGAACTCGAAAAAGCGGCCGCCGGGGAACTCAAGAAGGCCAAAGACCGTGCCAAGAGCGTCAACGGCGTCGAAATCGTGATCAAGGCTAATGTCGGCAGCGAGGGCAAGCTGTTTGGTTCAGTTGGTCCGATCGACATTGCCGAAGCACTGGCGGGGATCCAGGTCGAGGTCGAGCGCGCGGAAATTCGGATGCCGGATGGTCCGATCGGGGAGGCTGGTGAGTTCCCGATTGGCGTACATCTGCACTCCGAGGTCGATGCCGAAATCCTGGTCCGGGTAGTTGCTGCGGACTGAGTGTCCGCTGTGATACCTTTGAGACAGGTTTAAATCAATCGCAAAAAGACGTTAGGGAACGCCACATGGTCCGAGCATTGGACGACGGCTTGACAGATGGCGGCGCCGAAAGGCGCCTCAAGACGCCGCCGAACTCCATAGAAGCGGAGCAGGCATTGATTGGCGGCCTGATGCTCAATGCCGAGGCCTGGGATAAGGTCGCGGACGTGGTCGTCGCCGAGGATTTCTATCGCAAGGACCATCGCCTGATATTCACGGCGATTGGTAACCTGGTCGAAGACGGCAGCCCTTGCGACGTCGTCACCGTCTCCGAATACCTGGACGGTCGCGGCGACCTCGAGCCGGCCGGCGGACTTGAATATCTCGCAACGCTGGCCAACGAAACGGCTGGCGCCGCCAATGCGCGTGCCTACGCCAAGATCCTCCGCGAGCGCTCTACGCTGCGCGCGTTGATCAACGCTGGTAATGAAATCAGTGGCAGCGCATTTGCAAACGATGGCCGCACCGCCAAGCAAGTACTCGACGATGCCGAGCGCATGGTGTTCGAAATTGCGGAGAAGGGCAGCCGCGGACGCAAGGGTTTTCAGTCGCTGAAGCAGATACTGCCCGAGGCCGTCGATCGCATCGACCTGCTGCACCAGTCCGACGGCAGCATCACCGGCGTTTCCAGCGGCTATACCGAGTTCGACAAACTGACGGCTGGGCTGCAGGCCGGTGACCTGGTGATCGTGGCGGGTCGTCCGTCAATGGGAAAGACAACCCTTGCCATCGACATCGCCGAGAACGCGGCGATCGGCTCGAAGGTCCCGGTCGCGATTTATTCGATGGAAATGCCGTCACAACAGCTGGCATTTCGCATGATCTCGTCGCTCGGCCGCGTTGATCAGACGCATCTTCGTACCGGCAATTTTCCGGATGAGGACTGGTCGCGAATCAATACGGCTGTGCAGCTGATGTCGGACGCGCCGATATTCATTGACGACACACCGAGCATGTCACCAACTGAAATACGCGCGCGCGCGCGGCGCTTGCATCGCGAACACGGCCTGGGCCTGATTGTCATCGACTACCTGCAGTTGATGCAGGTCGAGGGCTCCAAGGAAAACCGGGCTACCGAGATCTCCGAGATATCGCGTGGCCTGAAAGCGCTTGCCAAGGAACTGTCGGTACCGGTCATCGCATTGTCGCAGCTGAATCGCAGTGTCGAACAACGCACCGACAAGCGGCCGGTAATGTCCGATCTTCGTGAATCCGGCGCCATTGAACAGGACGCCGACCTGATCTGTTTTATCTATCGCGAAGAAGTCTACAACCCGGAAACGCCGCGCAAGGGTATAGCAGATGTCGCCATCGCAAAACAACGCAACGGGCCCATCGGTGATTTCCTTTTGACGTTTGTTGGACGTTACACCAAGTTCGAAAACTTCGTGCCCGATGCCTATGGGGATGAGGGTTATCCGTGAGTTTCGGTGCACGGGCGCTCATCCGGCTCGGTGCGCTGCAACATAACCTCGATGTTATCCGCGCCGCGGCACCGCGCTGTAAGGTCATGGCCGTTATCAAAGCTAACGCATACGGCCACGGCATGGTTACCGTCGCGCAACATCTCACCGATGTTGATGCTTTTGCCGTAGCGCGGGTTCCGGAAGCCGTCGAGCTTCGGAATAACGGCATCACCGCACCGATCGTGTTGCTGGCCGGCGTCATGAACGCCGCCGAGTTGGAGGCGGCCATCGATTGGGGATTCGAACCGGTCGTGCATTGTCCGGAACAGGTCGAGCTGCTGGAGATGGCTCAGTCCGGGAATGTCACGATCTGGGTCAAAGTCGATACCGGCATGAATCGACTGGGTTTCTCGACCGAGGAGACTCCGGCCGTGTTGGCCGCGGTCGAATCGGCCAGCAGCGTCGGTGAGGTCCGCCTGATGACGCACTTATCGAGTGCTGATGAGTTGCAGTCGGAAACAACGGCTGATCAACTGCGTCGCTTTAGAAGGGTTGCCGCCGGCTTCCAGGGTTCGGTCAGCGTCGGCAACACACCGGCAACGCTCGGTTGGCCCGCCGTGGCGGAAGCAAAACAGGAACTCGGCTTCAGCGGCGATAACTGGATTCGTCCCGGCATCGCATTGTTCGGTATATCGCCGTTCGAGGATCAGAACGGCGCCGACCTCGGACTAAAGCCGGTCATGCATTTCGAGGCACGGCTGATTGCGATCAAGCCGCTGCCAGCAGGTGCCAGGGTCGGGTATAAAGGCGCCTATGTCAGTGACAGCGATACACAATTTGGCATCCTGTCGGCTGGCTATGGTGACGGTTATTCACGGCACTTTCGTACCGGCACCCCGATACTGCTCAACGATCGCCGTGTCTCATTGATTGGCAACGTATCAATGGATCTGATCGCCGTTGACCTGGGCACGGATGTGAGCGACGCGGTTGGCGACATCGCAATATTATGGGGAGACGGATTACCCGTTGAGGAAGTCGCGCCATGGGCGGACGCGATTCCGTATGAATTGGTTTGCGGGGTTATGAATCGCGAGGACAGCGAGGTTATTGCCTAGCTCACATAGAACCCCATCTTGACGCCGGCGAGCTGCAGTACGTCGTTGTCTTCCAGCTTGCGAGCCTTGACACCGATAGCCTCACCGTTGACCAGTGGGAAATCGCCTTCTTTGCCGGATTCCACGTGCACGATGTAATAGCCTTCTGCGCGCCGTGTTACGGCGGCGACCTGAACACCAGGTCGTCCCAACGTCGTAAGCGCTTTCGTCAATTCCAGCTCACGACCGGCAAAATTGCCACTCAGAACCTGTAGCTTGCCTGACGGGAGCGCGTTCGGAGCGCCGACCGGGTTGACGCCAGTCTGCGTCGCAGACGGCCGAAAAGTATCCTTCTTTTCCGGTGTCGGGGGAGGAGTCGGAGGCGCTGGCTCCGGTGCCGGTTCCGATGACTCGAGACCCTCAGCCTCGTCAGGATCCAGCTTAACGGCCGCAGCCGCAGCGGAATAGGATTCGGCCGGCGAGGAGGCCGCTGTGCGTGCTTCTTCGACTGCTTTTTCGGCGGCCTTTTCGGCCTCGATTAACTGGTCTGCATCCTGCTGGCCAGCAGGAATGACCATGGTTTTCTCGAACTCATCTTGCTCGGGCTCGCCGGCCTCGTGGTCGGAGAAACGCATCTGGTGATGGCCGATCGTAATTACGTCGCCATTCTGCAAGGCGTGCTTCTTGATGAGCTTGCCGTTGACGTACGTGCCGTTGGTGCTGTTCAGATCTTCGAGAAAGGAGTCATTCAGAATATTGATAATGAGCGAATGATGGCCACTGACCGCCGGATTGTCGATCCGCACGTCGTTATCAGGCAGACGCCCGATCGTGTAGCGTTCTTTGCTCATGTTGTATTCAGCCAGGACTTGGTTGTCCAGGCTCAGGATTAAACGTGCCATTGCTTCTCGCTCTTAGACCGCTGCCTTCCCTATGACCGAAACAAGCCGATTAGCTTCGCAAGTATCCCGCGTCGAACCGGGAAGAGTTCCTTTACCTGCGCAAGCATAACCGACACATTGTCTCGCCCGCCGTGGTCGTTGGCCATGTCGACCAGCTGTTGACCAACCACGTCAAGACTAGCATTAAAAGTACTGATAGTTAAGTGAATGTCATCATCTTCAACCATGTCCGGTAGGCCGTCAGAACACAGCAGATAGATATCACCCTTTTTGACATCATGCTCATGAACTTCGACCTCGACAGCGGGTTCAACACCCAAAGCCCGGGTTACATAATTGCGGTTAGTAGAGCGCTGCGCCTCTTCTTCTGAGTAGAAGCCGCGATCGACGAGTTCCTGCAGCAACGAATGATCCATTGTCACTTGCTCGAGATTATCGCCTCTCAGGCGATAGGCCCGCGAGTCACCCACGTGACAGATGGATACCTTGTTGTCGTAGAACATGCAGGCAACGATGGTGGTGCCCATGCCCTCGCAATGGCTTTGGCTTTGCGCCGTCTGGTAAATGATCTTGTTCGCGCGGTAGACGGCGTCTCGTAACACGATCGACTGCCGCATCAAGCCGCTGTGCGAATCGATGGTATCGCGTTCCTCGCGTTTCGAACCGTCCTCGGCGAGCGTGCTGACGATCTGCACGGCGATTCCGCTCGCGACTTCGCCTGCGTTATATCCGCCCATACCGTCTGCCAGGACCATCAGGCCGATATCCGGATTCGAACCTATCGCGTCCTCATTATGATCTCGTACGCGACCGGTGTCGGTAAGCTGGGCGAAGGCTATCTTGTCACGTAGGGTCATCGAATCCGGTCTTTGTGCGTCAACAACACGATCAAGAGAATCTCGCGCAATTCCTGAGTGCTACCGCCATTTCGGCGCCGCAGGAAAAGCGATCTTCAGGTTTCTTGGCCAATGCCTTGGCCAGTATGGCGTCGGCGGAGGAGGGTATGCCGTTACGGCGAGGCGTCACCGGTTCCGGATCGTCAGTCGTAATCTTGGTCATCAAGACAGCAATATTGGTCGCTTTGAACGGTGGTTCGCCCACCAGGAGTTCGTATAGCGTAACACCAAGTGAAAATAAATCGGACGCGCCTGTTATATCCTCGGCGCCCAGCTGCTCCGGCGACATGTACATCGGTGTTCCGAGAACGATGCCCGTTTTGGTCTTGTTATTATCAGTCATGCGAGCGACTCCGAAATCGCTGATCTTCAGAGACGCGTCTTTCGGGTTGTACAGCAGGTTTGCAGGCTTGATGTCGCGGTGTATAACTCCTTGTTTATGCGCATAGTCGAGCGCTTCGGCGGCGGACGCCGCGAGATCCAATGCCCGCTTAGGGGCGAGCAGTCGTGTGGGCTCGGTAAAGTCCTTTAACGGGATGCCGGGCACGTACTCCATGGCAATATAAGCCAGTCCCTTGTCTTCGCCGGCGTCGTAAACAGTAATGATATTCGGATGAGTCAGGCGGCCGGCCGATTCTGCTTCCCGATAGAAACGCAATCGCGCTTCTTTGAGTTCTTCATCCTCGAACTCCTTTTCGATCGGAATCACCTTGATCGCAACCGAACGGTTGATTCTCGGATCCTTCGCCAGATAGACGGCGCCCATAGCTCCCTTGCCAAGGCGCCGGTCGATGACGTATCGCCCCAGACGTTTCGGTATACCGGCTGCGAGATCAGAGGCAGTCGTGCTGATGTCCGGCCCGATGTGGGTTTGCTTCATCCAGTCCAGCACCGCTTCTGCGCGCTCGGGTTTCGCTTGCTGTTCGAAAGCGAGCGAGAGTTTGTACATGACTGCCGCGACCGTCTCCGACGGGTTGCAGCGACGAAATTCTGCAAATGCCGGTTCGAGACGCCCGGCCGAGAGGAAGTCCGAGCCACGTTTGAACGCGTTAACGGACTCTTCCTTGACGTCTCGAACGAGATAGGCGCACAGCATGGCCGCACCGCTGAAAATGAGTATCGCGCGCCCGACGTCGACGCGTACCCGCAAGCCGAGCAGCAGCAGGATCTGGATTATTAATAGCGATGCGACGCCGATCACTGCGAGCAGGCCGATCTCACGCCGATTTCGGTCTGGCATCAACAGCACTGCAATCGCCGCCATCAGTAGCGGCGCCAGCCATTCCATTGCCCTGGCCCAGTTCGGCGAGGAAATAATTCGATTGTTGGCCAGGTCGCTCATTAACGCCGCCGTCAATTCCGAGTAGGTCACAAACTGGCCCGATGGCAGCAGCGCTTCTGCGCCGACCAGTGCCGGATCCGAATCAACGAACACCGTGGCGTGTCGCAGCTGGGCATCGGCAGTGCCACTGATGACATCAGCAGTGGTAAATCTCGACACCTCGGCATAGTTCGAAAGGTAAATCGTATCGTCCGAATTAGCGACGTCCAGTGCCGCAGGCGAATCCATTACCGATAACACGACAGCGAGCGGCAGGGATGGTGATTTCACGCCGCCGTTGAGATGCCAGAGACTTGAGCTTCTGAGCACGCCGTCGTTATCCGGATCCATCAGGACAACACCGCTATTTTTTGAGACGGTCGCCAATGGATGCCCGGCCGGAACAAAAACCGGCGTGCCTGATCTCAGGTTGTCCGTCCAGGGTGGCAGGCGGTCGGTCGACGAAAATTGCGGTGGGTGCGGCAGTATTATTTGACCGGCGCCCGCGGCCTGCAATTTGCGAACGATGTTGCCGTACTGCTCCAGTAACTCGGGCACTGTGGCGCGCTGCGGATCAATGCTGACGATGTAGGCATT
>Ga0224508_10002676_pt1 | contig 15014 bp, 9 predicted proteins | sample SF_Jan12_sed_USG_4_FD_170157 | JGI IMG/M metagenome (GOLD analysis project Ga0224508, IMG submission 170157) | Sediment microbial communities from San Francisco Bay, California, United States - SF_Jan12_sed_USGS_21 | ecosystem: Environmental > Aquatic > Marine > Sediment | place: USA: California... | reverse complement strand
GGCACCGGCACGCGCAGCGCCGACCCGTCGAGCTTGCCCTGCATCGACTGGAGCACCAGACCGGTGGCCCGCGCCGCGCCGGTCGACGTGGGAATGATGTTGATCGCAGCTGCACGGGCCCGCCGCAGATCCTTGTGCGGTCCGTCGACGATGGCCTGGTCGCCCGTGTAGGCGTGCACTGTGGTCATGAAGCCCTTCTCCACGCCGAACGTGTCGTCGAGCACCTTCACCATCGGCACGAAGCAGTTGGTGGTGCAGCTCGCATTCGACACGACCTTGTCGGTCTCGGGATCGAACGTGTCGTCGTTCACGCCGACCACGAACGTGTTGTCGGCCCCCGAACACGGCGCCGACACGATCACGTGTGGCGCGCCCCCCTCGAGGTGCCATGCGGCCTTGTCCCGAGCGGTGAAGATGCCCGTCGACTCCACCACGACGTCGACACCGAGATCGCCCCACGGCAGCGCCTTGGGGTCGCGTTCGGCCAGCACCTTCAACACGTCGCCGTCGACCGAGATGCCGTCGTCGTCGAGCGCGACCTCGGACGGGAACCGGCCCATCACCGAGTCGTACTGCAACAGATGCGCCATCGTCTCGACCGAACCCAGATCGTTCACGGCCACGAAATCGAAGTCGGCACCCTGTTGTTTCGCAGCCCGGAACAGGTTGCGGCCGATGCGGCCGAATCCGTTGATTCCCACGCGTACGGTCATCGTATTTCCATCTCCCTGGGGGCGGCGGGAGGGCGAACCTCCCTGATCAGATCGCCTCCGACTCTACGGGCTTCTGGCCCGACTCCACGGTCCTACTTCGCGACGTCGCGGTGAGCCACCGTGGGGTCGTAGCCGCCGGCTCGGAGGCGCTCTCCAACTCGCTCGGCCATCCACACCGACCGATGGCGACCGCCGGTGCAACCGAAGGCAACCGTGAGGTACGACTTACCCTGCTCGATGTACGCCGGAACCAGCTGATCGAACAACCCGTCGAGGTGATCGAGGAAGTCGCCGGCCAGCTTCTGCTCGGACAGGAACTCGGCCACCGGCGCCTCGAGCCCGGTGAAGGGCCGCAGCTCGTCGTCCCAGTGCGGGTTCGGCAGGAATCGGCAGTCGAAGATGATGTCGACATCGAGCGGCAGGCCGTGTTTGTACCCGAACGACAGCAGCCGCATGTGAATTGGCGAAGCCGGTGACGACTGCCCGAAATACTCGGTGAGCCGGGCCCGCAGCGCATGCACGTTGAAGTCGCTGGTGTCGATGACCAGGTCGGCCTCGGATCGCACCGTCTCGAGTGAGGCCGCCTCGGCCGCGATCGCGTCCTCGAGCCCGGAACCGTCGTCGAGAGGGTGCCGGCGTCGCACCCCCTCGTAGCGCTGCACCAGCACGCGCGGTCGGGCTTCGAGGAAGACGACCGTGACCGGCACCTTCGTGTCGCGCAGCAGCTCGAGCGCGGGCCGGACCTTGGAGTGCTCCTTGCCGACGCCGAGCACCAGCGCCACCCGGTCGAGCGACTGGTCGGGCTCGTCGACCTGGTCCAACAGTGGAGGGATCAGCGCCGGCGGCAGGTTGTCGATGACGTACCAGCCGAGATCTTCGAGCGTGTCGGCGGCCAGCGACCGGCCCGCACCGGACATCCCCGTGATGACGATGAACTCGCGCATACCCCGATCGTAGTGGTCGGCGATGACATCGCCGGACCGACCGTTCAGCTCTCGTCCCTGGCCCGCTCGGCCACCAGCACCAGCAGGCGGGGAACCGTCGACGCATCGACATATTCAGGCGCCTTGGCCAGGAAGCCGTCGGGTGGCGCCGGCTCGACCATCCGCATCAGCCGAAGCCCGACATCGGCCAGGCCGTTCACGTACCGGCTCAGCGGCCGGTGCACGAACCGGATGAACACACCCTTCTGCACCTGCTCGATCGTGGCCGTCTCGACGAGATAGGGCCCGATGCGCCAGTACTGCTCGGGCGGGTCGACCATGTGATCGTCGATCCAGCCGCTGCCCGGCGTCTGCAACAACGGGTGGTTCAGGAAGAGCACGAACCGGCCGCCGGGTTCGACCACCCGCGCCACCTCGGCCAGCGACTCGTCGAGATCGTCGATGTGTTCGAACACCAGGCACGCGATCGCCAGGTCGAAGCTGGCGGCGGCGAACGGCAGGCCCGCGACCGACGAGCGCAGATAGGTCACGCCCCCGCCGCGCCGGACCGCCTCGTCGATCTGGGAGGCCGCGACGTCGATACCGACAACCTGGGCGCCGTCGGCCTGCAACATCCTCGCCATCTGGCCCTCGCCGGTGCCGAGGTCGAGGACGCGTTCGGCGCCCGCCGCCAACGCCGCAGCCAGGGGCAGGAGCTGCTCGACGTACTCGGGGTCGGCGCCGTCGGTGAACTCGCGCTGCCACCAGTCGGCGTGTCGTTCCCACAGCTCGTCGTTCATCGACTGGATCCCTCCGCCACCTGCCAGCGCCGAGCAATCACCGTCGTGTCGGATCGTGCAGGTGTTCGTAGACGGCGACCGCGACCTTGTCGGGCAGCCAGCTCAGCGCCTGGAGGTCGGCCAGCTCGGCCCGCTGCACCGCCCGGACACCACCGAGCTCCTTGGTGAGCCGCTTCTTGCGGGTGGGGCCGAGCCCGGCGATGTCGTCGAGCACCGACTTCGTCATGCGCTTGTCGCGCAGCTGGCGGTGATAGGTGATCGCGAACCGGTGACTCTCGTCGCGGATGCGCTGCAACAGGTACAGGGCCTCGGACTGCCGCGGGATCCGGATCGACCGTTCGAGCCCGGGCACGAAGATCTCCTCGAACTGCTTGGCCAGCGCGGCAACGGGTATCTCGTCGCGCAACCCCAGCTCGTCGAGCACCCGCATCGCCGACGTGAGCTGACCCTTGCCGCCGTCGACCAGCAGGAGCTGCGGCGGATAGGCAAACCGGCCCCGCTCCTCGATGGGCTTCTCCCGGTCGATCAGATAGCTCGTGAGCCGCCGCGTGAGCACCTCCTCCATAGCCGCGAAGTCGTCGTTGCCGTCGACCGTCTTGATCCTGAACCGGCGGTAGTCGCTCTTCTTCGGCAACCCGTCCTCGACCACCACCATCGACCCCACGTAGTCGGTGCCCTGGAGGTGGCTCATGTCGTAACACTCGATGCGCAACGGCGCCTCGGGTAGCCCCAGCCGTTCCTGGAGCTCGTTGAGCGCCCGGGCCCTGCTGTTGTGGTCGCTCGCCCGCTTGAGCCGGTTCCGCGTGAATGCCTCGGTGGCGTTCTGGGCAACCGTGTCCATGAGCTGGCGTTTGTCGCCGCGCTGGGGCACGCTGACCTCGACCGACGAGCCCCGCCGCTCGCTCAGCCACTCCTCGTAGAGCGCCTGGTTGTCGGGCAGCTCGGGCACGAGCACCCGCTTCGGGTGACCGAGCGGATTGTCGTCGAAGTACAGCCGTTCGAGCACCCGGCTCACCAGCTCGGGGCCGGTGAGGTCCTCGGCCTTGTCGACGATGAACCCCCGCCGGCCCATGACCCTGCCCCGGCGCACGTAGAACACCTGCACCGCGGCCTCGAGCTCGTCGTCGTGCATGCCGATGACATCGACGTCCTCGTTGCGTGAGCCGACCATCTGTTGTTTCTCGATGGCCTTGCGCACGCTCCCGAGCCGATCGCGCAGCCGGGCCGCCAGCTCGAACTCGAGCCCGTCGGCCGCGGCCCGCATGTCGGCCTCGAGCCGGGCCACGACGTCGTCGGTGTCGCCCTCGAGAAACGCCAGCAGCTCCTCGACCATCGCGTCGTAGTCGGACTCGGCGACCTCGTCGACGCACGGACCGGCGCACTTCTCGATGTGGAACAGCAGGCACGGCTTGCCGAGCTTGGCGTGGCGGTCGAACTTGCCGTCGCTGCACGTGCGGATCGGAAACGTGCGCAACAACAGGTCGAGCGTCTCACGGATGGCGTAGGCGTGCCCGAAGGGGCCGAAGTACCGGTTGCCCTTCTTCTTCTTGCCGCGGATGACCATGGCGCGGGGCCAGTCGTCGATCATGGTCACGCACAGGAACGGATAGCTCTTGTCGTCGCGGTACCGGACGTTGAACCGCGGCTGATGCCGCTGGATCAGCGCGTACTCGAGCATCAACGCGTCGACCTCGCCCGCGACCTGTACCCACTCCACCGACTCGGCGCTCTCGACCATCTGCCGGGTGCGCAGCGGCAGGTTCCCGGGATTCTGGAAGTAGTTGCTCAGGCGGCTGCGCAACGACTTGGCCTTGCCGACGTAGATGATGCGACCGTCACCGTCCTTGAACTGGTACGAACCGGGTGCGTCGGGAATGGTCCCGGTCGGAGGTCGCTGCACCATGGGCCCAGCCTACGGGCCGGCACCGACAGGTCGAGCCGGCCCGCCCGTCGACCAGCACCGGCCCGGCGGCGTCCCGGGGCCAGCGCCCGAATGGCACAATGCGGCCATGGCCGGCGAACCCATACTGTTCGACGAGGTACGCGACGCCCTGGAAGGGTTCGTCGACCCCGCCCTCGGCGAGTTGCACACCCGAACCCATCGCGGCGGCATCAAGGTGTGGTTCGACGACAGCGTGCGCGAGCACTACGAGGCCCAGTGGATACGGGGACACCATCTCGGCCGGCCCAAGAACCTCTGGTTCCTCGAGATCGGCTTCCACGCCGAGCATTCCAAACCGGCCGAGAACGACGCGCTGTTGGAACACATCGGCGACCGCTTCCGAGCCGACCTCGGTGACGAGCCCGAGTCGGGCGAGTTCCTCGGCGCCCAGAACTGGCGACGGATCTCCGAGATCTGGGACACCGCCGACAGCGAGGACCCCGACACGGCCATGGACATCGCCGGTCGCCTGGCCGACTACATCGAGGTGATCGAACCGCTCCGCCGCGACTGACGCGTATCACCGGCCCGTTCCGTGACTCTCATGACCATGGCGCCGCGATGACCGCTGAGGGAGACTTGTCACCAGCGACGCGGGAGGATCACATGCGCTATTACCGACTGCGGCAACGCTTCCGCAATGCCGACGATCGCGCGCGGGTCATCGACCGGCTGTTGGCGCTACGGGGCTCGCTCGAACGCACCGTTCCGCCGAAGGACGCCGACGACAACCTGCTGGTCGCCACATGGAACATACGCGACCTCGCCAAGACGAACAGGCGTGGCTACGGCAAGCGACTACCCGAGTCGCACTTCTACATCGCCGAGGTCCTGTCGGCGTTCGACTTCATCGCCGTCCAGGAGGTCAACCAGCTCGACGAGTGGGAGGACATCATGGACATCCTCGGGCCCCACTGGGAGTACCTCGCCACCGATGTCACCGACATCTCCCTCGGCGGCAACGGCGAGCGCCTGACCTACGTGTGGGACCGTCGCAAGGTGTACCACCAGAACATCGCGGGCGAGATCGTCCTGCCGGCCCACCTGTTGATATCGAAGACCGTCGCCGAGATCGAGGCCGAGGACGGCTCGACCGAGACGGTCACCGGCGGCAAGCAGTTCCGCCGGACGCCGTTCGCCGCCCGCTTCCAGTCGGGCTGGTTCAAGTTCGACATCTGCACCGTGCACATCTACTTCGGCGCCGATTCGGGCGACAAGCTCGACCAGCGGGTCGAGGAGATCGCCCAGGTCGCCGACTACTTCGCCAACCGGGCCGACATCAGCATGAAAGCGGAGGGTCGCTCGCTGATCCTGCTCGGCGACTTCAACATCGTGCGGCCCGATCACAAGACGATGGACGCGCTCCTCGACTCGGGCTTCCGGGTCCCGGAGGCCCTTCGGCTCATCACCAACACCAAGGGTGACAAGTACTACGACCAGATCGCGTTCAAGACCGAGGATCACGTCCTCGAGTTCATCGAACGACACGCTGACGAACCGAACGACCGGAACGCCGGTGTCTTCAAGCCGTTCAACACGGTGTTCAAGACGGGCGACCGCGCCGACTACGACGAGGCCATGCTGGCCACCTCCAACGGTCAGGATCACGACGACCTCGACGCGTACTACGCCGACTGGCGCACGTACCAGATCTCTGACCACAACCCGCTGTGGGCGCGGCTCCAGGTGAACCGCAGCGACGCCTACCTGCGCGGTCTGCGCGACGCCGAGCTGCCCGCGCCGCTGTAGCCGGCCGTCAGCGGTCGAGCAGCGGCGCGAGGAACTTGCCGGTGTAGCTCTCGGCGGTCTTGGCCACCAGCTCGGGCGGACCCTCGACCACGATGGCGCCCCCGCCGTCGCCGCCCTCGGGACCGAGGTCGACGAGCCAGTCGGCGGTCTTGATGACGTCGAGGTTGTGCTCGATGACCAGCACCGTGTTGCCCTGGTCGACGAGTCGGGTCAACACCCCGAGCAGCTTGCGGATGTCCTCGAAGTGAAGACCCGTGGTGGGCTCGTCGAGGATGTACATCGTGTGACCGGTGGATCGCTTGGCCAGCTCGCTCGCGAGCTTCACCCGCTGGGCCTCACCGCCCGACAACGTCGGCGCGGGCTGGCCGAGCCTGATGTAGCCGAGGCCCACGTCGACGAGCGTCTGCATGTGTCGGGCGATGGCCGGCTGGTTGGCGAAGAACTCGAGCGCTTCCTCGCATGGCATGTCGAGCACGTCGGCGATGCTCCTGCCCTTCCACAAGATGTCGAGCGTGTCGCGGTTGTAGCGGGCGCCCTTGCACACCTCGCACGGCACGTACACGTCGGGGAGGAAGTGCATCTCGATCTTGATCGTGCCGTCGCCGGCGCAGGCCTCGCACCGCCCCCCTTTGACGTTGAACGAGAACCGGCCCGGCATGTAGCCGCGGACCTTCGCCTCGGTGGTCTTGGCGAAGAGCTTGCGGACATGATCGAACACCCCGGTGTAGGTGGCCGCGTTCGACCGCGGGGTGCGGCCGATGGGCGCCTGGTCGATGTTGATCACCTTGTCGATGGCCTCGACGCCGTCGACCGCGGTGTGCAGGCCCGGTGGAGTCTTCGACTTGTAGACCTTCTGCATGAGCGACCGGTGCAGGATGTCGTTGACGAGCGTGGACTTGCCCGACCCCGATACGCCCGTGACGCAGACGAAGCAGCTGAGGGGGAGCTCGACGTCGATGTTCTGGAGATTGTGTTCGCGGGCGCCCCGCACCGTGAGCCAGTCCTCGCCCGGCTTGCGGCGCAGCTGGGGCACCGGTATGGCCTTCCGGCCCGACAGGTAGTCGCCGGTGAGCGACTCGCGGTTCTTCAGCAACGCCTTGACCGTGCCCGAGTGCACGACGCGGCCGCCGTGCTCACCGGCGCCCGGGCCGATGTCGACCACGTGGTCGGCCACGCGGATGGTCTCCTCGTCGTGTTCGACCACCACGACGGTGTTGCCGAGCTCGCGGAGTCGCACGAGGGTCTCGATCAGCCTGGCGTTGTCGCGTTGGTGCAGGCCGATCGAGGGCTCGTCGAGCACGTACAACACGCCGACCAGACCGCTGCCGATCTGCGATGCCAGCCGGATGCGTTGCGCCTCGCCCCCGGCGAGGGTGGCGGCCGAGCGGTGCAACGACAGGTACTCGAGGCCGACATCGAGCAGGAAGCCGAGGCGGGCATTGATCTCCTTCAACACCTGCTCGGCGATCAGGCGATCGCGGTCGGAGAGCTCGATCGACCGGAGGACCGCGGCGGCGTCGCGGATGGACATGGCACACAGCTCGTGGATCGAGTGGTTGTCGATGTTGACCGCCAGCGACAGCGGGTTGAGGCGGGCGCCGCCGCATGACGAACACGCGACCTCGCGCATGTACCCGGCGATCTGGTCGCGCTGCGCGTCGGACTCGGCTTCTTGGTGCCGACGGCGCAGATACGGCACCACACCTTCGTATCGGGCCGTGTAGGACCGGGTGCGCCCGTAACGGTTGCGATAGCGGACCGTGACCTTGCCCTTCGCGCCGCCGTCGAGCAACAACTCCTGGTGCTTCTTTGCCAGCTTGCGCCACGGGGCGTTCAGGTCGATGTCGTTGTCGTCGGCGACGGCCTCGATGAGCCGGATGAAGTACTGGCTCCGGCCCGAGGCCCAGGGCGCGATGACACCTTCGGCCAGGCTGAGGTCGGGGTTCGGCACGACCAGCTCGGGGTCGACCTCGTACGTGGTTCCCAACCCGTCGCACGCAGAGCAGGCGCCGTAGGGCGAGTTGAACGAGAAGTTCCGCGGCGCCAGTGCTTCGAACGACTTGCCGTCGCTCGGCCGGGCCAGGTGCTGGGAGAACGTGAGCACCGTCGGCTCGGAGTGGGCCTCGTCGGCGTCGGGCCGGGGAACGATCTCGATCTGGGCCACACCCTCGGCCAACCCGAGCGCGGTCTCGAGCGACTCGGTGAGGCGGCGCTCGATGCCCTCGCGACGTACCAGCCGATCGACCACGACCTCGATGTCGTGTTGTTCGTAGCGAGCCAGGTCGACCTCGGCCCTGGCCGTCTCGGCGTCGGTGATGGCCGCAAGATCGATGACCTCGCCGTCGACCCTGGCCCGGACGAAGCCCTGGCCGGCCAGGTCGGCGAGCAACGTCTCGTAGGTTCCCTTTCGCCCTCGGACCACCGGCGCGAGCACCTGGAAGCGGGTGTCGTCGGGGAGCTCGAGGATGCGATCGACGATCTGCTGCGGGGTCTGCCTGACGAGACGCTCACCGGTCTCGGGATCGTGGGGGATGCCGATGCGGGCAAACAGGAGACGCAGGTAGTCGTAGACCTCGGTGATGGTGCCGACGGTGGACCGCGGGTTGCGCGACGCACTCTTCTGATCGATGGAGATCGCGGGCGAGAGGCCCTCGATGAAATCGACGTCGGGTTTGTCCATCTGACCGAGGAACTGCCGGGCGTAGGCCGACAACGACTCGACGTAGCGTCGCTGACCCTCGGCATAGATGGTGTCGAACGCCAACGACGACTTGCCCGAGCCCGAGATGCCCGTGAAGGCGATGAGCTTCTCGCGCGGGAGATCGAGATCGAGGTCCTGGAGATTGTGCTCGCGGGCACCCTGGATGATCAGCCGGTCCGACATTGCCCTCACTCTAGCGAGTCGAACGGCTCGAACACGTGTTCTATCGACGCTGTCTCTCCCGAGGTCAGCGGAGTGATTCGACGCCGCTCCCGAACAGCTCCGCCAGGTCGGCGTCGTCGGTGGCGAGCACCGCATCGACCCACCGGTGGAACCGTTGCCCACCACCTTCGTTCCGGCCGAACATGAACACCGACTTCGCACCCGTCCTCACCGTGCGCTCGATGCGCTTGCCGGTGTAGTAGTCCTCGTCGCGGACCACGCGCTCGAGGAACGCCATCCGCTCGGCCACGAGCTCGGCCTGTTCGTCGTCGGGCGGTCTCGTGTGCAGGAAGTTCTGGATCGTGTACGACTCGCCGGCTGCGTCGCCGGGGAAGAGCTGCGACACCATGTACATCTTGCCGCCGGCATCGAAGGCGGCAATGGAGACGTGCGGGAAGATCGTCCAGACCCCGCCGATGAGTCGCTCGATCGTCCACTCGTCCTCGGGCAGCTCGGCCAGCTCGGCGAAGTGACGGTCGGGTGCGGTGACCCGCTGATGGGGTCCCCACGAGTCGAAGAGCGCCTCCGACGACATGTCGGGTCCGAAGCTCTCGCGATGCAGGACGGGCAGGTGGTAGTAGTCGAGATAGCCGTCGTATGCGACCTTCCAGCCCGGCCCCTCGACGGTCTGACGCCCCACCACATGGCAGTTCTCGAAGTCGAGGTGCGTGAGCATCTCGCCGTATCCGCACAGGTGGGCGTCGATGTCGATCGAGCCAGCCGGCCGCAGGGTCACCCAGACGAGGCCGGCCCGCTCCGCGACCGGCAATGACGTGAGGCCGTTGCACGACTTGTCGACGTCACCGAAGGTCGCGGCATCGCGGATGCCGACCAGGTCACCGTGTGAGTCGTAGGTCCAGGAGTGGTATGGGCAGGCGTGGCGGCGGGCAGTGCCGAGACCATCGGCCACGACGATCGCCCCGCGGTGACTGCACATGTTGACGAAGGCCCGCACGGCGCCGCCGTCGCCGCGGCTGAGGAGCACCGGCATACCGGCGACGTCCATCGCCTTGTAGGCGCCCGCCCCCCGGAGCTCGGCCGAGAACGCCACCATCAGCGGCAGGCGCCCGAAGATGTGGTCCATCTCGAGCTGCCAACGGTCGGCGTCGTGATAGTTGGCCACCGGAACCTCGTGGATCCCGGATTCCTGGTCGACGGTACCGGCTCGGTAGTGCGCGACTCCGCGACGGGCAATGTCGACGAGCTGCGCTCTGGTCATTCGAACCTCGTATGCCTGGCCGAGATGTCGGCCGCCGAAGCGTTCCGAGCACCTGGGCAGAGGCTACACGTGAGGGTTCAGCCGACCGAGACGGCGACGGGCGATCATTCCCAGCCGATGGATGACCAGGTCGCGTCCGTCCAGGTCGCACCCGTCCAGGTCGCACCCGTCCACGTCGCACCCGTCCAGGTCGCACCCGTCCAGGTCGCACCCGTCCACGTCGCACCCGTCCACGTCGCACCAGTCCACGTCGCACCAGTCCAGGTCGCACCGGCCCACTCGGCACCGGTCCACGTCGCGCCCGTCCACGTCGCACCGGCCCAGGTGCCGCTGATCCACTCGCCGTCGATCCACGCCTGTTCGGTCCAGGCATTGCCCTCTTCGGAGGCCACCGACCAGGAATCGCCGTCCCAATCACCGTCGAATGCATGCTGCTCGCCTTCGACAGGTCCTGCCACGCTCCCTCGACCATCGTCGAGGTCGCCGAGTCCTGTCGACTCCGGCCACGCCTGATGAGCTCCACGAACCGGGGCGGCGACCGCCGCTGCGATGTTCAACATGCCGCTACCGGAGACTCGCTCGTTGGCCTTGACGGCGCTGGCGGTCCCCATGAGGGTCGCCTTGACCTCGTCAGGGGTCAGATCGGGGTGAGCCTCGAGCAACAGCGCCACCGCGCCGGCGGTGACCGCAGCAGCTTGCGATGTCCCACTGCCTCGGAGGAATGTCTCTCCGGTGACAGCTGAGGTGTAGCTCGCAGCGGGATACGCCGCATCGAGGTAGGAACCGGGGACCAGCGGTCCGAGAACCTTGTCACCCGGGGCGATGACGTCGACGGTGCGCTGGCGGCTGCCACGGGATGACCATGATGCTGCGTCCCAGTCTCCGGTCCCGCCGGATGTGCTGGCCGCCCCGCCGACCGAGAGCACGTACGGATCGAGCGCAGGGTTACCGAGACGCCGTTCCGACTTTCCCTCGTTTCCGCCGGCCACCACCACGACGATGCCATGCCGCCATGCATTCTCGACCGCATGGCTGAGCGGATCCGACTGGTAGTCGACTGCCGCGTCGGTCCCAAAGCTCAACGAGATGACCCGGATATCGAGATCGGCCGCTTGGCGGTTGGTGACGACCCAGTCGATCCCGGCGATCACCTGGGACACATCTACGGTCCCGTCAGCAGCACCCACCTTCACGTTCACGATGCGCGCGCCGGGAGCAATCCCCGTGCTCAGCTCGGTTGCCCCCGCTCCCGCGATGATCCCTGCCATCGCGGTGCCGTGGCCGTACAGGTCGAGGTTCCGCTGCTGTTCGTCACCGGCGTCGAATGACAGATCGACAGCGTCGAACACCTTGCCGGCCGCGTCGAGGCCGGCCACGGACGTGACACCGGTGTCGATGATCGCCACGTCGATCCCGTCGCCGGTCAGCCCGGCGGCACGGAGCTCGTCGGCGCCGATGGCGACGCCGATCTCGAGAAGTGATGTGCCGGCGCTGAAGTCGGTCGTCTCACCGTCGGAACTGGTCTGGCCGCCTTTGTCCGGCTTGCCCTTGCCGGTGCTGTTTCCCTTGCCCTTGGCGTCGGCGGGGAGCGCGCTGGCTGCAACGAGCACGAGTACCAGCATCAGCGCCACGACGGCCCGGACCCATGCCGGCGCCGAGCTCATCCATGTCATTCCGAATGTCGTTCGCTGTCGACTCATGCCGTCGGTTTCCTTCGCCCTTGCGATCGATCTACGCCGATCGGATTCATCCACTCTTCAACCTCGACGACCGCTGCGCCATGGGCGAACTCACCCCGGCGATCCCGCCCGACTGGGTCATTGGGACCGGTTGGCCGATCCGTGATGCCTCATATGGCCGTGAGCTCCCTGGGCTCGCCGGTCGATGCAACCTCCAACGACGAGCCATATGTGGCCTCGATCTCGCCGATCGGGGCAGGACGTGCGAAAAGGAACCCCTGCCCGTATCTGCACGATGCGGCTCGGAGACGGGCGGCCTGTCCCGGTTGTTCGATGCCCTCGGCCACGACGTGCAGATCGAGCGCGGCCGCGACCATCAGGATCGCCTCACCCAACGCCGTGCCGGTCGCGCCGTCGTCGATGTCCTCGACGAACGGTTGTGCCATCTTCAAGATGTCGACGGGGAACTGGCGCAGGTACTGCAACGACGAGTAGCCGGTACCGAAGTCGTCGAACGCGAGCCGAACCCCTGCCTCCCGCAGCGCCAGCAGGCTGCCGAGCAGCGCATCGGACCGGTCGAGCATGACGGTCTCGGTCAGCTCGACGACGATTCCACCCGGCTCGATGTCGTTGTCACGCAGGATCCCGAGCACGACCTCGTCGATGCCGGGCTCGTTCACGTGGCGGGCCGAGAGGTTCACCGTCATGAAGAGGTCCCCGTGTCCCAGTGACCGGCGGAGCTGCCGCAGATCGCAGGCGGCCTGCGCGACCAGCCACCGCTCGATCGGCAGGATGAGTCCGCTCACCTCTGCCTCGGCGATGAAGTCACTCGGCATCCGCATGCCGTGGTTAGAGGACTGCCAGCGCAGGAGCGCCTCGAATCCGGCGATCTCATTCGTGCCGAGATCGACGATCGGCTGGTATGCAATCCGGAACTCGTCGTGCTCGATTGCGTGGCGGAGCTCGCTGCGCAGCGTCTGCCGCGAGACGACCTGTTCGTGGAGCTCGGGCGAGAAGGTCGTCAGCCGACCCTTGCCCGTCTCTTTCGCGGCATACATCGCGACGTCGGCGTTCCGGAGCAGGTCGACCGCCCGCTCCGTGCCGTCGGCGATGGCGACGCCGATGCTGCACTGGACACGAATCGTCTGGCCGAGGATGTCGAACGGCTCGCTGACCGCGGTGAGCACCCGCTCGGCCACCTTCTGGACTTCGTCGACGTTGTGCACGAGCACGGCGAACTCGTCACCGCCGAGACGGGCTGCGAGGTCCGAGGGACGGAGACGGGCCCGGATGCGACGAGCGACCGCAGCCAGCAACGCATCGCCGGCCACGTGGCCCATCGAATCGTTGACCAGCTTGAAGTCGTCGAGGTCGAGGAATGCGACGGCGACGCCCTTTTCGGTGCGCTGCTGTGCCTTCTCGAGCTCCTCGAGGAATAGCGCCCGGTTGGCCAGACCGGTGAGCGCGTCGTGGGTGGCCTGGTGGCTCAGACGTCCCTCGAGCTCCTGCAGTCGACCCAACGCGTTCTCGAGGCGATCGTTCTCGAGCGCTGTCGCCATGTTGTGCGCGAGCATCCCGAACAGGCGAAGGTCCTCGTCGGTGAACGAGAAGACGCCGCCCATGCGGTCGCCGATGACGAGGATGCCGATGGGCCGATGCTCCCCCTCGAGACCGGCGACCATCGCCGCTCCCATGTGCCGCTCGGTCAGGTACTGCGATGTGAGGTCGGCGCCGTTCGGGTCGACCACGGCCGGGCGTTCGATGTGCTCGCTCACGTCACGGATGAACGCACCGGTGGCGCCCTCGACTGTTTCCAGCAACGGCCCGTCGCTGCGGTGACCCATGATGGTGACCGACTCGGTCTCGACACCCGTCGCGAGAGCCGGGAGCAGCACCACCTCGGCCGACTCGGCGCGGAACATCTGACGGGCCTGCGCCAACAGGGTGTTGATGGCCGCGTGCACCTTGTCCTCTTGCAGCGCCTGCGCCGATTCGTAGAGGAACTCCACCTTCTGGCGTCGGGTCCGCTCCGAGGCGAAGCCCCGGTACGAGGCGAAGACCACTGCCAACGGTCCGAGCAACAACAACAGCGCCAGCGGCTGGCGCTCGTAGATCAAGCTGGCCAGCAGGCCCAGGCTTGCATTCGCCGCCGACACGAGGAGGCCGAACTCGAACCACAGTCGAAGCTGTGATCGCTCGACCCGGCCCTCGGTGAGGGTGATGACGACCGAGATCGCCCCGACGTTGATCATCGCGCCGACGGCGACCAGGACCGCAACGGTCGCCCAGCCCCGGGGCTCGAGCACGTCGTCGACGACATGGAGGTGGACGATCGCCGCCATGGTTACCGTGTAGAACGCGAGGTTCGCGACGTTGAACGCGAGCTTGAGCGGCGTCTGGTGCCGCACGAAACGAAGCGCGAGACCGGTCCCGAGAATCATCGAAAAGAGCAGTGTGAACGGCGTGGCGAAGAGCAGGCCGAGCACCAACGGCACCTCGAAGAGGGAGAAGCTCTCCGACTCGCGCCGGAACTGGATGTGCACCACGACCGATTCGACCAACAAAAAGGCGGCAGCGAGGGCCCAGAACGGCATCGACCTGCCCTCGACCGCGGGTTCGTGTCCCTGGAGGGCAACTGCAGCTATCACGACGGTGCCGGCGACGAGCACGGCTGTGGTCACCCAGACGGGCGCAGCTGGACCCACACGAGTCCGGAGAGTCTCCATGAGGCGGCCGATCGGACCGCGCCGGACTGTTCGGCCGTGGCCGTTGGTCTCGATGGTTCGGTCAGTTGTCACTGAATCGTCCCGTCGCCCAATGTGCTCATTCGATCCTGCCCTCGGCGCGAACCTCGCGTCGCTCCTGTCGGCCAACAGTGTCCCCGAATGAGCAATCCCGGGAAATGAGTGAAAGTACCTTCGAGCAACGATCTCGTCCGCCGGCGTCCGATGCCGCGGAACTGCCCGGGCGTGGTTGCCCGGGCAGTCTCAGGAGTCACATCGTGTTCGGGGTCGGCGCAGGGGTCACTGCCAGAGCAGCGAGGACCAGGTTGCACCGGTCCAGGTC
>Ga0224508_10002675_pt1 | contig 15018 bp, 10 predicted proteins | sample SF_Jan12_sed_USG_4_FD_170157 | JGI IMG/M metagenome (GOLD analysis project Ga0224508, IMG submission 170157) | Sediment microbial communities from San Francisco Bay, California, United States - SF_Jan12_sed_USGS_21 | ecosystem: Environmental > Aquatic > Marine > Sediment | place: USA... | reverse complement strand
AAGCAGCCGCAGCATCTGCTCGGGTTGATGGACGCGACCGTTGGCTACGGTGACGATGTCATTCTCGATAACATTGAGTTGAATCTCTCAGCCGGCGACCGTATCGGGTTGCTTGGTGTGAATGGCGCCGGCAAGTCGACGCTCGTCAAAGCGCTGTCGACCGGTAGCACTTTGCTGAAGGGTGAGCGCATCCTGAGCAAGGACACGAAGATCGGTTATTTCGCCCAGCACCAGCTCGAGTTGCTGCGACCGGAGGACAGTCCGATCGATCATCTGCGCGACTATGCACCGGCCGATCGTGAGCAGGATCATCGCAACTACCTGGGTCGCTTCGGTTTCAGTGGCGACCGGATCTTCGAACCGGTCGCGCCGTTCTCGGGCGGGGAGAAAGCGCGGCTGGTCCTCGCGTTGATGATTCGCCAGGGTCCAAACCTGCTGTTGCTCGACGAGCCGACCAATCACCTCGATCTCGAAATGCGCCAGGCGCTGAGCGTGGCGCTCATCGAGTACACGGGCGCGCTCGTTGTGATCTCGCATGATCGCCACCTGTTGAGAAGTGTCTGCGACGAACTGCTTATCGTTCACGATGGCATCGTCGACCGCTTCAATCGCAGCCTTGACGACTACCCGGCCTGGCTCAGGGAGCAAGAAGAAAAAGCAGAGCAGGCCGCCGCCAGGTGGCAGGAAGCGCCTGCGAAGAGCGTCAACAAGAAGCAGCAGCGACAGGAACAGGCGCAGCGCCGCCAGCGCCTGAAACCGCTGCATGACAAAGTGCGCGAGGTGGAAAAGGAACTCGCCACGAACCGGTCCAGGTTGACTGAGCTCGAGGCTCGTCTTGCCGATGAGTCGATCTACAGCGACCCGGACCGCAACGACGAAGTCCGCCAGCTGATCCAGGAACAGGCCGCAACCAAATCAATGATCGAGTCTCTCGAGTGGGAGTGGCTTGAAGCCAGCGAGAAGCTCGAGCAGGCGCCGCAGTAACGGGTATGATCAGCGTCAGGCACCAAATTACACCAGCTATACAGAAGGCACCGCACGATGAATTCATCCAATGACAAGCTCGCCGTACTGATCGACGCAGACAACGCACAGGCGTCTTCCGTCCACGAGCTACTCGAAGAAGTGTCGCGGTACGGCACCGCGAGCGTGAAGCGCGCCTACGGTGACTGGTCGACACCTCAGCTCAAGAAGTGGCAGCAGGAGCTGAACACGCACACGATCAAGCCGGTACAACAGTTCGCCTACACCAAAGGCAAGAACGCGACGGACTCCGCGCTGATCATCGATGCCATGGATCTGCTGCATACCGGCGACCTCAACGGCTTTTGCCTGGTGTCATCGGATAGCGACTTCACGCCGCTCGCGGCACGGATTCGCGAGAGTGGACTGGTCGTGTATGGATTTGGCGAGCGCAAGACGCCCGAGGCGTTCGTCAAGGCCTGCGACAAGTTCATCTACACGGACATCCTGAAACCGCCGGCCGCGAAAACTGCGAAAACGAAGGCAAAGTCGAAGTCTCCATCACCAAAGAAGAAGCTCGTCGAGGCCGTGGACAAAGCGGCCGCGGACGACGGTTGGGCCAACCTCGGTACCGTTGGCACGATGCTGCTGAAAAACGACCCGTCGTTCGATTCTCGAAACTACGGTTTCAGGAAGCTCGTGGACCTGGTGAAAGCGCAGTCATACCTTGAACTCCGCAAGGAGAAGACAGGGTCCGGAGGCGCGACCATTTCTGTCAGGCTGAAATAACACGGCGCTATTCGACGCCTTGCGCACAGGTCTGTGCGTCTTCGACACGTTCCTGTTTCGCCGTCGGCTCTCTTGTCTTGAGGACAAACACGTTCCCTGCCAGGACCAAAAGCGTACCGGCAACAGTTGTGAGTGTAATTTCGAGTCCCTCAAACAACGTTGACAGGAGCAGGGCGACGACCGGGAACATGACCATCGCGTAGCCCGCCTTGTGTGCACCAATACGCCCGAGCAATGTCAGGTAGGCACCGAATGCAACGATTGAGCCGAACACTGTCAGGTAAGCCAGTGAACTGACATAGGCCACCGACCACTCGAACGCGAACTCACGCCCGTTGACGAGAGCAACTGCTCCCATGAACACGGCGCCGTAGAACATGCCCCATGCGTTCATCTGAACGACGGGAATATCAGCCTTTTGTATTTTCTGCGACACCATATTGCCGAACGAAGCGCTCAGCGCAGCCAGAACCGCGAGACAGAAACCGAAGAACACCGTGTCCGTCAGCGATACTTTGCTGATCTGGGGTGCGAACAGGAAGTACATGCCAACGGCGCCCAGCAGTGCGCCAAACAGGACGCCGCGGCCAGCCTTCACGCCGAAAAATATTCGCGAGTTGATGATGTTCATCCACACCATCGCCGAAAACGCGATCGCCGCCAGGGCCGACGTTATATAGATCTGCGACGTATAGGTCAGGATGTAGTTGAGGCCGAACAGCAGGAGCCCGAGCAGCATGAACCACGCGTGATTGCGAACGGCAAAGCGCATCGGCAGGCCGCGGAAGCGGCACCAGGCGAACAGCAACAGGGCGGCGACGCTGTAGCGGTACACCACGGATACTTCTGGTGAGACGACCCCAAGCTGGAACTCGATGGCGAAAAAGGTCGAGCCCCAGATGAGGACGGTCAGTGCATACAGCGTCGCGTTGTTCATGTGCATCGCTTGCAGTCCATGTTATCGAGCGTGTCCTCGAGCATCCTCACGCTCAGGTGTCGATACCGATGAATCCGCGCTGGCGGTGCGAGGAGTGGATCGAGCAAGCGGCGGAACATTGAGCGACGGCAAACCGGCAGGTTAAAGCGCGGCGTGCGGCCTTCGTGCGTGCATTGGCGATCTGCTTTCATGGCGGTCTCCCGTGGTTCGATCGAATGAGGCATTGACTGTACGGATTTGCTGGTGATATAACAGACACAGTTTTCCGGAAATAGTACCTATACAGTTATGCTTAACGTCGACAAGCAGTGCGATACATTCCTCTACCAGCAAGTCATTGATTTAATAGCTGAAAACATCGATACGGGGACGCTGCTTCCGGGCGACCGCCTGCCGTCCTTAAGAAAGATGAGCAAGTCCGCCGGCGTCAGTATTCCCACAGTCCGCCAGGCCTACATCGAGCTCGAGCGCCAGCGGAAGGTCGAATCGCGGCCCCAATCCGGGTACTTCGTTCGCCATTTCGCCGCGAATGACATCGTATTACCCACTCGCACAGAAAGCGTTGATCCCGCCCCGCTGAAGTGCCGCTCCCTGATGGAGCGGGTCTACGACGGCGTCAACGACCCCAAGCTAGTGCCGCTTGGCATCGCCAATCCAACCATGGCAAAACCCGCTGCGAAATCACTGCACCGCACGATGAAGCGCATCATGGCAAGAGCCGAAGACCGCAGCATCGGTTATGCCTCGACATTGGGTGAGCCGTTATTGCGACGGCAGATCGCCTATCACTATCTCGATGCCGTCGGTGCGAAGGTCGATCCGGATGAGATCCTGATCACCAATGGCGGGCAGGAGGCGCTGCTGCTTGCCCTGTCAGCCGTGGCATCGAAGGGCGATGTCATCGCCATCGAAACACCGACCTATCACGGCATGCTCGAACTTATCGACAGCCTGGGTATGTTGGCCGTCGAGGTGGAGACCTGCCCGGAGGAGGGCGTGACACTGGCCGAGTTGCGGCGCACGCTGGAAAAATACCCGGTAAAAGCCTGCATGTTCTCCACAACGTTGGGTAATCCACTCGGTGTGACGATGCCGGACGACGACCGCGTGAAACTCGTGAAAATGCTTGAGGAGTTCGATGTCGTCCTGGTGGAGGACGATGTTTACGGCGACCTGCGCTTTGATGACATACGCCCAGTGCCTGCGCAATTTCTCGGTAGCAAGGCACGCGTTCTTACCTGCGGTTCGTTTTCGAAGACGGCGTGCCCGGGCTACCGCATTGGCTGGGTCGTGTCGCCTGAGTACATCGACGAAATTGCGAGGCTCAAACGCGCCTTCTCCTGTTCATCAGGCTTGCTACAACAACTCACCCTTGCCGAGTTCATGGCATCCGGCGACTACGGTCGCCACCTGAAATCCCTGAAGCCCGTCCTGAAGCAAAACTCCGAACGCATGCTGGCGCTGGTCTCGGAACACTTCCCGGCCGAGACTCGCACGTCCCGGCCTGTTGGCGGATCAGTCCTGTGGCTGGAACTGCCAAAGAACATCGATGCAGAACGACTGTTCGACGACGCGATAGACGCGGGCATCAGCATGGCCCCGGGCCACATTTTCTCCCCGTGTGCCTGTTACACCAATTTCATCCGGCTCAGCTATGGCCACCCCTGGACTGATAAGACAGAAGGCGCGGTGAAATGGATCGGCCAACGGGTTAAGACGCTGGCCTCTCGGGAGTCTTAGGCAGTCGTTTTACCGCCCGCAAGGCGAGCTCTTACAGTAAATCGCCTTCCGGGTAGGCCCCTGCAGCTAACGCCCTGAGTTCGTCCCAGTTGCCACTTTGTTCTGCGTCGGCAACGCGCTGCTGCATGCGAGCAATATTGTCATCAAGTTCCCCGACCATCGCCTGGAAACCGGGCTGGTCGCGCAGCGAGTTCAGGTAAGGGTCGTACGCAAGCGGCCAGCCGTTCGAGACGACAGTGCCGCGGAACCCCTCATCGATTGCATCGCGGAACGCGTCGAGGGCTTCAAGTGTCTTTCCCTGCAGTGCCAGGATATGCACATCGCGTATGCCGTGTCCGAAAAGGCCGCTGCGCGGCAAGGTGCGAACGACTTCCATCGCGATGTCGAGCAGGCTGTTCGCACGCTGTTTTTCGCCGTGATTCTGCAGGATGAACGCGTAGCGGATGAGATCGGCGACGTTTTCAGCGCTCACCTCCGGATCGGCATCCCCGGCAAACTCCGGGTCGTGGAGCTCGGCATATTTGCGTGCCTTGTCGAAGTCGCCCGCAAAAATGGACAGGCTGGAGACGAGCCTGAGCAGGAACTGCCTGGGATTGTCGACGCCCTCGATACTCTGTTCGATGAGCTCGACAGCACCGGCGAAATCGGCCTGAAACACCTTCTCCATGCTGGCGCCGTATTCGTACATCGGATGACTGGGCGTTAGGCCGGAGAACAGCCCTGCCACTTTTTCGAACTCGCCGAATTCAATATAGGCGGGGACCATTGGCGCACCGACGAGCGGGTCCGCGCTCAACTCCATGCCTTTCATTCCCCAGGCAATGGCTTCATCCATCCTGCCGAGGCCCTGCAGTTGCTGAGCCAGGTTCCGGAACGCCGTAGGGTAGTCGGGGTGAATCTCGACCGCCTTGACGTACAGCTTGAGCGCCTCCTCATTCTGCCCTCGTTGTGCGTACATACCGGGCAGGTTGGCGTAAGGAACTTTGCCGAGTGGGTCGACACGAAGCGACTCATGATAGAGGTCAATGGCCTCGTCGACACGATTTTGCGAGTCGCGAACCGATGCGAACCACATATAGGCGCTCGCATAGTTTGGGTTGAGATCGAGTGCCTGGAGGAAGCTGGCCTCAGCTTTTTCCAGGCCGGGCCCGTTACGATTTAGCTGCCAGACCTGGCTGTGCAACAGGCCCTTGGCCGCGTGCGCTTCCGCCAGGTCGGCGTTCAACGAAAGAGCCTTCTCGACGGCCGCTTCGGCCAATTCGAATGCGTCTTCCGCCACGATTGCCTGGTGATTATTGAGGATCAGCAGCACGCTCTCGGCGAGTCCCGCATACGCGTCTGCATAGTCAGGATCCAGCGCAATTGCCGCCTCGAATTGCCCGCGCGCTTCCTGCAGCGTTTCGAGACGTCGCTTGTACAGATTGTCGCGGCCCTTGGAATAGAGGTTGTATGCCGCCAGGCTGTCGGTGGGAATGTTTGTCAGGCGAAGCTGCTCTTCGTTGGTGAGCGTCGCTTTTAGGGCCCGCGTAATCTCCTCGGAAATCTCGCTCTGTAGTGCGAACAAATTGACTGCGCTGAGTTGCCGGTCGTAGGACTTTGCCCATATATGTTCATCGGTCGATGCGTCGATCAGCTGGGCATTGATTCGTACGCTGTCGCCCGAACGTTGCACGGCGCCCTCGAGAATCGTCCCGACACTCAGTTCCTCGCCAACCTCCCTCAGGTTCTTGGTGGTATCCCGGTATTCCATGACTGACGTTCGAGATATCACTTTGAGCGCACCGATGTTCGCGAGGCGAGTCAGCAGATCATCATGGATGCCATCGGCAAACAGCTGGTTCTCCGGGTCGGTGCTGCGGCTCGTAAAAGGCAGAACGGCGATAGACAGGCGGTCTCCTGCAGCCTCGGTGACTTCCGGAGTTTCTCGCAGGCCGGTCACATTCAACGTGACGGAAACGCCAAGTGCGATAAGGAGCAAACTAATAAACAGGAAGTCCAGTCGCGGGCCGGTTTGCGGAGTAATCGACTCTGTACGATCGACGTTCTTCTCGAGCCTGACACCGTCGGGCGTAACCTCGAACATCCATGCCCCGACCAGCGACACGAGGAAACCGACGGCCACTACGATGACGTAGATCTTAAAAGCCGATTCCGACGCGCCAAAGGTCGGCAACAGCACCGAGCCCGCCTCGATAATGATCCAGGCGACGACGGCATATGTGGCGGCAACCCGCAGTACGTTGCGGCGCCGGAGTTCTTTCAGCAAAGAAGGCATGGGCGTGATTATTACCCACGGGGCGGCGCGATGCAGCACTTTCCTTGGGGCCCACCGCACTAAAGGTCGCTGTCAGAAGTACGTCATTTGGACCGGGAAAACAGAAGCCGCGATCCAGTGGCTGGGACAACGAGTCAGGACGCTGGCCTCATAGACATCACGATAGAAGAACACGGTGCCGGATTCATCCACCCTGGCTGTCAGGTAGGTGACAACCATTGGCAGTGGTTCGGCCAGGGAGATCGACAGTGTCTCGCCGGATTCGAGCTGCTCATCTATTCGTTCCCGCGTCCAGGCTTCATCCGCAAGCACGTGTTCTGCAAACTCAAGCGGCTTCTCCAGGCGGATGCAACCGTGACTGAACGCCCGTGACGAATAGGCAAACAGGTACTTGCTGGGTGTGTCGTGCATGCACACGCCGTAAGGGTTGGGAAACAGGAATTTGATCTGGCCGAGCTCATTTGCAGGGCCGGGCCGCTGTACGAGCCTGAAAGGAAAGTTGTTCACATCCAGCGCCGCCCAGTCGACCGCGGCCGGGTTAACAACAAGACCTTCAGTGTCGAACACGTCGTAACCGCCGCGCGACAGAAAACCGGGGTCATTTTGAATCTTGGGCAGTAGGTCCTCGCTCGCTATGCTGCGCGGGACCGTCCAGGTCGGGTTCATGACGACACTCCGGATCTGTGATTCAAAGAGCGGCGTCTCCGCATCCTTCTCGCCGAGGATGACGCTCGTCGTCCAGACCGGTTTCCCACCGCGAACCAGGTAGGCTTCGAACGCCGGAATATTGATGAGCAGGACGCTCGGCTGGTGCGCATCGAAGACCTGGCGCGTGCGCCCCAGATTGGAACAGAGCTGCTCGATGCGCTTGTCCACAGGGACGTTCATCGCGCGCAGCGTGGCCTTACCGACCAGCGCATCCTGTTCGAGACCGTGGCGCATTTGAAAGCGCCGGACCGCGTTCTGCAGGTCGTCGTCGTATTCCTCGTAATCCCGGCCGTCGTCCAGCAGGTCGTCGGTCGCCATGAGGCGCGTTGCAAGCGCTTCGATCCTCGGATCACGGCTGCCCGGTTCGATCGTTGGGCCGGCCGGCAGGGCAGGCCAGCCGCCGTCATTGGCAATGCGCCGGTATTTCAGCAACGCTGCCTCGAGCCCCACAATCTGCGCGCTGTCGGCCTCGAAAACGGGAGGAGGGATGTCCATCGAACGGGCATGAGCGATCCCGGATCCCGCAGAAAAAAGGTACAAAAAGATGAATGGCGCGAAATAACGTTTGGCGTGAGAGTCGGCAGATGTGAGCCTTGACCTTGAAATCCTGGGTATAGCCACCATATTCTTCCCGCTTCTTACAACCTGCATACGCCGCGACCGCGTCCCTCATACGAGCATGAGCAAACATATTTTCAGACAACTCCTGGTTCCGATGCTATTCGGAATAGTCCTGACACTGACTGCGACCCTGAGCCAGGGAAAGCTCGTGCCCGACGAACGGGAGCTGTCCTTCTTTCACACGCATACCGGTAAACACCTCGATGTCGTGTACTGGCGGGATGGTGAGTACGTCGATGCAGCCCTTGAAGACGTCAATGACTTCCTGTCGGACTTTCGCACGGGTGAATTGGCCGAGATCGATCCGACCTTGCTCGACCTGATCTACGACGTGCGCGAATCGCTGGAAAGCGACGGCACCTACCAGATCATCTCGGCCTACCGTTCGCCGAAGACTAACGAAATGCTGCGCGGCCGCTCGGAGTCGAGCGGCGTGGCAAAGAAAAGCCAGCACATACTCGGCAAGGCCATCGACGTGCGACTCGAAGGCGTCCAGACCGCACAGCTCAGGGATGCTGCCCTGAAGCTCAAGCGCGGCGGTGTCGGGTACTACGAGCAGTCCGATTTTGTGCACATGGACACGGGCCGCGTCCGACGCTGGTAACGAGCCACGCGAGTATCAGTCCGGCCAGGAAGAGCGGGCTCATGCTGCCACCGCTTTTCTTGATCTCACCCAGCGGGCAACCGTTCTCCCAGCGTGTCGAGGCCGTTCCGAGCGGCGTCTCGGGGCAGTTGTCGATCGCATCGGCCCAGCCGTCGTTGTCGTCATCGGCGTCACAGGCATCGCCCTTGCCGTCCACGTCAAAGTCTTTCTGGGTCGGATTGTCGATGCTTGGGCAGTTGTCGGTCGGGCAGGTATTGCTGGCAAAGCCAGGATTTCCATAACCGTCGAGATCCTCATCCGTGCACACGTCGCAGGCATCACCGGTCAGGTCAGCGTCCAGGTCTGACTGGTCGGTGTTCGCATCGACTGGGCAGTTGTCCTCGTTGTAGTTGACGAAGTCCCCATCGACGTCGAGTGAACCGCGCAGAATGACCAGGTTCTCCCAGGCGTCGTAATCGACGCCGGCCCTGGTGCTGAGCGGCCACGCGGCGGAGACGTGGTCGAACGAGCCGTTGGCAATGCCGAGCAGTTCCGGATTCGTCGTGAACGGTGGCGGGAGTGGCCAACCGGTACCCATCGCGGTTCCGTAGAATGCACAGCGCGGGTTGTTGACGCTGACGAACGGAAGGGGGCCGGCCGTCTGGCACGATTTGATCAGGCCACCATACGCTTCCAGTAGAGCGACGTAGCTGAAGTTGCGCATCCGGGCATATTCAACGGCCGGGTATGCGTAGACGTCGTCGACTTCTGTGCCGAAACGTTGTGCGAGAGCCGTGATGTCGGTTTCGCCCGCATACCAGTCGAAGTTGAGATCCGGGTCCGGATCGGCCATGAAGCGTACGTAGCCCCACTCGGCGGATCCCATGATTTCGACAGCAAGGATACGTAGTGCTCTTGATACGTGCTCCAGGCCTTCGGTATCGAAGTCGTTAAACCCGTCCAGCGGCCACGGGTACCAGGTGTGACCGTTGCGGCGCGTGTTGCCGACCATGGTTTCGTGGCTGCCGGGTACCGTAATGAAATCGATCGGATACATCGCGTTCGCGCCCGCGTTCGGGAAGACCGGGGCAAACAACGCACTGCGTTCGTCCTCGGCATAAAATCCCAGGTACTCAACATTGTCCGCCAGCGTGAAGTTGGCCTCGTGCAGGCGCGCATCGCCGGGCACGGGGTCAAACGCGAGGATATTGATCTTCTTGATCTTCTCCCTGATGGTCAGGAAATCATCGTTGGTCATGATGCGGTGCGCGAAGTGCATCGTCGAGATGCCGCCGCGACTGAATCCCACAAGGTTGAGCGTAATGCATTCACCATTACAAAGCGGAGTGGCCAGACGCAGTATCTCTTCGGCACGCGTGAAGTTCAGTTCCCAATCAGCGAAGGCCGCATTGATCCCCTGGAAGCCGTCGACAAAGCCCTTGTGGTGATTCGGGTAGTCAGGGGCGGTTCGATGGGCCCTGTGCAGTGTCGCAACGGTTTCCGGGCGCCCGAAGGGGCTGCTCGAACGGTCCCACATGGTGCTGTCCATCGTGGTGCCGGCGAAGTAGATCGTGACCGTCTGGTCCGGTGGCTCGACTTGAGCGACCGCAGACGTCATCACGAGAAGTAAGATCGGCAGAACTGCCGTGGTGGATTTCATGTTTGCCTCCCGGCGCTCGGCTGGGGCGGCTTTCCCTACGAAATCCTGCAATACGAATTGTCTGTCGTGGGCTCTAGCGTCGCCCAAAACCTTGTTACGCCAATTCGTAGGTTGGGAGCATGCCTCGGCGAATGCAATTCGGTCTTGTACTTACGACTCAGCCTCGAGAATCTGCGTGCCGGATTCCAAAAAGGCTCCACCGCACCTGCACGGTGCGATGGAGCCAATCGTCGTTCAGAACCTATTTTTCCTTAGCGATTCGGCTTACACCAAAGATGAAGCCGACGATGACGACGACAAATGTCAGTGTCAGAAGTACGTCATTGTCTTCGAGAACGAAGAGCGCACCCACTCCTGCCAGTACTAATACAAAAACTATTATGAAGTACTGCATGTTATGCCTCCTGTGGAGCGGGAACACAGTCCCTGGTGTCGGATTTGGCGGGTGAGTAGATCCCGATCAGCCCTTTCACGCCAATTGTCATCACAACATTGAACAAGAACGCTGCGAATGCCAGGAGCAGCAAGACGCCACAGGCTCCGGCCAGGATCATGTAGGTGTTGTACTCACCGTCGACATAGATCGACCGTCTCAGCATGCCATCGATGCCTGCCATGCCCATGAAGGATCCCATGCCGATACCGCCAACCAGGTGTAACCAGAAATGGGTGGTTGCCAGTTTCTGGCTATAGAGTTTGGCGCCATTGGTGAGGATAGGCAGTAACAGGTAGATAGCGGCGTACAGGGTCATCGTCAGTCCAACGAGGATGGCGACGTGTACGTGAGACCCGATAATCCACTGCGTATTGTGAAGAATGCGGTTCATGCCCAGGTCGGCCTGGATGATGCCGGCCGGTACGGCCAGCATGAAGCCGAGGAGGCCGCCCAGCAGGAACTTCAGCTCGTTCGTCATCTTCAGTGGACGGGCTTTGGCCAGCGTGACCAGCGTGATGTAAACCGCCAGACCTTGTGTGACAAGTTCCAGTGCCGTAACCATCTCTCCGGACAGAACCTTCAGCAGGTTGGATTGTCCCTGGTCGGACATCAGGTGATGCGACCAGACCGTCCAGGAAACGACCATCTCGACGAACAGCGCGGCGCGTGCCACGTTCTTCATGAAGAGATCTTTACCGGTAATCATCATTGCCAGGATGTACCAGGTGCCGGCAACGAAGATCAGGACCAGGCCATCGGCGATCAGGTCCAGACCCCACCAGAAGATATTCTTGTAGAGAAGTGCGTCTACCCAGGTCTTTTCGAGGTTGGAACCAAGCAGTGCGCCGCCCATGTAGATCAGGAGCAGAACACCGGCAGCCGTGATCACGACTGCATTCAGGCCAACGTCGATGGTGCCTCGGGAGATGGCTGCAACCGGCAGATCAACGATGTGCTCGGTCTTCTTCCCCTTGAAGAAGTTGCCAATCGCCTTGAACCCGATAGCGTCCTTGAACAGCTCCATGGACGGCTGCTGTTCCCATCCTTCGGGCGTGTACATGATCGTCTTGAAGACATTGTAGGAATACAGGAACGTCCCGACCATGATCAGTGCAACGCCAACGACATAGAACAGCCCGCCGATGACCGAGAACTGCGAAAAGTCAGCAGGCAGTGGCCAGTACAGCGTGTACAAGGGCGAATAGGCAAAGATAAAACCGGCCAGCCACATGATGAAGGTGCCGCCGCCGATTAGCATCCAGGATGCGTTAGCCAGCTTCAGGCTGAAGATCGGCTTCTTCATCAGGAACGGCACGAGGAAGAGGAACGCACCAAACACGATCATGTAGGTGGAACCGAAGACCCCGACCATCGGGTGAACCGTCATGATCGAAAAGAAGTGAGTATCGTCAATGGCGGGGACCGGCGTGATCTCCACCACGCGCATCATCATTCCCTCAATGGCAGCCAGGCCATAAAAGAGCACGCCCAGCACAACAAAACGCAGGGCAATCTTCTGCATAGGCGTCATGCCTTCGTGTGCGAAGCCACCGTTGTGTCCATTTATCAAAGTATTTACAAAACTCATTGCTGCGCCCCCATCGCTACTGCACGAACATCGTCCTGGTCACAACCCGTGACGACGATGGCATCCCGGGCAACCATCCTTGCCCCTTTCGGGCCGGAATATTCGGTTGAGCGGACGTAGTAGGTACCGTTCTTGTCGAACTTCCACATCAGGTCGTTGGTACTGCCGGGAACAACCTGCATCTGGGCCACCATCGTGTGATCGGTTCGGAAAATCCCGAAGCCGTAGGTCAGATCGTTGGAGGTGGCGTTGAAAACGACATGTTCTCCACAACCCACCTGCATCGGGAAACTGGAGAAACTCATTTGATGGTCTTCGTACGTGATATCAAATGTCGCGTCCACCTCGATGTCTGCGCGATTCAGGTCAATGGGTACCCAGGGCACGGCGGCGTAGGTAAGAAAGTGAAGTCCGGTGCCAATCACCACGAGGGCAACAATGTAGGTCCAGAAGTAAGCTGGCTTCGGACCTGTCTGGTCATCCTTTGGCTTGGTGATGCGGAATCCGAACCAGGCGATCAGCGAAATGGCGATAAAGGCATAGATGCCGTAAACCAGTTTCAAAGTCGCAAGAACGTCAATTGAATCGGCCATAATTCACCCTTTGCATTACGAGTTGAAGTCGACAGCTCCACGGCTCGCGGACGGCCGTATTACTTTCGATATAGAAATGAATACTCACAGGAAACAGCAACAACACTATTCAGGGTCGGTGTCGGTCCTTGGAATCTGGGGTTCACCTTTGGCGGCCCGCTGAGCGCGAGAAGGATGGCCGAAGGCAGCGGCGCATGCGCCGCTTGAGGCGATTAGCATGTCATCTATCCGCGTCTGTCGAAATGAGCAACAGACCGCAGGAATTTTATTCCTCGCCTTATGCCCGTGCAATGAAACGGGCTGCGGATTCTACTTATGTAATGAAACTGCCCGGTACATGTAGGTATTCCCCTATCTGGTCGCAATGCCCCATCTCTATTAGGATATACAGACAGGCGTTTGGGCCTGATCCAAAAACGATAAGCAGGCATAGGGGCCAGGATTATGATTCGAACGACCGGTGCTGCGATCTTCGTGTCGCTGATGATCGCTCTTCCAGCCGCGGTTTTCGCAGAACAGACCAGCACCGAGCCCACCGCAGAAGAGACCAGCACCACACCGACGGCGCTGGATAGCAACAGCCCTGTAGAACCCCCGTCCATTCACGACCTGCTGAAGAAAAGCAGGTATTCCCTGTTTAACATCTCCCCGGATGGGACCAAGGTGGCCTTCATGGAGTGGTCGCCGTCCGGCTACTTCATGTCGGTGCATGGCAGCGCAGACGGCGAGCAAATTGAACAAATCCCGTTCGGGCGTTCGCGCCCTGATGGCTGGCGCTGGTTGACCAACCGGCGCATTGTCTTCGACCGGAATGGCGAGATCTTCGCGGTCGATATCGATGGCACCAATTTCCTGGAGTTATTGAGCAGGTATGACGATGACCGCGGCAAGAACTATAGGAAGAATCTTCGCGCCTGGTCCGTTAAGCACCTGCTTCCGAATGACCCTGAGCATATTCTCGCGCAGTCCTGGAACTTCGAGGGCCACCCGGCCATCGTCAAGGTTAATATCTATACCGGCGATGAGAAGGAACTCGTTTTCCAACCCAAGCTGGATATCGATAACTGGGCTGTCGACCGCGATGGCGATGTGAGGCTCGGCGTTCGCTACAAGAAAGACGAGCTGCAATTACTGGCACTCAATGAGCAATCCCGTAAATGGGAGGTCTACGACGACTATTCCCAGGATGGTGCGAATACACTCGGCCACACGGGTAAGACTTACCTGACCAAGCGGGTCAGTCTCGAGTCGTTCGACTACGACAACGACCATATCTACATGGCGACCAATCGGAACAGCGATCGATTCAAGCTGGTCAAGTACAACATTAAGGAAAAGCGTGTCGTCGAAGATATCTATGCGAGTGACAAGTACGACATTGGTGGTGGGCAGCTCGAGAACACCTTTCTCTTGTTCCACGACCCGACTGAAAGCGTGGTCGGCCTTCGGGTCGAGGAAGAGCGAGGCAAGTCCGTTTGGTTCGACGAGCGCTTTCAGAAGTATCAGGAGCTTATCGACAAGCATCGCCCGGACCACGACAACCGCATTTTCGACTGGAGTGACGACACCAAGACGCTGCTCATTTACTCGTACAGTGATGTAGATCCAGGACGTTATTCCGTATTTCACCCGGACAAGAAGGCGCTCTTTACGTTCGCAATTAACAACGAGGAGATCGATTCCGGCAACCTGTCGAAGACCGAGTTCATCGAGTACCAGGCGCGTGATGGACACACGATCCATGGCTATCTCAATCCGCCGACGAGCGATGAGGATCGCCAGAAGCTGATCATATTGCCGCATGGTGGACCGTTCGTTCGCGATGAGTGGTACTTCAATGCATGGGTGCAGTATTTTGCAACGCGCGGCTATAACGTTCTGCGCGTGAATTTCCGCGGCTCGACCGGCTATGGTCGCGAACATCTGCTGTCAGGTCTTCGCAATATCGACACAGTGATGATCGACGACATCGCGGACGGTGTGCGTTGGGCCGTCCAGAATGGCTACGCCGATACAGGTAATGTTTTCATCTTCGGTCACAGCTACGGCGGTTATGCATCGCTCATGAGTACGGTGAAATACCCCGATCTGTATGCGGCCGCCGTGTCGTGGTCCGCGCCCGTCG
>Ga0224508_10002674_pt1 | contig 15019 bp, 14 predicted proteins | sample SF_Jan12_sed_USG_4_FD_170157 | JGI IMG/M metagenome (GOLD analysis project Ga0224508, IMG submission 170157) | Sediment microbial communities from San Francisco Bay, California, United States - SF_Jan12_sed_USGS_21 | ecosystem: Environmental > Aquatic > Marine > Sediment | place: USA... | reverse complement strand
CCATGACTTCTCTCGGTGCCCTCACGTTGGCGCGGATCAGCTTGAAGAGCTCTTCATTTGGCTCACCCTCGATCATCAGCTTCGTGATCGGGATAGAGAGACCCTCTTCGAAGACCTCAGAGGCGTCGGCCGACAGCCCCCGGCCACCGATGTCGATCATATGGCAGCAGTTGCCGAAGAAGCCGACGAGCCGCGAGTCGGCGAAGACCGGGGTTACCACCGACAGGTCGTTGAGTTGGCCCGTCGTCTGCCACGGGTCGTTAGTGATCAACACGTCACCCGCGACGAGCGTCTCAGGCGGGTACACATTGAGGAAGTGGTGCATCGAGGTCGCCAACGAGTTGATGTGGCCGGGGGTACCGGTGACCGCCTGTGCCAGCATCCGGCCTTGCACGTCGAACACGGCCGCCGACAGGTCGCCCGACTCCCGCACGATGGGAGTGAATGACGTTCGTTGCAAGGCGGCTGCTTGCTCATTGGCCACCGTAATGAGCCGCGTCCATAGAATCTCGAGAGTCACTGGATCAATGTCAGGCATCAGCGGATCTCAACCTCCAGGTTCCCGAGCTCGTCGAGGCTTGCCAGCCCGCCGGGACCGATGACAACCGTTGATTCCCGCTCCTCGACAACTGCGGGCCCCGTTATTTCATCTCCCGCCGCCAGCGCATACCGGTCGTACACGCCCGCCTCAACCAGCTCCGGGAGCTCGGCGAACCACATCGGCCGGGTACCCTTCAGCGAGCTCTCCGTTGAGGGCCGGCGCATCTCAATGCGGGGGTGGCCGGGTTCTCCGGCTACCCGCACCCGCCACGTCAGCACCTCGGCCTCGACGTCCGGCGGACTCGAGCCGAACAGCCGCAGGTATTCCTGCTCGAAAGCCGTCGCTATCGACTCAGAGGTGAGGGCCGGGATGTCCGATGTCAAACGAACGGTGATCGAGCCGCCCTGGCCGTGGTAGCGCACATCAGCCCCGATCGAGACGGTTAGCTGTTCCGGGTCGCGGCCGGTCGCGGCAAGCTGGGCGCGGCCGGTTGCGATCATCTCCTCGAGACCTACGCCGACGCGTGCCCACGAGATCTCAGCCACGGCCGAGGGGAGACTGCGGGCAAAGTCGAAAGAAGGGGGAGCGGTGAGCATGCCGAAGGCCGACGCCACGCCGGCGTTTGGCGGAAAGACCAGGCGGCCGACGCCGAGGGACCTGGCCACTCCCCACGCATGCACCGGGCCGGCGCCGCCGGTGGCGACCACAACGTAGGGACGGATATCTCTCCCGCGCTCGATGGCATGCATACGGGCCGCCGCAGCCATGTTCTCGTTGACGACGCGGTGGATGGCGGCCGCGGCCTCGAGCATCGACAAGCCGAGGTCGTCGCCCAGACGGGATATGGCGCGGCGGGCCGCGGCGATATCCAGCGCCATGGTCCCCCCGAGAAAGAAGCCGGGATCGAGGTAGCCAAGCACCAGATCGGCGTCGGTGACCGTCGGATGACTCCCACCGCGGGCATAGCAGACGGGTCCTGGATCGGAGGCTGCGCTGTCTGGGCCCACTTTTGGCAAGCCGAACGGGCCGACCCTGGCAATGCTTCCGCCTCCCGCTCCGATCTCGATGAGGTCGATTACGGGAACCCGGATGGGAAGACCGCTCCCCTTGATGAACCGATCGACTCTCGCCGCCTCGTGCTCCCTGGCGATGAGCGGGCGTCCCGCTTCGATGAGACCCGCTTTGGCGGTCGTGCCGCCCATATCAAAGGCGATGACATCGCGGGCCCCGTCTTGCGATCCGAAATAGCCCGCCGCCAACACCCCGGCCGCCGGCCCGGATTCGAGGAGGCGGACCGGAAAGTGCCGAGCCGTTTCGGTGGTGGCGAGGCCGCCGTTAGACAGCATGATGTGGAGCGGAGCATCGATGCCGTCGTCCTTCAGGCTTTGTTCGAGATGCAGGAGGTACCGGTCAACCACCGGCAGGACATAGGCATTGGCAACGGTGGTGGAAGTTCGGTGGAATTCACCGACCTCGGGTGATACCTCGCTCGAGAGGGAGACCGCCAGGTCGGGAGCGAGCTCACGAATCATGCCGGCCATCTCTTGCTCGTGTTGCGGCTGGACGTAGGCGTGGAGAAACGAGATGGCTACCGCCTCGACCCCGGCGGCGCGCAACCGGGGCACGATGTCCCGGGCGCCGTCGACGTCCAGCTTCTCATCAACGGTCCCGTCGGCCAGTACGCGTTCTGACGCCTCGAAACGACGCCGGCGAGGCACGAGCGGTTCGGGCATCTCGATGCCGAGATCGTAGAGCTCATAGCGCTGCTCCTTGCCGGCGGCGAGCACGTCCCGGAACCCGGCGGTTGTGATCAGAGCGGTCACTGCACCTTTGCGTTCGATCAGAGCATTGGAAACGAGCGTGGTAGCGTGGACCAGCTCAGAGATCCTCTCCCGCTCCCACCCCGGCAGGATCTCCTCGAGACCGGTGGCAACACCCTCGGACGGGTCCGGATAGGTCGTGAGCGTTTTGGCCGTGTGGCGCAGGATGTCACCTTCCAAGAGGACCAGGTCGGTGAACGTCCCCCCGATATCAACCGCGATCCGAAGCTGATCCCCTGTCTCTTTTACGGCCATACGTGTCCAGAAGCTACCATCTCGCACCCGAGATATCAGATGAAACCACAGCCCTCTTCACGCCCCCGATCGCCCGGCGCTCCCGAATTCAGCGGAATGACCGCGCTGGTGACCGGGGCCAGCCGGGGAATCGGGCGGGAGGTGGCGCTTGGTATGGCCGCCGCCGGCGCAGATGTTGTTGGCTTGGCCCGTTCCACGGACAAGCTCGCAACGCTCGCCGAGGAAGTGCGGGGGCTCGGTCCGGAGTTCCTGGGAGTCACTGCCGATCTCGAAGGCTCCGATGCCATCCCTCCGGCGGTTGCGGAGGCCAGGGAATGGCACGGACGGATAGACGTGTTGATAAATGCAGCCGGCGTGATGATCCGGGGCGAACCGCCGGGGGTAAGCCCCGACAGCTGGGACCGTCTGTTCGCGGTGAATGCCAGAGCCCCGTTCCTGATCAGCCAAGAAGTTGCAGCCGGAATGCTCGTCGGAGACGGCGGATCAATCGTCAACGTCACGTCGCTGGCCGGAGAGGTGGTCACCGGCGCCTCTGTCATCTATCAGACAAGCAAAGCCGCTCTGATCCATATGACGCGGGCACTGGCGGTGCGCTGGGGACCGAAGGTGCGAGTCAATGCCGTCGGGCCGGGGTACATCCGGACCGACATGAGTGAAGATTTCCTCGACGCCGCCCAAAACCGCGGTTATGTGGAGGAACGGACCGCCCTCCAACGAGTTGGTGTCCCCGCCGACGTCGTCGGCGCCGTGCTATTTCTGGCATCGCCGGCCGCTTCCTACATCACCGGTCAAAACCTTCGGGTCGACGGTGGCTGGAAGTCCTGACGGGCCGGGGCGTTCCAATTGCGCAAGGTGTAGGGCATTCCGTATTATGCCCCTAGCCCTATGAGGAGGTAATGATGCCAACCAACCCGGAAGCGATCAAGCAACAGGAAGAAGGCAAGGTCGAGTACGAGTGGGGAACCCTCTGGCCTCATTATCACAAAGAGAAGATGAACTGGGCGACCGGCTTTCGCACCAAGGGCGATGTTGACATCCTGTTCCTGTCGGGCTCAACCGGCCGCGACCCGTTCAATGATGCTCCCAACCGCACCCCCGAGGAGCAGCGGGCGGGACGAGGCAAGGTGGTCGGCGGTATTACAGAGCAGGTACGTCAAGCGCTCGACGACATCAAAGACAATCTCGAGATGATGGGAGCGTCGCTGAAGAACATTGTGATGTTTCGGTACTACCTTCCCCGGCGCGAAGATGTATTCGATATGCGGGACGAGATGTATCGCTTCTTCGAGGAGCATGAGCCCGACCTACGAGAACATCCGCGCCCTGCGACCCTTCTGCGAGGCGTCGGCATCGACTTACAAGAGATGCTCGTCGAACTCGAAGCCTGGGCGGTGGTACCACGCGGGAGCTAGGCCGGCGGAGCCTCACACAATCCGGGTGAGCGCAAGCGCGTTCTCCGATCTGATCAGCCCCTGTTCCTCTTCGGGAATCGGCATATCGTCGATGACCCGCGAGCCCCAGCGGCAGAAGCTGGCTCCTTGCTCGGGACCGAAAGGGGTGTCTGTTCCCATCACCATGTGATCGGCTCCGAAGAACTCGTGGGCTGCCATGAGCGACGAGACCGGCCCGTGGATCGCCGTGTCGACATAGAACCGTCGGAAACCATCGAGAAGGGCAGTAGTCACCTGCGGACCGTCGATACGGCCCAGTTGCTCTCCCTCCGGGTAGTGAGCATCAATCCGCAGTCGGAAGAACGGGATCATGGCGCCGGCGTGATGAACGATGATATTGAGATGCGGATGCCGCTCGAGCACGCCGCTGAAAACCAACCGGGTCATCGCCACCGAGGACTCATAGGGCCATCCCAACACCAGAAACAGGCTGTAGCGAGATCCTTCTTCATCCGGATAATCTGACTGGCTCGCCCGGCGCTCCGGGTGCATCCAGGCCGGGACACCTAAGCGCTCTAGTTCCGTCCAGAACGGCTCAAGCCGTGGGTCGTCCAACGGCATACCGCGCGACGAGGTGAAGATCTGAGGACCTAGCAGCCCGAGCGACTCAACGCCGCGGCGGAGTTCCTCCACCGCGAACTCAGGGTCGCATAGCGGGACCGAGACCGTGCCCCGCAGTCGCCCCCCACTGGTGGCAGTCAGTTCGGCCATGGAATCGTTGGCAACGCGTGACATCTCCCTCAGCTCCTCACCGTCGAACAGCGTCTCCAACGGCGGTGACGGTGCGGTGAGCACCTGGACGTCGATCTCGTTGGCATCGAGGAGGCTGAGACGGCGGGCTTCGTCGAAGAGGGGGTCGAGGTCGTACCAGTTTGCGAGCGAGCCCTCGGCCCGAGTGAAGTTCTCGAGTACCCGGTCTCGCAGGACACGAGACATTCCGTGCCCGAACATGTCGATCTTCATGGAAACCTCACACGAACCGTTGCCGTGGCCAGGTTACCCGCCGTATCTCGAAGTCTCACACCTGCACGCTGATGATCGTCACACCGGCGGTGACGATCAGAATGCTCACTACAACAATGCGGTCGATACGCTCCTCCTCCCTCAGGAACATATACCCGAGGACGAGAGCCCACAGACCCTGCGTCCCCTGCAACGTTCCCACCACCCAGGCAGGCAGGAATCCGAACGCGGCGAACTGAAACAGGAGTGCAAAGCTGGTCGCGACTCCGGCTGCCACCAGCCACCACGAGACCTCCCGCAGATTGTCGGTTACACGCACCGGGAGACGCCCGGTACCTGCTTCGATGGAAACCACGATGAGGAGAGCGGCGAGAGAACCGATGAGAGCGCCCAGGACCGCCGAGTCGTACTCCCCCAGGCCCCATTTACGAATCACGAACGCCAGCCCGAAGAGAATCGGTCCAAGGGCAGCGTGGAAATAGCCCACGAGGGTGGAGGCCTCCGAGGAGAGGTGCCGGCCCCTCGGCGGTGCCGCCCGTGAACGCGCCCGAATCGGAACAAGCAGCCCGCCGATCACCAGTCCGCCCCCGATGGCCTCGATCAGGCCGAGAGCCTCATCCAGTATCACCCATCCGAAGATCGCCGCCACCACCGGCGTCCCCGTAGTGAACGCGGCCGCACGGGTCGTGCCGACGTGCCGGACGGCCCGCATGGTCCAGAACCTGCCACCGAAGTTCCCAACCACACCGGCTGAGGCGAGAGCGAAGACACCGGCCGTGGTCCAGTCGGGCTTGGTGACGAACAGGCCAACCACTCCGAGCATCAGGACGTTGACGACGATGCTCACGAACACGCCGTCGTCCGGCTCCTTTGTGCGCATCCCGAGGCGGATAGCGAGGGAAGCGACTGCGAAGCTGAAGGCGGCAAGAACGCCGAGCAGGATGCCCACGGCACGGCCTCCGGTCTATGTCAGGGAGCTCAGGGCGGCGTGACCGTCAGCTCTAGTCGGGCGCAAAAGCGACGATGTCATACCCCACGGTACAGCCCGGTACCGGTAGCGGACCCGCGGCCTCGAACATCGTGGTGGGAGGCAATCTGGACCCGAGCGACTCCAACCACGCATCCTCCGACGGCCCGAGCTCCCACAGGTCCGTGTACATCGAACGCCGCCGGACAAGATGATCAGTCGAGGTTCCGGCTGCGGCGCAGATGGCGCCGATGGTTTCGAGCATGTACGCCGCCTGCCGTTTGGCGGAGGATGCGTGGTGAGGGAAGTTCGGGTCGACCCGGGCCGCCGGGGCAACCCCGTTTTCGTGGTCGGTCGCAAGCACACCGGAGAAGAAGACGTAGGGCCCTACCTTCACAGCGTGAGGTTCGCCGCCGAGATACTTCGGGACCCCGGAAGCGGCAATCGTCTCCTTCTTATACGGCCCCTTCGGATCCCTGGCGATGACTTCCACTTCGATGAGCTGCTCAGTAGGAGCCAGGCTTGTGATGTAGACGGTGCGAGCTGGGGACTCGGTTGGGAAGAACTCCTTCCACGCCTCCTCCATTCCCGCCATGTCCTCAGCGTTCGTCATATGAATCTCCACCTTGACCACGTCGTCGAGGGTGGCGTCCATTCGCTCCAGGATGCGCTCCAGATACAGGAGCGTCAGGCGGGTCTGGTATTTGATCTCGTACAGTCGGTATGGGAAGTCGGCGTGCTTGGGAAGGAGACCGCGCACCTCGGGCCGCTCGTGGAAGCGCTTCAGAATGAGATTGGCGGCCGTCAGCCCGGATGTGAAGATGAGACCTCCTCCGGCTGCCGCCTGCACGAAGATGGGTCGTTCGTAGATCGAATCGTGTATCGGCAGCGGGCTGTCGTCCTGGGGGGCGTGCAAAACCGAACGGTCCCGCTCGGCGCCTGTCTTGAGAGCGATGACCTCGTTCGTGACCGTGAGTCGGGGAAGGGCCAGCTCGGGAACCACCAGCAAGGTGCTGGCGGGTGGCTCGTCAACGTCGAAGAACTCGCGCCGCATCCGCAATGCGTGATCGATCTCGCCTACGACCGTTTGGTAGGTGGAGATCTTCATGATCCGCCTGAGATCCGATCCGCCCTGCTCCAAGACGTTGCCCATCTTGTTGAATACGTAGCGGAGCTGGCGGTCAATGCTCGAACCGTGATGCGGGTAGGTGGGGACGTGGGCCATCTCGGGGGGTATCCCACCGACCGGGTCGGCGGCGATACCGCCGGAGAAGAACACGAAATCGCCTGCGCTCGCCCCCCACGGTGGCACACCGTCGTACCCATGCGAGTCTCTGAAATACTCGACCGTCATGAACCCCGACTCCGTTCCACGGCTATCCGGTCCGTTCTTCGAAGTACCAGAAGGTAAAGCGTCGTTCAACGGCTCGGCCGAGCTGATAGACGAGGATCCCGACGATTGCGGTCACAATGATCACCGCAATGATCCCGTCCGTTCTGGACTGTTGTCGAGCCCGGACGACGAGAAAACCGAGCCCGTTGGTGGCAACCACCATCTCTGCTACCACGACGTTGGTGAGCGCATAGGTGATCCCCAGCTTGATTCCAACCATGATGGCCGGAAGCGCGGCCGGGATCCGGATCTGTCGCAGCAGCAATGACTCCTTCATCTTCAGCGACTTGCCGAGCTCCACGAGGCTTGGGTCGACGGTTGCCAGACCAAGATGAGTCTGAACCAGCACGAGAAAGAACACCGCCGTGCCCGCCATCACAACCTTCACCGTCAGCCCGATTCCGAACCACACGAGGAACAAGGGGAGGAAAGCGACTTTGGGGACCACGCGAAAGCCGAACACGTAGGGGTAGACCGCCCGATGCACGAATGGCGAATAGAAGATAGCAATGGCCATAGCGAACCCGAGTGATCCACCAAGGGCGAAGCCGAGCAGCATCTCGTAGAAAGACCACAACGTTTCCTTGGCGAGGCTGCTCCACTCCGCGACCAGATATTCCCACACTGCCCCTGGTGGAGGAAGCACAAGCGGATGATAATCCTGGATTTCGAGGATGATGATCCACCCAATCAAGGCGGCAAGAAGTGTCAAGATCAGCTCTTTGGCGTTCCAGAGGCGTCGGAGCAGCTCAGCCGGCCAGGTGGAGGGCTTCTTCAGGACAGAGTCACTTCTTAGTACCACTTCGTGAGCCTCTTTTCGATCCACTGCAACAGGAAGTAGGCGGCCAGCCCGAAGGCGGCGATCACCACGATGGCGGCGATGATGAACTGGGTGTTGGAAACGTCCTGAGCATCAACGATGCGGGACCCGATGCCCTCGTTTGGTACGAGGATCTCGACAAAGAGTGTCCCGATGAATGCTTCGGTCATAGCGATCCGCAAACCGGCCAGAACGAACGGCAGCGAGAATGGCAGCGCAATCTTTCGGAACATGAACAAAGCGCTCCCACCCAGAGAGCGGCTGAGCTCGGTCATCTCTCTGTCAACTCCCGACAGGCCGGCGATGGTGTTCTCAGTTACGGGGAAGAAGGCGAGCAGCATCGTGACCACGATCTTGTGGTCGGGGAATCCGCCTACGCCCCACCAGAGGATGAGCAGCGGAAGAAAAATGGCCTTAGGAACGACGAATAACGCCACCAGGATGGGATGTATCGCCCTGCGCACGATTGGGGAATAGGTGATGGCCACCCCCGCTGCCCAGCCGAACAAACTTCCGTAGAGGAATCCCCGAATAATCGTATCCAGCGAGTCCAGCATGCTCTCGAGAAGGAAGTCGCCCTGTGTGCTGAGCACGGTCCATACTCGAGAGGGTGGAGGGAGAACGACTGGATGGAAGTCGAAGATCTGGATAATCACCTGCCACCCGATTGTGATGAGCACGCCAAAGATCAGCGGATCGCTGAACCGCCGTATCCGGTCGATGGATCGTCGGGCCGGTGGTGCAACGGGTTCCGAGGGCGGAGCTACGACCTCGACGTCAGTGGCCACTACACGGGATCTTCACTCAGAAGCTCGGCCCCTGATCCGAGACCGATCAGATGGCGCGTCTCAACCACCCGATCGAGGAACTCGACGCTCTCGCGCATCTCGGCCAGCCGGGGTCGTGGCAGGTCGATTTCTACCTCGCCCAGGATCGTTCCTGGACGACGCGACATGACTAATACGCGATCGGAGAGGAATACGGCTTCGGGAATGTGGTGCGTAACGAATACGACCGTCTTTTTGGTTTCGCGCCAGATGCGCAGCAGCTCTTCGTTCATCCGCTCCCGGGTGAACTCATCGAGCGCACCGAACGGTTCATCCATCAGAAGCAGGTCGGGATCATGGATCAGCGCCCGGCATATAGAGACACGCTGCTGCATGCCACCGGATAGCTGCTTTGGATACGCATGGGTGAACTCTTCGATGCCGGCCATCTTGAGCAGCTTGTGGGCCCGCTCCTCGAACTCGGCCTTGCTGGCGGTGGCGTTCCGTTGTGATGCCAGCACCTCGTACGGGAACATCACGTTCTTGAAGACAGTCCGCCATTTGAGCAGGGTTGGAGCTTGAAAGACGAAGCCGATGCCGCCAGTCGGGCCGTCGACCGCTACGTCATCGAGGAAGGTGGTGCCTGCGGTGGGCGGTATGAGGCCCGAAATCAGGCGAAGCAGGGTGCTCTTACCGCACCCACTCGGCCCAATGATACTGACGAACTCGTGGTCTTGTACCTCGGCCGTGATCCCGCTAAGCGCCTCGACCCTCAGGTCGTCGGTCTCGAAGATCTTGCCGATCCCATCCAGGCGGATACCCATCAGCCTGCCTTTCACGTTGTTTGCGGGCAAGAGACCCGCACCGGTTGGTGCGGGTCTCTCGACCTAAATTGCTATCCCAGGAGTGGTGTGAGCGGATTTGGCCGTCCGAGCACGGTCTCCAGCGAGGCGATGGCCGCATCGAAGTCATCAATCTCGAATTCGCGCTTTTCGAGAATGCTCGTAAATGCCTCGTCCCCGCTCACGTCCGGTCCTTCAATCAAGAACTCGTTCATGAATTCGAGGGTGGTGTCCAGCTTGTCGGGCTGGTAGTACCCAAGACCACCGTCACGCACATCCTCGGTGAGCATCAGGGTCAAGAACAGTTGCAAGTTTCCAAGATGGAACTCGCGAGCATTGGGTTGTTCCGCGATCTCGGGGTTGTACTGGAAGAGGATATCGATTGCCTCATCATGGGCGGCCGTACCACCGTCGATGACGTACTTGTATCCCTCCATCGCTCCCTCGACGAACGCCTTCACCACGTCGGGCCTGGTCGTCAGCATCTCGGGCTGGGTGATTAGGCCGCTGCCGTACACACCGATGTCGTTACCGATCCAAATCACGTCCGGCTCGATCGGAGGATCCGCCAGCCACCACTCGGGGAGGTTGCTGATCCAGTCCATGACGAAGTCCGCCTGGCCCGACGCGATTGAGGTGATATTTGCACCGTCTGTGTACTGCCAGTCGATGTCGTCATAAGCGATGCCCGCCGAAGGTGCCCAGGCCTTGAAGGTGTTGTCGTTGCCGTCTCCGGCATCCACCGCACCCCTGAGGCCCACCAGGTCGGCGGCGCTGGTGACGCCGGCCGCTGGATCGATATAAGCCGCCACCGGGACGGTGGAAGCAATCGGCGCGATCTCAACCAACGGCAGACCCTGGCTGACCTTGTTCATGACCACGCCGGCGTCGGCGAATCCGAAGTCACCTTCGCCGATGCCGATCCGGTCCGATGTGTCGCCCGAGCCGTAACCCCGGGTCATCTGCACCGCCAGGCCGCGGTCGGCCCAGTAGCCCTTGTCCAAGGCAACGAAGAACGGGGCAACCTGCCCCTTCGGGACCCAGTCCAAGATAAAGAACACCTGCTCGGTGCCGGACCCGGTATCGCCGTCGCCGTCCGAAGAAGAATCACTACCGCAGGCGGCTGCCACCAGTGCGAGAGCCACGAGCAGTGAAAATAGTTTTCCAAAAAGCTTCATTCGCCATCCTTTCAATCAGAGGCCAGCGACCCTGGGCCGCCGGAGAAGCACCGCCACTATGGTGGCCGTGGTCTCCAGTCAATCAGACTGCGGGCAGGTTAAGTGCTTCTCACGAATACTGCAACTGAACGGGACACCCGTCTCGCCTTAGGAGACACCGCGTATTGCGGGGAGCACCTCGCGGGCAAGGAAATCAGCCTGATCTGCGGCATCACCGAAAGCGAGCCGCAGGTCGAAGACCAGATGCGTGACGCCGGAATCGAAAATCCTGATTGCCTCCCGCACTGCCACGTCAGGCTCACCGGAGATCAGCAGACCGGAGAGGTCCTCTGCGGTTTCGAAGCGACCCGATGCTGGTTTGATCCAGTCACGCGCACCCTCGGCGCTCGTGGCAAGCAGGTCAACGACCTGAAGCCCGCGATCGGCATAGTCACCAGCTCCCAGATCGACGAGCGTTATTGGCATCGAGAGAATGTCTATCTCCTTGCCGGTCTCGACACGCAGTTCATCGACGAGCTCCATCCGTGCTCGAAAGGTATCACTGGGAAGTCGTCCGGCGATCCAACCGTCGGCATACTCAAAGGCTCTGCGCACCGCCGCCCGGCTGACACCTCCGTAGTAGATCGGCAGATTGGCGGGCGGGGCCGGGTCGAGAGAAATGTCTTCGAAGTGGAAGTGCTCGGACGCGAAACTCCACGGCCGTTCGTCGGAAGATGCTCGAACCGCGGCAACGGTTTCGATGAACAGATCTCGCCGATCCTCGAACCGGAGGCCGAGGGACTCAAAGTTGGCCGGTCCAACTCCCAGGCCGAGTCCGAGGATCACCCGACCCGGGGCAAACCGGCAAAGGGTTGCGACCTGCTGTGAGAGCTGCAACGGGTGGCGGTTGGGGAGCAGCACGGCGGTGGCAAGAGTGATCCGCCGGGTTACGGCCGCGACCGCCGCGAGGGTGAGCATTGGCTCGAAGAAAGTGGTCCCACCGGCCTCGAGCAGCAGGCCATGTGGGGCACCCGCCACGAGTCGATCACGGACCCACAGGGAGTCGAACCCGGCTTCCTCTGCCCGGACAGCGAGTTCGAGCATTCGTTTCAAGTCGGGGTCGGACCCGAAGTGCGGTAAGACAAGGCCAACACGCCTGGTTAGGTGAGTCATGGGGAAGTCGTCATGTGCGCGATGAGCCATTCGTCGATGTGGCGAATCGTCCGCTCGAACGGCTCGCCGCTGTGAACCTCATGGTGGCCTATATCGGGAATCACAATGAGTTCCTTGGGCTCGCCAGCGCGCTGCCACATCGATCGAGACTCCTCGACCGGCACCATCCGGTCGGCGCCGGCGTGAATAAATAGCACGGGTGTGTGTGATGGATAGGGCAGATGTCGCTCCGGGACGAAATCGATCATCTTTTGGGCGGATTCGAGTGTGGTTCGAAACGCCATATGCGGAAACTCTCGCTCCACCCGGTCTCTCCAGGCTCTTGCTTCGGCGTCTCGCATGAGGATCTCGTCCGGATCTATTTCCTGCGACCGACCCTGGAGTACGCGGGTTCGTCGGTCCCCGTGGAGGCGGGCACGAAACTGCTCCCATTCGGACGGCGTACGGACGGCTCGCAGATGGCGCTCCCCACTTCCGTATCCGACAACCGAGATGACGGCCCCTGGCCTGTCGTCCAATCCACCCGCGGTGACTGCAATCGCCCCACCGTAGCTCACCCCGAGAAGGGCAATCCGGTCGGAGTCGACCTCCCCCCGCTCAGTCAGAAATGTGACCGCTCCGCGGATATCGTCGACGTGTTCCTCTGGAAAGCACCTACCCCGCTCCCCGTCGCTGGCTCCGAATCCGCGATAGTCGGGAACCAGCACTGCGTAGCCGCGTCCTGCGAGCGCTTCACCCCACGTCCGCATCAACTCTTTCACGCTTCCCCATCCGAGGCACGCCACGATCGCCGGGTATCCACCCGCCGGGGCTTGGCCAGAGGGCAGATAGAGGTCGGCGACAAGCTCGATGCCGGGAGTGGAGAAGAACCGGACGGTGCTCACGGTCGCTTTCTTCGATTCCGGGTGGCGGCTGGCTCTAGTCTGGTCTCCACATTGTCGGAGAAGCTACCACCAGGAGGCGCGTCATGAAGGCTGAGGCATTCTTCACCACGATCGATGAAGCGCCGAGGGTGGCGCTCCGGGGCGGCCGCGGGTATCAGACGCGGCTGGTCGGGCCCGAATCTGCCGGGTCGCAGGCGATGGATCTTCATATCAACGAGATCAACGTGGAGTCCGGCGCGGGACCACTGCACTACCACGAACGTGCCGAAAACGCCTACATCGTCCTCGAAGGAACGCTGAAGATCACGATTGGGGAGACAAGCCGGATAGTCGGACCAAACGGCGTAGCGTGGATTCCTCCCGGGCTCGAACACTCGGTCGGCAACGTGGGGGATGCTCCCGCAAGACTCATCGAGATTTATGCTCCGGCCGGGGAGGACTTCCACATCGTTGGCGGTGACCGATGAGCCACGAGAAAAGCTGAAAGGATCGTGAATGGAAATCGGAGTACTGCTGCCTCACTTCGGTGAGCATGCCAGCGTCGAATCTCTCGTCGAGGGGAGCCGTCGACTGGAGCAAATGGGCTACGACTCGGTCTGGGTACGAGACCACATCCTTTGGAGCCCACACGGGATGGAAGGATCCAACCTCACGTTTCTCGAGCCGCTCTTGACGCTGGCCGCGATCAGCGCGGTGACCACTCGCATACAGCTCGGCATGGCAGTGCTCATCCCGATTCGCTGGCCGCTCAAGGTCGCCCAGAACCTGGCGACGTTGAGCGTCCTCTCCGGCGGGCGGGTCATCGGCGGCTACGGGCTCGGGAACAACCCAGCCGAGTTCGGCGCCGCCGGGTTGAGACGGGAGGATCGAGAGGACATCTTCACGGAAACGATCGAGATCATGCGGGCAGTGTGGTCGTCGGATGACGTCACGTTTCAGGGCAAGGTCTTCAACTTCGAGAAGGTCACGATCGAGCCGAAGCCGGTAGCCCCCATCCCGCTCTTGTACGGCGGCACAACCCAGGCGTCGATACGTCGGGCGCTGTCCGGCATGGACGGTTGGCTGCCGGGCCGCATTCCCTTATCGACCCTGGACGTTCGGCTCGATTATCTCCGCCAACGAAGCGAAGAAGCCGGCAAGCGCCTGAGCGTCGGCGTGGTTCCGATCGTCAAGGTACATCCTGATCGAGATATTGCCCGAGCAGGCATCGACGTCGCGGCGCTAGCGGAGAGCTCTGCCGGGTCGAATTTCTGGGTAGCGCCGCCGTCGGGATCATTCTCCACTATCGAAGACCTCGAGGGTCTGCTCATCGCCGGAACCCCCGAGGATTGCATCGCCGAGATCGACAAGTTCGCCCAACGCGGACTCGATAGGGTTGTCCTCGATCTTCGGCTCGACTTCGGTCGCTATCTGGAACAGCTGGAATTGCTGGCCGATGCCGGTCTGACGCGGCACTTCGCGTGAGCGAAGGTGGGGAACTCGTACCCGTGAGCGTCCGGGAACTCGGAGCGGGAATCTTCGCAGAAGAGGAGATTGCTGCCTATGAGTCCGCCGGATATGGGCGAACCGGATATCCCGGGCAGCGGCCAGCCTTGCTGGTGATCGACGTGACCTATGCCTTCACCGGCAGGCGCGACGGCGTAGGTCCCTATCCACTCGCCTGTGGCGAGCCGGCATGGACCGCAGTCGACCAGATCGCCAGAGTGCTCGGGGCTGCCCGCGACAGGGATATCCCCATCGTGTACTCTCGGAATTCGCCGAGGCCGACGGCAGCGGAAGCCGGAGGCTGGGCGGGCAAGCTCGACCAGCGTGAGGACCCACCGCAGGCCCACGACATAGTTGCCGAGATCAGGCCCCTGGCCGGCGACCTTGTCGTCACGAAGGCGAAGCCGAGCGCGTTCTTCGGCACCCCTCTGGCTTCCTGGCTTATTCAGTTAGGAGTCGACACCCTCTTCGTGGCCGGCGGTTCGACCAGCGGGTGTGTAC
>Ga0224508_10002672_pt1 | contig 15020 bp, 15 predicted proteins | sample SF_Jan12_sed_USG_4_FD_170157 | JGI IMG/M metagenome (GOLD analysis project Ga0224508, IMG submission 170157) | Sediment microbial communities from San Francisco Bay, California, United States - SF_Jan12_sed_USGS_21 | ecosystem: Environmental > Aquatic > Marine > Sediment | place: USA... | reverse complement strand
TCAACGGCCATGGAGAGAGCACGGCGTTGCCGAAGTTCTTGCCGGTGCGCGAGTGCACGGTCGCCGCGCCATAGACGTAGTTGTGCCCTAGAGAGCGCGCGATCGCGTCGACGCCCTCTTCGTCCATCTCCTGTAGCAGGAGCAGGTCCGACCCCTTCACAGCGTCCGAGCTGTGCAGCACCCCGAGGGCGGCCTCGATCTCCTCGCCGAAGCGGATGTTCCATGAGACGACCCGCAGCCTGCCGTCGAATTCAGGGGCGCCCCTCGCATGCTCGGCCACGTAGAGGGTCGGATCCTGATCAGCTGGTTGAGGGTCCACGCCGGAACGCTACGGGTCAGCGGGCACGGTCACCGTGACTGCGGGCAGCTCGTCCTCGATGGTGACCGGAGCGCCGGCCTCGGGCTCCCCACGCGCCACGTAGCCGATCGCGATGCCCGCGATCAGCGCCAGCGCGACGGCGGCGATCAGCGCGAGCACGCCAACCCCCCGGCGAGCGTTCGCCTCGCGTGCGCTCACGCCGGCTGAGCGTCCCGCGCGCCGCGCGCGTAGAGGGCGAAGGCACCGTCGAGCACCACGGAGGAATCCCAGAGATCCGGATGCTTGGGTGCGACGCGCGGCGCCAGCTCCTGGAACCAGTCCTCCGATTCGGAATAGGCCCTCGCCAGGTCGGCGATGGTGAAGGTCTGACCGACGCGCCGTCGCAGCTCATCGTGCACGGCCTCGACCAGTCGTGAGCGCGGGCCCACCAGAGGGCCCGCCTGGCGCAGCCTCTCGAGCCCGCCATGCCAGGCGAACTGGGCGACGGCAGCCCGGTCGTCGCTCACGGGGCAGCCTCCAGGACATCGCGGACGCAACACCGCTCCGGCCACTCGACGCTCGCGCGCCGCCGGATCCAGTCGCCGACCTCGCCGCCCTCGACCAGGGCGAAGGCAAGGTGCGCGTGTAGGCACTTCACGTGCCGCGGATCTCTGGCGCCCGCAATGAAGTGGCCGTCATGAAGCTCGGCGTGCCGCTCTTGCGAGGACCTCAGCGCCGCGGCGAGATCACAACACTGCTCCAGCTCGCGCACGCCCCCATCCGCCTCGAGGCGGGCGACGGTCCGCGACAGACTCCTACAAGCCAGCCAGTGGCGCGTGGGAAACGGACGGCCGGCAGCATCGCGCGACCGGTTCTCCAGCACGGCCGGGCCGCCCCGGGGGCACCGCACCGCGATCCGGTGATTGGTGGTCGACTCCCGCCCAAGCAGAGCGCGAACGGCGTCCTCGTCAGAGACGCCCGGCAATCCAGCCCCAGAGACCTCCGTCATCGGAGGTGTCCGCATGGGCCGGCTTCTCGTCGGGGAGGCCACGGATCACATAGGCGCGCTCGCCGGGCTTGATCAATCCGAGGTCGCGTGCCTTGGCCTCGAGCACGTCCGGTCGGTCGCTCGCCTTGGCCTGCCGCTTGAGGCGATCCCGCTTGGCCTCGAGCTCCGCGAGCGTGGCCTTCTGGTGCGCCAGCTCGGCGCGCTGCTCCACGTAGGCCTGCACCGGGCCCACGTAGCCGATGAGCACGGCGGTAAGGATGCCGGCGATGAATAGGAGCTTGAGTCGGGGCATGGTCGAGCCCGGCCGCGGAGAGGATGGGCGTGACCACTTGGTACTCGCTGGAGTGCCGGCTTCCTGCCATGCGTCCCGCTAGCGGTTCGAAAAGGCCGCGCGACCGGGGTAGTTCGCCGCGTGCCCGAGCTGCTCCTCGATCCGCAGCAACTGGTTGTACTTGGCCACTCGCTCGCTGCGCGCGGGGGCGCCCGTCTTGATCTGGCCCGCCCCCGTCGCGACGGCGAGGTCGGCGATGAAGACATCCTCGGTCTCACCGGAGCGGTGGGAAACCATAGAGCGGTAGCCGGCGCTGGCCGCGAGATCCATTGCCGCCAGCGTCTCGGAGACGGTGCCGATCTGGTTGACCTTGATCAGGATGGCGTTCCCGACGCCGTCGGCGATACCCCGTGCGAGGCGCTCGGAGCTGGTGACGAAAAGGTCATCGCCGACGAGCTGGACCCTGTCTCCGATCGCGTCGGTCAGCTGCTTCCAACCGTCCCAGTCCTCTTCGTCCATTCCGTCCTCGATCGAGATGATCGGATACCGCTCGGCGAGCCCGGCCAGGAGCTCGATCATCCCTGCGGCATCGAGCTCGCGCCCTTCGCCCTCGAGCCGGTATATGCCGTCGGAGTGCAACTCGCTCGCCGCCACGTCGAGCGCCAGGGCGATGTCGTCGCCGATCGAGTATCCGGCCCGCTCGACCGCCTCGGAGATGATCGCGAGCGCCGCCTCGTTGCTCTCGAGGTCGGGCGCGAAACCGCCTTCATCGCCTACGGCGGTGGACAGCCCCTTGCTCGCCAGCACGTTCTTGAGCGCGGAGTAGATCTCGACTCCCGCGCGGAGCGCCTCGCTGAAGGTCGCCGCGCCGACGGGGGCGATCATGAACTCCTGGATGTCCACCGAGTTGTCGGCGTGGGCACCGCCGTTGAGGATGTTCATCATCGGCACCGGCAGGAGGCCGGCCCTTGCCCCACCCAGGTAGCGATAGAGGGGCAGGCCCGCGTCGATCGCCGCAGCCTGCGCCACCGCCAGCGAGCAGCCGAGGATCGCGTTCGCGCCGAGGCGCTCCTTCGTAGGAGTGCCGTCGAGCTCGATCATGGTGCGATCGATCACCGCCTGATTCGCGGCGTCTGTGCCGACCAGGACGTCGGCGAGCTCGTGAACGACGTTCGCGACGGCGCGACCCACGCCCTTGCCACCGAACGCCGCGTCGCCGGAGTCACGAAGCTCCAGCGCCTCATGGACACCGGTGCTGGCGCCCGAGGGAACCGCGGCCCGGCCGAGCGCGCCGGACTCGAGAGCGACATCGACCTCGACCGTCGGCTGCCCGCGCGAATCGATGATCTGGCGGGCATGCACTCGGGAGATAGTCGATGACATCGGCGCTCCAGGATCGCAAGAAGACGGGGGCGTTGAGTCTACTCAGAGTCGCGAGATCGGACGCCCTCCCCGGGGACCCGGGGGGGCGGTCGTCGAGCTGCAGGTCCGGGAAAGGCCGCAGGTCGTTGCGGTGGATCTCCGGATCGCCCCGAGGCGCCTCGCGAGTTGCGTTTCATCCATGAGACCCTGGGACTTCGATCGGTGGCCAGACCCGCGCGAGGAAGGTGGACATGCACGCAACATCAGACGCATCCCAAATGGACGTCGACGTCAGGACCCGCGGACCGGTGAGCACGACTCAACGCGACAGCGCCGTCGAGAGGCTGCGCGCCGCCTGGTCGGCCGCCCCGCGCCCGGTAATCCATGCCGCGCTCGAGCTGGCGATCGAGCCCAATCCGGCACTTGAGCGGCCGGCGACGGCCAAGGCGAGCGTCGACGTGTCGGGGGCGGTGATCCGGGCGCACGTCGCCGATGCCGATCTCGAGACGGCGATCGGGCTGATGTGCGACCGAGTGCGCAGGAACATCCGTCGACTGGCCGAGCGCCGCGAGACCGCGACGCGCCGGTCGGGGAAGCCGACCGAGGGCGAGTGGCGCCACGGCGACCTCGCGACCGACCGACCGGAGTTCTTCCCCCGCCGCCTTGAGGAGCGAGAGTTGGTGCGGCGCAAGAGCTACTCGATCCTGCGCATGACACCTGAGGAAGCCGCGTTCGAGATGGACATGCTGGGCTACGACTTCCACCTGTTCACCGACTCGGGCACCGGCTCCGACTGCGTAATCGCGCGACGACACGACGGCGAGCTGGAGCTGGTGAGCGGCGACCTCGAGGTTGGCAGGGGCCCCGCCGACGAGCCCGCGGAGCTCCCCATACGCCGCGCCCCGACCATGTCGCAGGGCGAGGCGATGAAGATGCTCGACGCCTCGACCGTCTCGTTCGTGTCATTCGTCGATGACTCTGATGAGCGGATGAGGCTGGTATACCGACGCTACGACGGCCACTATGGCATGGTCGGCCCCGCAGACGCATGAGCCCTCGCGGCGCCCGCCATGAGGATCAATCTCCCCAGCTGGCCGTGCTGTTCCTCGGTACGGGCGCGAGGGAGCCGACCGTCGAGCGCAGCGTCGCTGCCGACCTTCTGATCAGAGGCGGCGAGCACATCCTGGTGGACTGCGGCGAGGGCACACAGCGCCAGATGCTGCGATCGGCTGCAGGCCTCGGCGGGCTCTCGACGATCCTGCTGACACACTTCCACGCCGATCACGTGCTCGGACTACCCGGGTTGCTCGCGACGCTCTCGGATGTGCGAGAGATGCCTTTGCTGCTTGCCGGTCCCGCGGGCGCGCGCGAGCTGATCGACGGGTTCCGTACCCATTTCGGGCGGCTCGGTTTCGATCTCGAGGTGATGGAGCTCGAGCCGGGACAAAAGATCGAGCGGCCCGACTACCGACTGGTCGCGCTACCAGCGCGTCATCCTGGGGCGGCCATCGGCTGGGCCCTGATCGAGGATGAGCGGCCCGGACACCTCGACCCCGACGCGGCCCGCAGGCAGGGGGTGACCGACGGCCCCGCGCTGGGTCGCCTTGCAGCCGGTCATGACGTCCAGGTCGATGGCCGCGCCGTGACCTCAGCCAGCGTCGTCGGCCCCTCCCAGCCGGGAAGGCGGGTCGTCTTCTCAGGAGACACCCGTCCGACTGACGCTCTCGCGCACGCCGCCGACGGCGCTGACCTGCTGGTGCACGAGGCGACCTTCCTCTCGCGCGATCGTGAGCGGGCCGAGGCCACCGGCCACACGACGGCGGCCGAGGCCGCCCGGGTCGCGGCGGCCGCCCACGTCCGTGCGCTCGCGCTGACCCACCGATCGCGTCGCTACACGACCGCCGATATCCTCGACGAGGCGCGCCGCTACTTCCCGAACGCGTTCGCCCCTGAGGACTTCGACCTGATCCACGTACCGCTACCCGAGCACGGCCGCCCGCGGCTCACACCCCGGGAGAGCGGATCGGGTCCGGAATCCGGTGGCAAGCAGAAGACCTCGAAAGTCGTCGGGGATAGGTGAGGCGATGAGGAGCCGGGGCATCCGCACCCGCCCCTAGACGGCCCGCCGCGCGCGGGGCCGTCGTGTTTCAATGAGCGGCGTCGATTCGATCGGCGCCGACGAGCGACGAAGGGCGGCGCGATCGCCACCAGACTGCTCGAGGACGTCGGCTCGAAGGTTGGCGCGGCCATTGACGCCAAAGCCGAGCGGCTCGGTGAGTGGCTTGGCGGCGCGCGCTTCACGACCCGCTTCCCGGCACTCGAGAAGGAGCTGGCGGCCTAGGCGATCACCAATCCGAGTTCTTTTCGAAGTCGTGCTTGACGTTTTCGGCGTTATTGGCGAAGATTCCAGCGATTTAAGTGCCCAAACGATCCAGCAACTCCGCTGGCTCGTCTCCCGCCGCGTTCGCTTCCGTCTCCACGCCAGAGCGATCGGCAGCCCAAGGTCCCGCGCGCAGAGCGTTGGGGATCCTCGCGATCGCCAGCGGCCTCTTGGTGCTCACCACCGGCCTCGCGGCCGGCGGCCACTACTACCAGGAACAGCAGCGGCCGCCGCCCGCGCCGGAGCAGACCACCTACTGGCACCATTGCTCCAAGCAGCAGAGTACGAATACCGAGACGGGCGACAAGGCTCACTACGCGTCCAAGACATGCCCCGCGCCAAAGGCCCCCAAGAAGGAGGAGAAGCCGCCTCCTGCGCCACCGGCTCCGCCGCCCGCGCCCCCCGCGCCACCGCCAACGCCACCGCAAGTGGTGCCACCTTCCCCGCCGATCCCACCCGCGAGGCCGCCGGCGCGTGGTCGGCTGCTGGTCAGGAAGAACGGTCCCGCCCGGCTGGTCGCCGGCGGACGGGCGCGGTTCGTCGTCAGGGTGCGTAACGAGGGCCCGGCCACGGCGCGCGGGGTGATCGTCAGTGACAAGTTGCCGCCGGGCTTCTTCATCCGCGGCCTCGAGCGGCGCGCCCGGGCCACCGGGAAGTGGAAGCGCGTCCGGCCGCGTATCTCGGGCACGGGACGGCTGGTGATGCGGATCGGTTCATTGAAGCCGCAGGGCACCACCCAGGTGCGCATCACCCTCGGCGCAAGGCGCGGTGTGCGCGGACGGCGCTGCAACATCGCCCTGGTGAACGCCCGGAACGCGCCACGCGTCGTCGCCCAGGCCTGCCTGCGGATGGTCCCGCCTCCGCGACGCAAGGCACCTCCACGCGTCACGGGCTAGCCCCGCGGGCCGGCTGGGCTAGCCCCTGACGACTGTTACCGCGCTCGCTGCCGTGACCGCAGAGGGCATCTGAGCCCACATTCGCGCCCGCACAACGGCCCATCGAGCGCCTCGATGGTTCCCCGAGCGAGACAGCGCGATCGCCCGGGCGAGGGCCGGCCCGAGGCGCGGCCTAGAACGTGACGGCGCCGCCGCCCCTCCAGGAGGCCATGGCCATCAGCATGTCCTCGGAGCCATCGCCGGAGAGCACGCAGGTGCGCCCATCGCGCTCCCAGCTGACGCTCGTCGCGAGAGGCCCGTCGAACACCTCGAACTCGACACCGTTCACGACCCGCGACCCGCCGTCCCCCGGCGAATCGAGAGCGCCGCCAGAGACGATCGTGTAGGCGAGCCGACGCTCCCCGGCCGCGTTGTCGTAGAAGGTCGTCCTCACGGTGCGGCCCTCGACGGTGTCATCGCGCCGCCCGGACGCCGTGAACCCGAACTCCTCTTCCCAGTTCGGAAACTGCAGGTCGTCGAAGGTGCCCTCGAGCACGGCGGGTGCGGTGGAGTCGACGGCGACCGAATCCTCGGCTGCCCGCAGAGACACCTCGGCGACCGCCTCGATGTTCGTCTCGGTCGAGTTCGGCGCCGCGAGCACGATGAGGATCGCGGCGAGCACGGCGACCATCGCCGCGCCGACGCCCAGCGCGAGGGCAAAGGTGGGCCGGGGCGCACCGCGGCGGGCCCGGGCGGCGATGGTCGCGTGCACCCGGCTGGGCTCGCCCTCGTCCACTGGCGTGGCGAGCGCGCGCCCCTTCAACTGCTCTTGGACGATCGCTTGCAGCTCAGGCTCCATCGACACCCGCTCCTCGAGCGCCGCTTTGCGCTCGACGGGCAGCGTGCCGTCCACCAGGCGCACGATGTCGCGGAGGGTGGCGTCATCGATGTTCGTCAGATCGGCCATAGGGACTCGTTCAAGGGTGCCAGGGTGGGTCGGTCAAGCACAAGGCGCAGGTGTCCCCGCACTCTCAAGGACTCCGGCTTGTGGCGGTCTATTCCCGCCGACTCGTGCGCTCGTCCGCGGGAGGGAGTGCTGCTTGATCGGGTGGCCGACAACGCGGCGCTGATCCGGGCGATCTCGGGCCTGGCCGCCGACCAGCGCGACGTGATCGTGGCCATCGACATCGTGGGCCTGTCCTACAAGGAGGCGGCGAAAGCCCTTGGCACCCACGAGAGCACCGTGATGAGCACATAGCTCACGGCTCGGGCCGAGTTGGCCGGGGGCGTGCCCCGACTACCGGATCGCCTCTCGGGCGCGCTGGTACCAGCCGAGCTGCTGGTCGACGTCGAGCCGCTCGAAATCGATGCCTTCCCGCTTGGCCAGTAGCGCCGCGGTCTCGACCCGATCGCGGAATCGGATGGCTGCACCACGGAGCGCCAACTCGGGATCGACGTCCAGCTCCCGCGCGGCGGCGATGGCGGCGAACAACACATCGCCCAGCTCATGCGCGCTCGGCTCGGACCGCAGCTCGGCGACCTCTTCCTCGAGCTTGACGAGCGCCGGTGCGAGCTCGCCCCAGCGGAAGCCGACCGAGGCGGCGCGCTTCTGGACCTTCGCGGCGAGGTGGAGTGCCGGCAGGCCGGGCGGGAGCTCGTGGAAGATGCCCTGACCCTCGCGCTCGACGCGCTTGCGGCTGTCCCAGATGTCGAGCACCTCGGCTGCCTCCGCGGCTTGGGCCTCGCCGTAGACGTGGGGGTGGCGTGAGATCAACTTGTCGGCCTGCCCACGTGCGATGGTGCCGAGGTCGCCCTCGCCGTCTTCCTCGAGGAACTGGGCGAGGAAGACCGACTGGAACAGCAGGTCGCCGATCTCGTCGGCGACGTGGACCGGATCACCCGAGAAGACCGCCTCCGCGACCTCGAAGGCCTCCTCCACCGTGTGCGGGACGATGGTCTCGGGCGTCTGGCGCCGATCCCATGGGCACTCGAGTCGCAGACGCTCGCCGACCGTGGCGAGGGCGCCAATCTGGGCGCCGATCGCGCGGGCCCTGAGCGTGACGCGATCCGGGATCGTTCGGCCGTCGGGGTGGGTGACCGCCAGTCGCTGCGCGGCGGGATCGATGGCGAGTACCAGTGCGCCGTCCGGTAGGGGCAGCCCGGCTTCGTAGGCCTCAACAGGAGCGCCCAGCGCCACGATCAGCTCAGGTGCGAGGCCGATGGCCAGCGCCGGCCCACGGTGGTCGGCCAGCGCTGCGAAGACCGCCGCCGGGATGGAGTCGGGGTCGCCCGGTCCGATCCCCACGATCAGCGGGGGGCCAGGCAGGGACACTGTCTAGGGCGTCTCCTCTTGCGGCTGCTCTTCGACCTCGGGGACCTCTTCGACGGTCACGTCTTCGAGATCGGGCTCGCTGGCCTCGGGCTCGGGCGGCTCGAGGTCCTTGCTCGCGTAGACCGTGCGCTCCTGCCACTCCTTCAGCACGCCGTCGCGCCACTCGTTGAACTCGGTCTGGCGAGTCTGCTGCAGCTGCTGCTGCTGGATCTGCTGACGCGCCTTGGCAAACGGCGTCGTCTGCTTGGGGACGACGTCGACGGTGATTATGTGCCAGCCGAACTGGGTCTTCACCGGGTCGGAGATCTCATCGTCCTTGAGGGCGAACGCGGCTTCCTCGAACTCGGGAACGAACACGCCCTTCTGGATCCGCCCCAGGCTGCCACCCTGGGTGGCCGAGCCGGTGTCCGTCGAGTTGTCGCGGGCCAGCTGGGCGAAGTTGCCGGTAGTCACCTCAGCCCGCAGGGAGTCGGCCTCTTGCTTCTCGGCCACGAGGATGTGGCTGACCTCGCGCCCGGCCGGAGTCTCGAACTGCGCCTTGTTGTCTTTGTAGAACTTGCGCGCGTCCGCGTCGGTGAAGCGAACACCCCGGGTCACGGTGTTGAACAGCTCCTCCTGCTGGAGGTTGAAGCGCACGATGCGCCGCGCGTCCGGCTTGCTGATCTGGTTGGTGGTCAGGAACTCGTCGAAGTCTTCCTGGGAGCCGTTGAAGCTCTCCTGGACGATGCTGTCGAGCTCCGCGTCGACCTCCTTGCTGGTCACCTGACACGGCTTGCCGCACTTCTTGGCCTCGAAGTCGACGATCCGCTGGAGTACCAGCTCCTGCAGCGCCTGCTGCCGCGCCTGGTTGTAGGCATCGGTGCCCTCTTCGGGAAAGGTCTGCTCCTGGGACTCCGCCTGGGCCTTGCGCTGCGCGATGGCCCGGTTGAGCTCCGCCTCTTGGATGCTGGCATCCCCGACCTGGGCGGCGGCGCCTTCTGGCACCTTGTCCGAGTCGTTGCTTCCGCACCCGGCGACGCCAATGGCAATGGCCCCGAGGACGCCCAGTACTGCGAAACGAGCGGCGATCACGGCGGGCGATGCTAGCACCTGTCTCGGAGGCAGCATCCGGTAGGGGTCAGCGGGAACCCGCGCCGCTCATGCGGTGTTCTGGGAGACCACCGGCGCTACGGCATCGAGTAGCTCGCGGGCGGTCCGCAGTCGCTCGCTCGGCAGGCGGCCGGTCGGGAGCGTGACCGTACGCTCGCGCGAGGCGTAGAGCAGCCTCCGCTGTGTCCTGCGGATCTCGGTCAGCTGGGAGCCAGTGAGGGCGAGCGGCGCGAGCGCGATGTGCGACCCCGACAGCGCCAGATGATTGGCCCCGGCCTGGCGCATCAATACTCGCAGCCGCTGAGTGGCGAGCAGATTCTCCACCGCGCGAGGCCGCTCGCCGAAGCGGTCTTCGATCTCGGAGGCCAGACCATCGAGCTGCTCCAGGGAGCCCGCCGCGGCGATGCGGCGATGGATCTCGATCTTGGCCGCTTCGAAGCCGACGTAGTCAGACGGGATGTACGCCGAGATCGGCAAGTCCACGCGCACTTCCGCCTCGGCGGGCGCCTCGCCTGCGCCAAGGGTGATCGCGTCGTGCAGAAGATCCATGTACATCTCGAATCCCACCGCCGCGACCTGGCCGCTCTGCTCGTCACCCAGCAGGTTGCCCGCCCCGCGAATCTCGAGGTCGCGCATCGCGATTCGCAGCCCGGACCCCAGCTCCGTATAGTCGGCCAGGGCTCGCAGGCGGGCTGCGGAGTCGCGGCTCAGGGTGCTGTCGTCAGGGTACATCAGATACGCGTGGGCGGTCACCTCGGAGCGCCCGACACGCCCACGCAGCTGGTAGAGCTGCGCCAGGCCGAGCTCGTCGGCCCGCTCGACGATGAGCGTGTTGGAGCGGGGGATGTCCAGGCCCGACTCGATGATCGTGGTCGCGACCAGCACGGCGGCCTCGCCCCGCACGAACCCCAGCATCACGTCCTCGAGCTCCCCTTCGGGCATCTGGCCGTGCGCGACCACCACCCGCTGCTCCGGCACCAAGGCGCGCACACGCTCGGCGGCCTCGTTGATCGTCTCGACCCGGTTGTGGAGCCAGAACGCCTGACCGTTGCGCTCGGCCTCGCGCTGAAGAGCCGCCGTCACGATGTCGTCGTCGAACGGGCCGACGTGGGTCGCCACGGGTTTGCGGCCGAGCGGCGGGGTCTCGATGACGCTGATCTCGCGCAGGCCCGAGAGCGACATCTGCAGGGTGCGCGGGATCGGCGTTGCCGTCATGGCGAGCACGTCGACGCTCACCCGCAGCTGGCGCAGCGCCTCCTTCTGCGCAACTCCGAAGCGCTGCTCCTCGTCGACCACCACGAGACCGAGGTCCTTCGGCTGCACGTCCATCGACAGCAGCCGGTGGGTTCCGATCAGGATGTCCAGCTGCCCCTGGCGAAAGCGCTGCAGGCTGTCACGGACCTCCTTCTGGCTCTTGAAGCGGTTGACCAGCTCGACGCTCACCGGCATGCCGTCGAACCGCTCGCGGAAGCTGTTGAAGTGCTGCTGCGAGAGGATGGTCGTAGGAGCGAGCACCATCGCCTGCTTGCCCCCGGCGGCCGCCTTGAACGCGGCCCGCATCGCAACCTCGGTCTTGCCGAAGCCAACGTCGCCGCAGACCAAGCGGTCCATCGGCCGGTCGCGCTCCATGTCGTCGTAGACCGCGTCGATGGTGCGCTGCTGATCCGGAGTCTCCATGTGCGGGAACCCACGCTCGAACTCGCGCACGAGCTCGTCCTGGGGCGGAAAGGCGAAGCCGGTGGCGCGCGCGCGGGCGTCATAGAGCTGGATCAGCTCGCCGGCCATCTCGCGCGCGGCCGCGCGGGCACGGGCCTTCATCTTCTGCCAGGCCTTGCCCCCGAGCTTCGACAAAGCAGGGTCAGAGCCGTCGGCCCCGACGTAGCGGGAGACCTTGTCCAACTGGTCATGCGGCACCAGCAGGCGGTCGCCCTCGGCGTAGACCAGCGAGAGATAGTCGCGGGCAATCCCGGCGACCTCGCGGGTCTCGAAGCCGACGAGGCGGCCGATGCCCTGCTCGTCATGCACCACGATGTCGCCGAGCTTGAGGTCCAGCACCGAGCGGACGCGGGTTCCGACCGCGGGACGCTCGCTGCGCTGGCGGCGGCGGCGCAAGATCGCGTACTCGGGGATCAGCGCCAAGCGCAGTGCCTTGGACAGGAATCCCCGCTCGAGCGGCATGCGCGCGAAGCCGATCGCCCCGGGCGAGGGCAGCTCGCCGACCCCGAGCTCGACCGGGTCGAGGCGATCCTTGAGTTGCGCCTGCGCGCGTCGCAGGTCGCCCCAGCGCGCGAACGCGACGACGACCCGATACCCGTTGCGGGCGAGGCGCCGCAGCTCTCCGGCCGCCTCATCCATGCCGCGCACCGCGAAGCGCGCCTCGACGACGTCCACGACCCCGGAGCGCTCGCCGCGTGGTGGCTCCACGTCGAGCCGAGCAGCCTCGCTCACCTTGGCGCTCAACAGCTCGTCGTCGACGCGCCCCGCACGCTCGTCATCGTCGAGCCGCTCGGCAACCTCGCGTAGACCGCCGGCGTACTCGGTCGGCGCAAGCCGGATCACGCGCGCTCCGCCGTTGAGATCCAGCGGGCCGAGCGGCGCGTCCTCGGGCTCGGCCGCCGGCCATACCACGGATCGCTTGACCTCCCGCACCGTGCGCTGCGTGAACGGAGAGAAGGCTCGAAGCGACTCGACCTGATCGCCGAAGAAGTCGGCGCGCGCCGGCAGGTCGGCGGTACTCGGGTACACGTCGACGATGCCGCCGCGCACGGCGACCTCGCCGCGTTCCTCCACCTGCTCCACCCGCTCATAACCGAGGCGAACGAGGTCGTCTACCAAGCCGTCCGGTGTCAGCTCCGAGCCGGCTCTCAGCACCAGGGGCTCGCGCGCCGCCGCCGTGGACTCCGCGAGCGCGCCGACTCCGGCGATGACCAGGCGAGCCCTCTCCTGGCCGATCCAGGAGACCGCCCGAGCCCGCTGCCCAACCAGGTGGGGCGCCGCGCCGACCTCCGAGCGCGCCGCGGCGGCGACCGTCGGCAGCAGCGCCGTGGTGCCCGCGCCCAGCAGGGCGTCGACCTCACTCGCCAGTCCGCGCGCCTCCTCGTCGCGAGGGACGACGACCAGCAGAGGTCGCTCGAGGGCCCGCAGGAGGGTGGCGATAGCGAGGGGCCACGCCGGCCTGCCGATGGCGATGGCCTGGGCAGCGGTGTCCTGGCTCAGCGCCTGAACGGCCTCCGCAACCTCGGGCACCTCGAGCAGCGCCCCCTCGAGGGCCGGTACGTCGCTCACGCGGATGGGTCGGATGGCTGTGGGGAGGCTTTGCGACGGGCGCCGGGCTCGCGGGCATGAAACGCCGCGACCGCAGCGTCCATCCCGTCGGCCAGAGCGCGCTCAGCCATGTCGGCGCCGCGCATGACCATCGCCTCCACGTCGCCCTCGGGCTCGGTTGGCGCGGCGAGCACCCATGCGGCGGTGTCACCGCGAAAGCAGTCGCCGGGACGGCCGACGCCGAGGCGGATCCGCAGGAAGTCCGTGGTGCCGAGTCCCGCGCGTACCGAGCGCAGCCCGTTGTGGCCGGCGACGCCGCCGCCGACCTTGCCGCGCACCGTGCCGAACGGCAGGTCGACCTCATCGTGGATCACGAGCACCTGGGCGGGCGACAGCTTCAACGCGCCCATCGCGGGGCCCACACTGTCACCTGAGAGGTTCATGAAGGTCGTAGGCACCAGTAGTGCGACCGGCCCTCCCGGCCCGCGGGCCTGCCAGAGCCTCCCCGCGTAGCGGTCGCGTGGCTTGCCTGCGTCGAGGCGTCGGGCGAGCTCCTCGACCACGCGCCGGCCGAGGTTGTGACGGGTACGGCGATACCGATCGCCCGGATTGCCCAGCCCCGCGATCAGGCCGATTGGCAGTGGCGAGGACGTGTCGGGGTCGTTCACCGCCGGTCGAGGCGCACGTGTGGAGGCGCGCCCCCTCGACTACTCGTCGCCGGAGTCGCCGGAGTCCTCGTCGGCTGCGCCCTCGACGGCCTCCTCGCCCTCGACGCCTTCCTCGCCTTCCAGCTCCTCGCCCTCCACGACCTCTTCCTCTTCGACCGCGGCACGCGGCAGCATGATCGAGGCGATGCTCGCCTCGGGGTCACCGAGCACATCGACGCCCTGGGGTGCGACGAGGTCCGAGACGTTGACGGTCTCGCCGACGGCCAGCTCGCTGACATCGATCTCGAGGGAGTCGGGTAGCTCGTCCGGCAAGGCCCGCACGACGATCTCGCGCAGGGTCTGGTCGAGGATGCCGCCCTCTCGGACGCCGACCGGTGAGCCGGTGAGCACGACCGGCACCGGGGAGTCGACGGTCGCTTTGAGGTCGACCTCTTGGAGGTCGATGTGGACCAGATCTCCGCGGATGGGGTCGCGCTGCAGGTCCTTGACCAGCGTCGGGACGGACCTGGCGTCACCAACGGTGACATCGAGGAGGCTTCCGCGGGCACCTTCACGCAGGAGGCGACGGAACTCGCGATCCTCGACCACGAATGCGGTCGCTTCTTCGCCCTTGCCGTAGACGACGCCAGGCACGAGGCCCTGGCGGCGCAGTCGCCGTGAGGCGCGGCTGCCCGTCTCGGTTCGGGGGTCGGCGGTGAGCTTCAGGTTGGCCATCTCGAAATGCTGGTCGGATTCAGGGCCGGAGGATGTTAGCGGACTGATGACGGTCGAGAGCCCTGTCGATGTCATGGAGCAAAGGAACCGTTGGCTGTGCGCCTCTCGCGAGCTCTAGCGTGCCCTGCGGGAGGTTCGATGCCATACATCCTCGCACTCGATCAGGGGACGACGACCTCGCGGGCAATCGTCTTCGACGAGCGGGCGGAGGTGCTCTCGGCCGCCGAGCAGGAGCTCACGCAGTCGTTTCCCAGGACCGGTTGGGTCGAGCACGATCCAGTCGAGATCTGGGAGTCGCAGCTCGCGGTTGCGCGCACGGCGGCAGCCGACTCCGGCGCGGAACGGAGAGCTTCGCAGCGATCGGCATCACCAACCAGCGCGAGACGACCATCGTGTGGGAGCGCCCGTCCGGTCGCCCGGTGCACCCGGCCATCGTCTGGCAGGACCGGCGCACCGCTGAAATTCTGCTCGCAGCTCGAGCGCGGAGGCCACGGGGGCCGGATCCACGAACCCACCCGACTGGTGATTGATCCCTAGTTCTCGGCGACCAAGGTGCGCTGGATCCTGGACGAGGTACCGGAGCGCGCGAGGCGGCCGAGCGCGGCGAGATCGCCTTCGGAACCGTGGAGCTCCATTGCGCGCATGCGATCGCCACTCTCGATGTCCTTGACGGTCGCGACGTGCTCGTCGGCGCTCCTGGTGTCAAGCGCCTCACGCTCCACGCGGCTGGCAACCGCCGCGCCCTGCTCGGCGGCGCT
>Ga0224508_10002671_pt1 | contig 15021 bp, 13 predicted proteins | sample SF_Jan12_sed_USG_4_FD_170157 | JGI IMG/M metagenome (GOLD analysis project Ga0224508, IMG submission 170157) | Sediment microbial communities from San Francisco Bay, California, United States - SF_Jan12_sed_USGS_21 | ecosystem: Environmental > Aquatic > Marine > Sediment | place: USA... | reverse complement strand
CGCCAGCGCCGCCGGCATCGGCGCAGCCACCTCCGCCAGCGCCGCCGCCGCCGGCGCCGCCGCCGCCGCCGGAGCCGCCGCCACCGGAGCCACCGCCACCGCCGGAGCCACCGCCGCCACCGGAGCCGCCACCACCGTCGCCACCGCCGCCGCCGCCACCATTTGCAGCACGGGACGTAGACGCGCCGAACGACACAACGCCGTCGGCAGAGATGTCGACGCTAAGCGGCATCACCAGCACGATAAGCGCGACGGCGCTGGTGCGTGCGATAACGGTCACCAGAGATTTCTGGTCCGGTGCCCTAGACACTATGCCCTCCATTCAGCGTATTCGGTCGGCACCTCGCGAAAATCAGCATGGCACCACGGTATCGCAATAGAACCAGCAACCAAGCCTGATAGACTCACGTGGTTCGAATGATCCATTGGCCGTAAGTGGAAGCTCTTCCACCTCGGCAAGTCCCCGTCTTGGGCGTTCGCGATACTGCGTAGTGGTTAGCAAAACATCAGCCCCCTCACCGCCTTGACAGTCACCAGACATCTGGCACGCAACGCAGCTTTAGCCTGTTAGCATTTGCGGGCGCCTGAACCTTTCGCGATCGTCGCGATTGAACGATGTCCGCTACCTTAGACAACCCCGAATGGGTTCGAAACTTTCCATCTAATTGATAGTGAGGCGAAACGCATTGGGTGGTTGCGAGTTAATGTTCACGCCAGTCGTCGCAAAATGTTGGTTGGAACCGGGCCCTGGCATTCGATTGGGCGAGGGAGGTGTCATCGATACGACCGCTGGTTGCAAAATCATGATAGTGAATTTTTTTAATCGCCCATTAGGAAGATTTCTCTAAGCCAAGGGTTATTGCTGTGAATGTGCGCCCGAGGGTGCGGTAATCGTTTGCGTAAGAAGGGGGATTACGTCGTGCGTTGCGTGTCAGAATACGCCAATGCCAAACTAGATTCCACGGCCGGTGGAGGGGGTAAGCACCGGCCGTGGAACCTTAGAACGGTTCACCAGAATCTCTTGAAAGCAATGAAGAAAGAGCGCGTAAGCATTGGCACACACCAGCTCGGTATCGACTCGGGAAGTTCGCTCGTCGGTGCTCGGAGGGATCATCACGCTGCCTGACTCTCACATCCTTAGATCCAAAGCACTTCACACCCACTCACACACACCACGCTAAGGGTCTCGGGATAAATTGCGCCCAGCCGTTGAGGGACGGCTGGGCGTCTTTCTTTGGCACCTTGCCGTCTAGCATCAGAGGCACCTTAGGAGTGGATCCCGACATTCGAGATTTTGCTCGAACGGCAGGTTATTCTGAGCGCCGCTAACATTCGCGGATTGCGCGCAATCGATCTCTTATGCCGCAATCTGCAACGAAAATGACGTGCCAGATGGGTGTGGGAATGTGAAGGTCGCCCGGCCGCCGGAGAGAGGGCAGTCTGAGAAAAAGTCCTACGTCTTAACCGTCCGCCGCAGCTCTGAACGGAGCTTCGGTGTTCTTTGCTTCGCTGCGCTCGAAGACTATGACGCCGCCTTCGGAGACCAGATCGAAGCCCTTCTTGGTCATCTCGACAAGGATATCGACATGATCCGGGCATTCGTCCGCCGACGCGCTGCAATCGAGCACGATGCGGCGGACATGCGACAGATCCGCCTCGGCCAGGAACCGCATCGAGGCACCCGGAATCTCGCAGACGATAGTGTCGACCCGCTCTTCGGCCAGGATCAGGTTCAGATCCATGGTGGGCACAAGGACCAGTTCGTCCGCCACTATCTGTGACGGCAGGATCGAGGAATCCCGGATATCAGGCCGCGAGTAGAACGGCACCCGTTTGCCGGCCTCGTGGGTCAGGATCGCATTGACCGCCTCGACCCATCCGACGCCATTCGCCTTGTGCAGACGGTTCATGAAGCCGATCAGGCGCGGGTCCGCCTCGACCGCCAGGACGCGCTCGGCGCCGCAATTGGCCGCGATGTGGCTCGACACGATGCCGAGGCCCGCGCCGATCACCAGGACCCGCTCGCCCGCGAAGTCCGCATCGGCCAGATGGGCGATTAGATCGACGCTGTAGCTGCCGCTGTCGATCTCGCCGCGCATCTCGGGTGTGACGATCTCGGCGCAAACTGGATCGTCGATCGGAACCCGGATCCCAGCGGGATGGAGAATTTCAGTGGCAGGTGCCGGCCGGGGACGCCGGCTCGCCAGATCGATAACATTGGACATAATTTACACCGCTCTCTTCACACAAACGCAACACACGCTCTTCGAAACTGGTATCCAGCTTCCCACAAACACATTCGAAAATCGTCAATTTTGTCGAAAAAGTGTTTTCGATAAAGGGTTTGCAATTCTCGGTGTATATGGGTCGCGGCTTCGCTCAACTTACGGTTGCGCAGACCGTCGCGATTTAAAACGAGGCGTGCAAAAGTCTAGATTTCGAACATTTTGCCCAGTTCGGTTTTGCTACCGGTCACGCGTGCCAAATGCAGGTATTGCGAGTCAAACTGCCGACCGATTGAACTCCTTCGCTCCCGACGCTGCAAGCGACCGCGGGTCTCGGCCCACCGAGTGGCCGAGTAGTAAACCCGAGGACGATACCATTCTCAACACTCCATCTCTGTCCAAAGACCAGAGATTTGCGTCCATCCATTGAGATCAACGCACATTCTCGACGTAGCCTCAAAGATAGCAATCGGGCCCAACCGGCAACAATGAGTAACCCTCGGTTCGGTCGGGCAGCTCGGCGGCATCGGCAGTAGATCAATCTTTGTGCTCGCGGCCACCACGTTCGATGGTCCGGAACCTGAAATACGCGATCACAACGCCCAAGATCACCCCAACGCCGAGGAGAAAACTGAGCTCCATGTCCCTCGTCTCCGATCCGCAAGCCGTACGTGCGCAACTGGCTAAGAACTAGTTGACCGAACTTACCATCCCAGAACGGGAGTGCAATCCAGTTCCGCAATTAGTAACTCGGAGATCTATTAGCGTAAGGATCCACATCCGCGTGGTCCCAAAGAAAGACGCCCGGCCGTCCCCCACGGCCGGGCGCCATTCGCCCAAAGATCCTTTACGTCACGACGTTGCGCGTGACGACGAGAGTAGAGTTTCAGGTTCTGAGGATTTTGAGATGATCGAGCGCGGCGAAACGCCCAGTGCCCCACACATGCTGTCGAGCAGCATGCCTCCAATTTGGCGCTCGCCGCGCTCAAAGGCCTCGATCAGATCTTCGCTTGCCCCCACCGCTGTTGCGAGAGCCTGACGAGACATTCCGAGCATCCACCGCCTCTGTCGTACCCGGACACCAGCGGTGAGACCCGGATGAAATTCGATGTTTTCACGCGCGCTAAGCATTCTTCTGTTCCCCTCTTACGCAACCGACCATTGTGTCTTCCGGTGCTTCTCACGCAGACAACCCATCGGAGAGCGGAGCCTTTCACATTCAGTTCACATTTCGCGCAAACTTTGATCTTGCAACCTTAGAGCGTCTTTGTGGCGTGCTGCTCGCGCGTTCATGCTTAAGTCTGTGCTTAAAGCGCATCAAGTTAGAACCAACTCGCTATCGCCACCGCGGTCCCCATCTTCCAAACTCGAAATGATGCGATCCTTGGTGACGAAGTTGGTCGCCTCACTTCCCTCGATGCGGGGCGGCCACCTTCACGCCCCAGATTGCTACTCGCGGTCAGACCATCGAGCGATTGCGCGTAAGTGGAGCCGACTTGCTTGTCGTGTCGTCTGGACCGTAGTGATCGACAATCGGTTGCACACCGGCAATTTTTTCCAAGACGCCTTGGGCTTAAATTCTGATGCGCACGCGTGCGCCATGCGTGCGGTGGCCGCTTCGCTCCCAAAGCCAAAGAAGCGGCCACCATTGCACTTGCCAAAGAGATTATGCCGCAGCTGCCGCGACGGCCGCACCAAGCACATCGCATAGGTGCCCAGAAAATCTGGCGAACATGATTCGATCGAACGGCCGGCAAACCCTGGTCCAAGCGATCCTTATTGGTTGATCGGCGAGGAGACGCTCAACCTCTGTCTGAATAACTGCAGAATTGCCTGACCTCCAAATTGTCTGAAGTTCGGGAATTTTGTGTTTGGAATAAGGCACGTAGGAAATCTCTCTTCAAATGAGACTGAATAACGCTTTTGCGCCAGTCAGTTTCACCTATCATCAACCTGTAAAGTGTTCGTGTAATGCGCTGATCAGGCATTCTAGTGATTGTCGATCGGGCGCGCTTAGGAGGGGGAAGATGGCCGACGCCATAGCAATCGCAAAGTCGCGACTCCACGTCTTGCGCGAAGAGCTCGCTGCATGCGACGGGTTTCTTAAGACCGCTGAAGAACTGCTTGTGTCTGCGGAGCGGCGCGCAGCCCAACGCACTGTGCACGGTGATGCACGGAACGCGGTGCGTTCCGAGGCTACGCGCTAGGCAGCCACGTGCGGTTGCTCTCGATCAATCGCCCCGGTTCATGGTGATCGGAGAGATCTGGGAGAGTTGAAGCCGCAATCGAATAGAGGGGGAGTGAGACGACATGGAAAACACTCTAATCTTGACCGGCGCAATGCTCGGAGTTGTCCTCGGTGCATTGACTGCAAATTCGGCAATTGGAAATGACCCAACTCAGATCTCTGCCTTCTTGGGCGCGATGATTGGCGCGGCCACCGGCGGTTGGCTCGTATCAAGAATTGTCGATCGGAAAAGCTAGTCCAGCAGCACAAGCGAAGGCGGACTCCTCGGCGTTTCAGGCTCGCCTAAAGATCACGCCGACGACCGCCCTCGACTGAACAGCGCGAATAGGCGCTTAAAGCCAAGCTGCGCCGAGGTGTGAACCTAAAGGTCGGCTTTGGGTTAAAAACTGGTCATCTTTGCACGTTGGCCAGATTACCGCTGAGTCCGCACACCGGCCATCAGCCCGCGCGGAGGAAACGGCCGGAATTGCGCATGGCGCACCTCACCCATGGCGCCAATTTTCTGGGTCATCCGAATCCCCCGGCGACAGCCCCAGCACATCCCCCTCGGTCGAACACCCCAGCCCCAGCACGGTCCGGTTGGCGTAGGCGAAATAGGCGGTCACCTGGTTGATCTCCAGGATCTCGCCATCTGAGTAGCCCGCCTCGCGCATGGCTTGGACCATCGCCTGCGCCACCCCACCCGGGTCGCGGGTCAGGGCCTCGGCGTAGCGCAGCGCCGCCACCTCGCGCGGCTCGAAGGGACCGGCCTCGATCTCGCCCGTCTCCAACGCCTGGCGGACCGCCGCCGCCTTGGCGTCGTCCCCCAGCAGGCGGCAAAGCCCCGCGAAGTGATGATCGACGCAATAGCCGCAGCGGTTCAACGAGCTCACCCAGACCCCGATCGTCTCGAGGAACGTCTTCGGAACCTGGTTGCCCGCGTGATGGAGCACATGCTTGTAGAGCGTCATGTGCCCGTCCATCGAATGGGGCCTCAGCGAGTGCATCATCATGATGTTGTCGACATTGTCGCCTGGCCCCTTCACCCGGTCGTAGAGCTGACGCAGCCGCCCGGTGGAGGCCTCGTAGGGTACGGTCTCGATCCAGGGCATGGGCTCCTCCCTACCGCGCGCCGGCGGCGATCAGAATCGCAATCATCTCGCGGAACCCCCGTGCGCGGGCCATTTCCAAGGGCCGCACCCCGCCGCCGTCCGGAATGTTTGGGTCGGCGCCGGCGTCCAGCAGCGCCTTCAGCGTCGCCTGGTGGTCCGGCCCGCCATCACCCAGCACGATCGCCTCGATCACCGCGGTCCATTGGATGTTGTTGATGTGGTCCAGGGGCGCCCCCGCCTCGATCAGGATGCGCACCACCTCCGTGTGCCCCAGATGCGCCGCCGCGATCAGGGCCGTGCCGTCATAGGGGCTGGTGGTGTTCCCGGGGCTCGCCCCCAGCGCGAGCGCCCGGGCCAGGAAATCCGGATCGTCCGCCACCGCCGCGATGGTCACGATGTCGTAGCGCTGGCGCTCGAAGGCGTTGAGGTTGGCCCCCGCCTCGGCCAGCATTTCCAACGCCCGCTCGTCCGAGCGGTAGGCCGCCACATGGGCACCGGTGCGCCCGAACCCGTCGCGCGCTTCCAGATCGGCGCCCCCGGCGATCAGCGCTGCCAGCGCCTCGTGGTCGCCCCGATAGACCGCCGCGTGGAGGCCCTCATAGGCCGCCGCCTCGCCGGCCGAGGGCGGGGTCTGCGCTTCGGCCCCAGAGCAGGCCAGCGCCAGCGTCAGGCCGGCGAAGCGCCCCCAATCACGGATGCCCCAATCACGTATGGTCATCATGCTTGTGCCCCGCCAGCCTGCCGGAAACCTCGTCGGTCATCTCGCCGGCCAGTTCCTCGGGCAGGATCAAGTTCAGCCCGATCGCCAGGAAGGCCGCCGGCAACAGCCCCGAGGTCAACAGCACCCGCGCCGTCTCGGGCATGTGCTGCAGCGCTTCCGGCACCAGTTGCAGCCCCAGCCCCACCGACAGCGAGATCGCGAAGATCACCATATTGCGGCGGTTCCAGGTCACATCCGCCAGCATCGAGACCCCCGCCGCCGCCACCATGCCGAACATGACGATCACGCCGCCGCCCAGCACCTCGATCGGCACGGTCGAGATCATCGCGCCGACCTTCGGGATCAGCCCGGCGGCGATCAGGAAGATGGCCCCGCAGGTCACCACATGGCGGCTCATCACGCCGGTCATCGCGATCAGGCCGACATTCTGGCTGAAGGAGGTGTTGGGCAGGCTGCCGAAGACCCCGGCGACGGCCGATCCCAGCCCGTCCGCATAGGTCGCGCCGGCCAGTTCTTCGCCCGTCGCCTCGCGCCCGGCGCCACCCTTGGTGATGCCCGAGACATCGCCCACGGTCTCGACCGCCGAGACGAAGGACATCAGGCAGAACCCGATCACGGCCGCCAGGCTGAACTCGAACCCGAAATGGAACGGGTCGGGCACCGCGAAGACCGCCGCCTTGCCCACATTGGCGTAGCTGACCATGCCGAGCGCCATCGCCACCAGGTAGCCGGCCACCAGGCCCAGCAGCACCGCGGCCACCGACCACATGCCCCGAGTGAAGAACTTGAGCCCCAGCGTCGCCACGATCACCACCAACGCCACGAACCAGTTCTGCAGGCTGCCGAATTCCGGTTTGCCCATGGCGGGCACGCCGCCTGCGGCGTACTGGATGCCGACCTTGACCAGCGCCAGCCCGATCATCAGCACCACCAGGCCCGTCACCAGCGGCGGCAGGGCGAAGCGGATGCGCCCGATCACGAGGCCCAGCGAGGCCTGGAACAGTCCGCCGATGATCACGCCGCCGAAGACCGCGGCCAGCGCGTCCACCCCCTTGCCCGCGACCAACGGAATCATGATCGGCAGGAAGGCGAAGCTGGTCCCCTGGACGATCGGCAGCCGCGCGCCGACAGGGCCGAAGCCGATGGTCTGGATCAGGGTGGCGACACCCGCGAAGAACATCGCCATCTGGATCATGTAGATCATCTGCGGGAAGTCCGGTGAGTTCGAGCCAAAGCCGAACCCGGCCGCGCCGGCAACAATGATCGCCGGCGTCACGTTCGAGACGAACATCGCCAGGACGTGCTGGATGCCCAGCGGGATCGCCTGACCCAAAGGTGGTGTATAGTTGGGGTCGCGGAGCTGTTCCGGCGTCCCGATGCTGGTCCCGATACTGGTCACGGCCATGCGTTTTCCCCCGATATCGTTCGTTCGATTTCACTCGACTATGTATGGCGTCTCGAACCAGTGCTCCTCCAGGTTATCGCCATCCCCCAGACGGTCGACCACGGCGAAAAGCCCGGGGCCCGACAAGGGCGTCAACACCCCGTGCCAGGTGCCGCGGTGATAGTTCACACCCTGGCCGGGCGCGGTCAGGAAGGCCCTCGGGCGTCCCGGCTTGGCTCCCTCGTCCGGCGCGACAACCACGAGGAACGGTTCCGCCGACAGTGGTAGGAAAGCCTGGCTCCCCAACGGGTGGCGCTCGACCATCTCCAAGGTCAGGGGCAGGGCATAGGGTTTCGCCTTGAAGACGCTGATCCCAGGGCGCCCCTCGCCCGCGAAGTCCAATCGCGCCAGGTCGTCGAAGCGTCCGCAATTACCCCGGTTGATCATGCGTGCCGGCGCGCCCGCCGCCTCGATCACATCGCCGAACAGGGCAAAAGCCTGGGCCGTCAGGGGCTCGGTCCGGACCACCCGGCTCATTCAGCCGCCGAGCCGCAATTTGGGCAGCCGGTTCACGTCCTTGTAGAGCAGATAGCGGAACGGCCCCGGCCCTGCAGCGTAGCAGGCCTGCGGGCAGAAGGCCCGCAGCCACATGAAATCGCCTGCCTCGACCTCGACCCAGTCCTGGTTCAGTTTGTAGACCCCCTTGCCCTCCAGCACGTAGAGCCCGTGCTCCATCACATGGGTCTCCTCGAAGGGGATCACCCCGCCCGGCTGGAAGGTCACGATGGTGACCGCCATGTCATGGCGCACGTCGTCCGGGTCGACGAAGCGGGTGGTTGCCCAGGCGCCGTCGGTCCGGGGCATCGGGTCGGGCGCAATCTCGGCCTCGTTGCCGATTAACGGGTCCGGTGCGTCCAACCCCTCCACCGGTTCGTAGGCCTTGCGGATCCAGTGGAAGCGGACCGCATCACCGCCGCTGTTGGCCGCATGCCAATCGGCGCCCGGCGGCAGATAGGCAAAGCCCCCGGGGCCGAGCACATGCCGCTCGCCGCCCAAGGTCAGGTCCAGCGCGCCTTCAAGCACGAACAGCGCTCCCTCGGCCCCCGGATCGGGCTCAGGCCGCCCGCTGCCGCCGCCGGGTGCGACCTCCATGATCATTTGGCTGAATGTCTCGGCGAAGCCGGTCATCGGGCGCGCCAGGATCCAGGCCCGCGTTCCGTCCCAATGGGGAAGGCGGCTGGCAACGATATCGGTCATGACCGAACCGGGGATCACCGCATAAGCCTCGGTGAAGACCGAACGGCCGGTCAGCAACTGCTCTTGCCCGGGCAAACTGCCCCTGGGCGCGTGGTATCTGCGTTCGGTCATGCGGTCCCTCCTGCTAGTCCGGCAGGATATCGCGCAGCCGCAGTAGCGCAATGCGCTCGATTTGGGCGCAGGCCTCGGCGAATTCCGCTTCGCGGTCCTGGCCGATCCGGCGCTCGAAGGCCTCCAGGATCTGCTCCTTGGTCAAGCCCTTGACCGCGATGATGAAGGGAAAGCCGAAGGTCTGGGTGTAGCGCGCGTTCAGCGCGGTGAACCGGTCACGCTCCTCGTCGGTCAGGGCATCGAGCCCGGCGGAGGCCTGCTCGGCGGTCGATTCCGCCGTGAGCCGTTTCGCGGCCGCGAGTTTTCCGGCCAGGTCCGGGTGGGCGTTGAGCACATTCAGGCGCTGCTCCCCGTTGGCCGCCCGGAAGACGCGCGTCATCGCGTTGTGCAGCCCGGTCGCCGTGTCATGGGCCGGCCCAAGTTCCAACCCGAACGCGCCCTCGGCGATCCAGGGGGAGTGCTCGAATATGCCGCCGAACCGGTCGACGAAGCTGGCGCGGCCCATCTGCGACGGGCGCGGGTCCTCCCCGGGCGCGGGATGGGTCTCGGCCCAGTGCCTCGCGATATCGATCCGCCGCGCGACCCAGACCTTCTCGTGCCCCGCCACATAGTCCAGGAACCGCCTCAGCGCCGCCGCACGGCCCGGGCGTCCCGCCAATCGGCAATGCAGCCCCACCGACATCATCTTCGGGTGGCCCGCGGCCCCCTCGGCATAGAGCGTATCGAACGTGTCCTTCAGATACGCGTAGAACTGATCGCCCGAATTGAAGCCCTGGGGCGTCGCGAACCGCATGTCGTTGGCGTCGAGCGTGTAGGGCACGATCAGCTGCCAGCGCTCGCCCGCCCGCTGCCAATAGGGCAACTCGTCGGCATACGAATCCGCCACATAGGCGAACCCGCCCTCGTCGGCAGCCAGCCCCACCGTCTGCATCGAGCAGCGCCCGGTATACCAGCCCAAGGGCCGCGCACCCGTCACCTCGCTGTGAATGCGGATCGCCGCCCGCATCTCGGCGCGCTCGTCCTCCGGCGCATAATCCTTGTATTCGATCCATTTCAGCCCATGGGACGCGATCTCCCACCCGGCCTCCTGCATCGCGGCCACCTGAGCGGGACTGCGCTCCAGCGCCGTCGCCACCCCGTAGACCGTGACCGGCATGGCGAATTCCGTGAACAGTCGGTGCAGCCGCCAAAACCCGGCCCGGGCGCCGTATTCGTACATGGTCTCCATGTTCCAATGCCGCTGGCCGGGCCAGGGCTGGGCGCCGACGACCTCCGAGAGGAAAGCCTCCGAGGCGGCATCGCCATGCAGCAGATTGTTCTCGCCTCCCTCCTCGTAATTGATCACGAATTGCAGGGCCAAATGGGCGCCGCCCGGCCATTGCGGGTCGGGCGGGTTGGCGCCATAGCCATGCATGTCGCGTGGATAGCGGGCGGGACCAGTCATCGGGTTGAATAGCTGTGCGATTTCATGTCCCCTTCAGTAGCATGCAATCGCGCGGAAGATGCAAGGAGGCGGCGATGGCGGATGGATACTTGACCACCCACGTGTTGGACACCGCCCAAGGCCGCCCCGCAGCCGGGATGCGGATCGCGCTCTACCGGCTGGACGACGAGACCCGCATGCCTCTTGCCGATGCCGTGACCAACGCGGACGGGCGGACCGACGCACCGATCCTGCCCCGGCAGGACTTCGCCATTGGCACCTACGAATTGGTCTTCGAAGTGGGCGCCTATCTGGACGGATTGGGCGCGCCCGGCCCGCGCTTCCTGACCCACGTGCCCGTGCGCTTCGGCATCGACGACCCAGACGCCCACTACCACGTGCCGCTCCTGGTCTCGCCCTTCGGCTATTCCACCTATCGGGGCAGCTGAACCATGTATGACTACGCGGTCTTCATGGAGTGGGTCAGCTTCGCCGCGCGCTGGCTGCATGTGATCACCGCGTTCGCCTGGATCGGATCGTCGTTCTATTTCATTGCTTTGGACCTTAGTCTTCGCAAAGCGTCTGATCTGCCGGAAGGCGCTGGTGGCGAGGAATGGCAGGTCCATGGCGGCGGCTTCTACCAGATCCAGAAATACCTGGTCGCCCCGGCCGAAATGCCCGAGCATCTGACTTGGTTCAAGTGGGAGAGCTACGCGACCTGGCTTTCCGGCTTCGCCCTCATGGCGCTGGTCTACTACGGCGGCGCCGAGCTCTACCTGGTCGACCCGAACGTCCGCGACATGTCCGCCTGGACCGCGATCCTGATCTCACTCGGCTCGATCGGGCTCGGCTGGCTCGCCTATGACCTGATCTGCAAAAGCCCGTTCGGCACCGACAACACAAGGCTGATGCTGCTTCTCTACGTGATCCTGGTTGCGATGGCCTGGGGCTACGCTCAGGTTTTCACCGGCCGGGCCGCTTTCCTGCATCTTGGTGCCTTCACCGCGACGATCATGACCGCGAACGTTTTTCTGATCATCATCCCCAATCAGAAGATCGTGGTCGCCGACCTCAAAACGGGGCGCAAACCGGACTCGAAATACGGCGAGATCGCCAAGCAGCGATCCACCCACAACAACTACCTGACCCTGCCGGTCATCTTCCTGATGCTGTCGAACCACAATCCGCTGGCCTTCGGCACCGAATATGCCTGGGCGATCGCCAGCCTGGTCTTCCTGATGGGTGTCACGATCCGGCACTATTTCAACACCATCCACGCCCGGGCCGGGAACCCGACCTGGACCTGGGCCGCGACCGCCGTCATCTTCATCCTGATCGTCTGGCTGTCGACGGTTTCAAAATCCGCGCCCGAAGGTGACGCCGAGATGAGCCCGGCCCAGACCCGGTTCGCCATGGCGCCCGGGTTCGAGGCCGTGCACGAGACGGTGCTCGGCCGCTGCTCGATGTGCCATGCGGCCGAGCCGTTCTACGAGGGCATCCTCTGGCCGCCCAAGGGCGTGGTGCTCGAGACCTCGCGCCAGGTCGCGGCCCATGCACGCGAGATTTATCTCCAGTCGGGGCGCAGCCACGCCATGCCGCCCGCCAATGTCTCGTTCATGGAAGAGGCCGAGCGCGCCGCCATCGTCGCCTGGTACGAGGGCGCGCTCGCCGAAGGCTTTTAGGCGGCGCCTAGAGCAAAACCGGATCAGACTGAAACAGTCTGATCTGAGGCATTTGCTCAAACATCTGAGTCTGGACCAAAATCCATTTTCAGATTGATTCAGTCTGAAACGGTTTTAGTCTAGCAGGCCGCGCCGCCGCGCCAAAGGGCGCTGGCCTCGAAGGCGACCAAGCCGCGCCCGGGGCTATAGATCGAGGTCTCGCAGGCGATCGGGCGGCCCGCCGCGTCCCGTATGATCACGCGGAACCGCAGCGATCGCGGCACCCCCTCGTATTCGAAGCCGAGATCCAGGATCTCGATCGTAACCCGCCGCTCGGCGGGCCCCAGCAGCGTGACCTCCTGGGCCTGGAACTGCCGACTTTCGCCCTGGCGCCAAAGACCCAGCGGGAAGATGGCATCGCCGGTGAAGCGCCGCTCGGGCATCCCTGGCTGTCGGTCCAGGACACGACCCAACGCCGCGCCGCCCTGGGTCACCGTCAGCACCTGTTCGCGCCCCTCGGCCCGGCGCCGATAGGCGTCGATCGACAACCCTGTGACCGGGTGGGCGCTGACCCTCGGGCCGTCGAGCGCCTCAGCCGATCCCGCCCAAAGCGCCAGCGTGATCACCCGGCCTTCCGCATTGGCGACCGGCGCCTCGTCCGGACCACCGCATGCGGCGAAGGCGGCCAACAGCCCGATCAGCGCCGCGCGGATCACCGGCCACGCGCGTCCCTGGGCGCCGAGGCGGGGAGGGTCAGTGACACTTCGGCGCCGCCGAGCGGCGCGCGTTCGACGGTGACTTTGCCACCATAGAGTTCCGCGATGTCCCACACGATCGCCAGGCCGTGCCCGTGGCCAGGCACGGTCTCGTCCAGCCGCGCGCCACGGCGGAAGACCTGATCGGCCACCTCCTCCGGGACACCCGGGCCGTCATCCTCGACGCGGATTGTCAGCCCCTGCGCATTCTCGTCCACCGAGATGCGCACCTGGCTCTGAGCCCATTTGCAGGCATTCTCGATCAGATTGCCCAGGATCTCGTGCAAGTCTTCCGCATCGCCCAGAAATTCGGCGCCCTCGGCCACGTGCGCCGCGATCCGCAAGTCGCGGTCGGCGAACAGCCGTTCCATGGCAAAGACCACGTCCTCGACGACACCCGCGACCTCGATCCGGCTAAGCTGCGCGCCAGAAAGCCGGCGCCTGGTCAGGTGCCAGTCAAGCGACCGTCCGATCCGATCGAGCTCCCGGTCGATCCCATCCGTTTCGCCACGCTCGACCGCCTGGCGGATAATGGTCAGTGGAGTCTTCAGCGCGTGCGCCAGATCGGTGGTCTGATTGCGCGAGCGCTCCACCAGCCGGGTCAGATGCGCGTCCAAGTCCCTCAGCGCCGTGATCACCGGAGCGATCTCTTTCGGCCAGCGTCGGTCCAGCGCCGACCTTTTGCCGTCGCGCACCTCGCGCACCGCGGTTTCGAGCCGCGTCACCGGCACCAGCATGACCCGGGTCAGGACCAGGCTGGCGCCGAACATCACCGCCCCGAAGACGCCCAGGGCGTAAAGCTGCAGTCTCGAGAAATATCCGAGGCTGTCATCGATCTCGGCCCTAGGGCGGGCGACCGCGAAACGCATCGGCTCGGCCTTCCCTGGCACGATCACCGCACGCGCCGCGCCCCGCGATGCGATACCGCCAGGCGCGACAAAATCCTGCGGCATCTCGCCCGGCGGTGTCAGCGGTTCGGCGACGCCCGCAATCAGTGGCCCCAGCGAGCCCGACTGCGCCAGCACCTCGCCGCCGCGCCGGACCTGCCAGGCCCAGCCGGAGAAGGGTTGGCTGAATTGCGGCCCCAATGGCGTCTCGGGCAGCGACAATTGCCGGGGCATAGTCACTTCTTGGGGCAAGTCAGAAGTCGTCACCCGGATCAGGTGAATCAGATCGGCTTCGATCCTCTGGTCGAAGTCGCGCTCGGCATCCCGGCGGAACAGATGCGCCAGCACCAGCCCGGTGATCAGCAGCGCGCAGGCGCTCCAAATCGCCGTGACCACGGCCAGGCGCGCGGCCAGCGAATAGGGCCGGGGCTCAGCCATCCCCCCGTTCACCTTCCGGAATTATATAGCCATGACCGCGTTTGGTCACGATCATCCGGGCGCCGATCTTGCGCCTCAGCCGTGCGATGGTGACCTCGACCACGTTCGAATCGCGCTCGGCCTGGTCGTCGTAGAGATGCTCGTTCAGCTCGGCGCGCGCGACGACCCGGCCCTTGTTCAGTGCCAGACAGGCGAGCGTGCGAAACTCGTGCGCGGTCAGGGCGATCTCGGCGCCCTGGCGGGTCAGCCGGCGCTGCGACAGGTCCAGCTCCATATCGCCCAGCGCGATCATCGTCGCCGAATGACCCTTCGAGCGGCGGATCAATGCCTCGATCCGGGCCAGCAATTCCTCAGTCCGGAACGGCTTCGTCAGGTAATCGTCGGCGCCTTGGCGCAGCCCCTGGACCTTCTCGCGCCAACTGTCGCGGGCGGTCAGGATCAGCACCGGGGTCGCGATGCCGTGCGCGCGCCAACCGGCCAGCACGGTCAGCCCATCGACCAGCGGCAGGCCCAGATCCAGGACCACCGCCGCATAGTCACCCGTCCCGCCCAGATGCGCCGCGTCCTCGCCGTTCTCGGCCTGGTCGACCAGATAGCCCGCGCCTTCGAGCGCGCGCGCCAACGACGTCCGCAACTCGGCACTGTCTTCGACCAGAAGCAGCTTCATAATCGCCTAGTCGTCTCCGCCACTGCTGCCTGAACCGCCCGAGCCGCCCGAGCCGCCGGAACCGCTGCCGCCCGAGCCACCTGAACCGCTGCCACCGGAGTCCCCGCCATCGGAGTCCCCGCCGTCCGAATCGCCGCCATCGGAGTCCCCGCC
>Ga0224508_10002670_pt1 | contig 15022 bp, 15 predicted proteins | sample SF_Jan12_sed_USG_4_FD_170157 | JGI IMG/M metagenome (GOLD analysis project Ga0224508, IMG submission 170157) | Sediment microbial communities from San Francisco Bay, California, United States - SF_Jan12_sed_USGS_21 | ecosystem: Environmental > Aquatic > Marine > Sediment | place: USA... | reverse complement strand
GGTGCGAGGCAGTTGGTGGTGCATGAGGCGTCGGAGATGATCAGATCGGTCTCGTCGAGCTCCTCGTCGTTCACGCCTAACACCACGGTGGCATCGATTTCGTCTTTGGCGGGCACGGTCAAGACGACTCGCTTGGCGCCGGCGTCGAGATGACCTTGCAGTTGCGCACGCGATCGAAACACGCCGGTGGCTTCCACCACGACATCGACGCCGAGCTCTTCCCACGGCAGGTCGCCCGGGTTCCGTTCCATCAACATCTGGATCTGGTGTCCAGCAGCATGCATCACGTTGTCTGCCACCGACAGGTCACCCTCGAACGGGCCCATCACGGAGTCGTACTTGAGCAGATACGCCAATATGTCGTCGTCGGCGAGGTCGTTGATGGCAACGACCTCGATGCCCGAGTTGGGTCGTTCGGCGATAACGCGAAACACGTTGCGCCCGATGCGCCCGAAACCGTTGATTGCCACCTTGATGCTCATGCGGCACCTCCCTTAGCCATCTTCTCGAGCGTTTCGACCACTCGCGCCGTATATCCCCAGCCGTTATCGAACCAAACGATGACCTTCACCATCGTGTCGGCGATCGTCATCGTTGCCAGGCTGTCGAATACCCCGGAGGCGGGCGATCCGACGATATCGGACGATACGATCGGGTCGGACGAATACTCGATGATGCCGTTGAATCCGTCCTCGGTCGCCTCACGGATCGTGTTGTTGACCTCTTCGACGGTTGTGGGCTTGCCCGTCTCAACCACCAGGTCGACCGTAGAGCCGTCAGGAACAGGCACGTTGAGGGCAAGACCCGAGATCTTTCCCGTGAACTCCGGCATTGCCTGCTCCAGGATGTGCGGTGAGTTGGTTTCAGATGGGATGATGTTCTGGCCGGCCGCCCGACTACTTCGGAATCCTTCGGTCGGCACATCGGCCAATCGCTCCTTGTTCGTGAACGCATGAACCGTGGTCATGAATGCCCGCTCGACGCCGAATGCACTGTCGAGGATGCGGAGAACGGGGGCTACGGCATTCGAGGTGTTGGATCCGAGCGAGATTATTGAGGTGTCGGCGGTGAGCACCTCATCGTTGACGCCGTGAAGCAGGATCGGGATATCTCCCGGCTCTTCGGGGGTTGACGCCATCACGACTCGTGACGCTCCCGCCTCCAGGTGTTTCCGACACCATTCCGAGGTTCGGTAGCCGCTGGTCGCTCCGGTCGCCTGGACGACGATTTCGACATCGTGGGCGGACCAATCGACATCTCCCGGTGCCTTGGCACTGACAAACTCGATCGACCGGCCGTCCATAACCAGCTTCCCATCGGTGAGCGTCAGTGGCTTGGGGAAACGACCGTAGATTGAGTCGTACTTGAGAAGGTAGGTGAGCGCCTCTGGGTCGGCGACGTCGGCAATTGCCACGATCTCGAGAGCTGGGTGATCGACGAGCTGCCGAAAGAGGTTTCGGCCGATGCGACCAAAGCCCATGATTCCGATCCGCGTTTTGGTCACGGCCTCTCCTCCTCGTTCCTCGCGAACGCTGCAGTATTGCAAGTGGATCGCTGATCCAGCAAAAGCATGGTCCTGACGGCTCGGCCCTATCCTTTGACGCCCCCCGCAGCGAGCCCTTCGGTAAGGAACCGTTCTGCTGCGAAGAACAGAATGATGACGGGGAGGGAGATGATCACTGATCCTGCCATAAGGGCTGTAGCCGGCACTTCGGTGGAGTTGAGCTGCTGGAGGCCCAGAGCCAGCGTCCAGTTTTGTTGCTGCGTAACCATAAAGAGGAACGCAAACAGGAACTCGTTCCACGCGATCATGAAGACGTAGAGGGAAACAGCGGCCACCGCAGGCGCCGATAGGGGGAATGTGATTCGCCATATGACCTGCGCCCTACTGAGCCCATCGACCATGCCGGCCTCTTCGAGGCTGTAGGGGACCGACTGAAAATGGCTGCGCAGCATGTATAGAGCCAGTGGGATTGTTTGAGCCAGGTAGACAATTGCGAGCGACCAAAGGTTGTTTCGGAGGGGGGCATCGCCTATTCGGATCCGCGTGAAGAGCACGAAGAGAGGAATGGCCGTCACAACCGCAGGGAACAAGTAGATGGCGAGGATCCCTGACTGAATAGTCTTCTTGCCTCGGAACTGGAGTCTGGCGGCGGCGTATGCGGCGAAGATCGCGAAGAAGACGGTGATGAAGACGGCCAAGAATGAGACGAGGGCCGAATTCGTCAAGAACCGAACGAACCCGAAGCCGCCATCGTCTCGTGATCGCAGTACATCCTGATACGTCGTTGAATTCGTGATCTGTTCCCACGTTGGCAGCACGTCGGATGGGTTCGTCACGACCTCGGGTATGTCTTTGAACGAAAGCGAGATCATGTACACCAGAGGGAAGACGGTGATCACCAAGAAGAAAGCGATGCTCACCCACTTCAAGAGTCCGAAGAGGCGATTCTCGAATACCTCGCGGGTCATGCGGATTCGTCCTCTTGATAGAAGAACTTGATGTAGATGAACAGCATCACCGACAGGATCGCTGCGAGAATCAGCCCTAGTGCTGCCGCTGAGCCAATCTCGCCGCGCCCGTTGAGCCAGTCGATTATCTGGATGGTGATGACCTCCGTACCAGCTTCGCCACCGGTGAGGAGGAAGATGTCGTCGAACTTGTTGAACGTCCAGATGAAGCGAAGGAGGACCAGGACCGAGATGACACCGCGCAGCTCCGGCATGATGATGTGACGAAAGCGTTGCGAGATGGTCGCGCCATCTACCATCGCCGCTTCCTCCAGCTCGCCGGGAATAGCTTGGAGCCTGGCCAGGATGAAGAGGAACGCGAAGGGAAAGTACCGCCAACCTTCAAAGAGGATGACCATCGTCAACGCGAGGGGGAGATCAAAGGAGAACCCGAACAACTCCACGGTGAAGCTGCTCGACGAGAGGAATCTGATGGGCTCGCCACCATCGCTCGTGAGCCATTCGTTGATGATTCCGAACGTTGGGTTGAGCATGAGCTGCCAGACGAGAGTGGCGGCGACAACGGGGACAACATAGGGAAAGAGCATGAAACCGCGCACCGCCGCGCGACCCCTGAATGGCTTTCGGACCACGAGCGCTGCCCACATTCCGAGGCCAATTGAGAGCACCGTTCCGCCGATTGCGTAGACGATGGTGTTGCGAATAGCTGGCCAGAATGCGGAAACGCCGACCACTCTGGAGAAGTTGTCGAGGTTTGCGTCAAAGTTGAAGAACTGCAGAGATTGCAGGTCGATCAATCTGATTTGTTGCAGGCTGAGCACAACGTTCCAGATCACCGGAAACACAATGAGGCTGAAGACGATCACCGCGCCCGGAATCGTCATCAACCAGCCAAGCCGCTCTTCCTGTAACGCCCGTTTTGATCTTCTGGTCCGAGTAGTCATAGGGAAATAATGGGGGGCTCGCACGAGCCCCCCATTAGCATGCTGTCGCTATCCGCTGTTGACGAGGTCGAACTCCTCCTGGGCCCCGGCCTGCATGTCGGCTACAGCGCTTTCCACCGATGCTCCATCGAGCACGGCCGCCACCGCGGCGGGCACTGGGAGCGACGAGTAGATCGCCGTTACCAGCTCGCCCTGGCCTTGCGGAAAGCCCCACCGATTGAAGCTGTCAGCTCCTTCAACGAGTTCTTGGATCAGGTCAGCCGAGTAGTACTCGGAGAGCTGCGCCTGACGGTCGACTCCGGTCTCGAGTTGAGTCCAGCCTTCGATGTACTCATTCGGGTTGTCGGCATTGCCGAGACGCATCGGCAGCTTGCCCTCAGGAGAAGTCGACAACCATTCGAGATATCCCTCCGACAGGAAGTATTCGACGAACAGCTTCGCGGCATCGGTGTTCGAGCCTGCCCCAATCCCCAGGTTCGAGACCTGGCCGTACTGGGCGGCCGAGCCAGAAGGCCCTGAGAAGGACGGAACCAGGCCGGAGTTCTCCGCCAGGAAGCTTGGGTTGTCGGCACACTCATCGCAGGCCGGGAACGCCGAGTCGCGGAGTCCGGCCATCTCGTCGAGGATGAACGGCGACCAGATGATCATGGCGGCATCGCCGGCGAAATAGGTCGCCCGCGTGGTCACGACATCCTGGCCGGCACCCGTTCCGAAGTTGCCTACCAGATTGGTATAGAAGTCGAGCGCCTCTGCGCATTGCGGTGTATCGAGCGTTGCCGCAGCTCCGTCGGTCAATTCGCATCCATTGGCGAGCATGAATTGTTCGACGGTCTGTTGAGTGAAGACCTCGCCACCGTTTGTTGCGGCCGTGATTCCGAAGAAACCATTGCCCGGATCATGGAGAGCTTCGGCAGCAGCCTGGATGTTCTCGAACGTGTCTGGGGCTGCGAGGCCTGCCGCGTCGAATAGGTCTTTGCGATAGATGAGAAGTTGACCCCAACCATCGCTTGGCACCGCAGCCGGTGATCCGTCTACCGATGCGAGTTCGAGGGCGCCGGGCTGGAAGGTCTGGACGCCCAGCGTCTCGATGACTTCTGCCGCCGCGTCGGTGTCGAGCAGCCCGTTGCTCGCCCATCCAACGGTGAAATCGACGGGGTGGAAGATGACCTCCGGCAGGAGACCTGTGGCTGCTGCCGAAACCATCGACTCGGGAAGACCGTTTTCGTCAACGGGAACCAGAGTGACCCCAATGCCGGTTTCGGCTGTGAAGCCCTCGATGATGTTCTTGGTGATCTCCAGCCGTTCGGGCTGGGTCTCCGTGGACCAGAATTGAATCGATTCGCCCGTCACAGTCTCGGTGCGCACCGAGGTGACAGTCACCGTTTCTCCCGGCGTCTCGACCTCCACGATCGAGGTGACAACCACTGTTTCAGCTGTGGTGTCGCCGCATGCGCTTAGAACAAGCGCAAAGGCTGCGAGCGCCACCAGTGGGATTCGCAAGCGTGCCATTTTGTCTCCAGTGCTCGGTTGTCGTCTTCAATACCGATCGGGTCAAATTGGGCTTGTCCCCCGCCGACTACCGATTTGTATTGGTATCGTGACAATAGCGAATACGAATGCGACGTGACGGCGTGCGTGCCAACGGCCTACATCTCGATGCCCGCCTCCGCTTGTTGGCGTCGCTTCGTCCTCTTTATGGCGCGTTCGCGGAGTCTGTTGCTGCGGAGTTGGCTCCGAGCGAGGTCGCGATAACTTCACCGGGTGTCGCAGCGCGATGGTCGGAGCGCGACATCTGGCTCATCACTTACCCCGATCAGTTCCAGGACGACGCCCACGCCCCGCTGGTCACGCTGCGCCGCGTGTATAACGACCACCTGCGCCGAGTGGCGAATGGGATCCACATCCTCCCCTGCTATCCGTGGACGTCAGACGACGGCTATGCGATCACCGACTACTTTGAGATCGAACCGGCGTACGGATCTTGGCCAGATGTTGAAGCGCTTGCCGGAGACGCTCGAGTAATGCTCGACGCCGTGCTCAACCACATGTCGTCTTCAAGCACGTGGTTTCGACGTTTCCTTGAAGGAGACCCCGACTACGCCGGCTACTTCCGCACGGCCGATCCGAATGACGACCTTGGCGGGACGGTCCGGCCACGGACTACGCCGCTGCTCACGGAATTCTCTTCGGCTACGGGCGCAGTTTGGGTCTGGACCACGTTCTCAGCTGATCAGGTGGATCTCGACTTTCGTAACCCCTCGGTGTTCGTAGCCGTAGCTCGTGTGTTGATGGAGTACGCCGAACGGGGAGCAGAGATGATCCGACTCGACGCGGTTCAGTTCATCGGGAAGGAAGAGGGAACGGAGTCGATCAACTTACCCATGGCACATCTCGTCGTCCAGGCGCTGCGGGCGGCCTTGGACACTGCGCATCCAGGGGTGCTGCTCATCACCGAGTCGAACGTGCCCCACGCCGAGAACTTGGCGTATCTCGGTGAGCGCGGTGAACGCGAAGCTCAGGCGGTCTACCAGTTTGCTCTGGCGCCACTCGTGCTGCACACAATGGTGACCGGAGACACGACCGCGCTGGCGAGATGGGCGTCGGATTTACCTCGACCAAGGGCAGGAACGACCTACCTCAACTTTCTGGCCTCGCACGATGGTGTCGCCGTACGCCCGGTAGAGGGCATTCTGAAGGACTCGGAGATCGACCGGCTGGTTAGCCATGCCAAAGCTGCTGGCGGCCTGGTGAATTCGCGATCACTGCGCAACGGCAAAACCGTTCCTTACGAGCTCGCCTGCACCTGGTTTGATCTCATGGCACACGGTGTGGGTGAAGATGAGGCCGTGAGGCGCCACCTCGCTTCTCACGCCATCATGCTGGCGCTGCAGGGTGTGCCTGCCTTTTATGTGCACTCGCTATTCGGAACAAGCAATGACTATGCCCTAGCGAACCGGACCGGGATGCCGCGTTCACTCAATCGGCACAGGTTTGGAGACGTGTCGACGCTTGAGGGCGACCTCATGGACCAGGGCTCTCGGGCAGCCAGAGTGCTCGCCGGCGTGACACACATGGCCGATGCGAGGAGAGAGAATCGGGCCTTCGCCCCGGACGTTCCCCAGACCCTCTTGGCGACAGCACCGGGCGTCTTTGGTGTGCAGCGTGGCAGGGCCGCCCGGGTATACGTGAACATCAGTGCGATATCGCAAACGATCGACTCACCAGAGTGGGTGACGCACGATGGGCGGGTCGTCGAGCACCTCGGTCCATACGAAGTCTGTTGGCTCCGGCCCGGTTAGGTTCGCATCGACTATGGACATCGACCGGACGCGACCAATACCTCTCTACTTTCAAGTGAAGACCCTCATACTTGAGAGGATCAGCTCGGGAGCCTATCTACCCGGTGACCGACTCCCCACCGAACACGAGATCTGTGCTCAATACTCGATCAGCCGAACGCCGGTTCACCGAGCCTTCTCTGAGCTCGCCGATGAGGGGATCATCATACGAAGGAGGCGCCACGGCTCCGTGGTCAACCCCCACTGGGCACCGGATACCGCCAGTCAGGCGTCGCTACGGGTGCTGTTGGCCAGCCATGATTGGGCCTCGTATGTGAGAAAGGCCGCGCCCGACGACCTCGAGCTCAACACCGTGGCGGTGGGCTACCCCAACCTCCACCGGCATATCACCCGATCCGTGGCGGAGGGTCAGGCTCCCGATCTCATGCTCATCGACTCAGTGTGGGTACGAGAGTTCGCCGAAGGCGGCATTCTCGCTCCACTCGACGATCTCGCCCCAGCATGGATCGCAGCTGAGTTCCACGATTTCGTCCCTCGGTATGAGCACAACGGACGCGCGATCGCGGTTGCGGCCGAAGTGAACGTGGCAGGCCTGTGGTACTGCAAAAGGACCTTTGAGCGGCTTGGCCTGTCGCTCCCCGAGACGTGGGAACAGCTCGAGTCGGTGGCCGCCAGCCTGAAGTCCGCTCAACCGGATGCCCTTTCGCTGGCGATGCCCCTGGGCATCAAGGCGGCCGAAACCACGACGTACTGCCTGGTGGCAATGCTCACCGCAGGTGGCGCCGCCGTGACCACGGACACGGCCGTGGTTCTCGACTCGGTCGCCGCTGTAACCACTCTGGAGTACTTGAAGCGGCTCGTCGAACGCGGTCTCGTGCCGATGGAGTCGGTTGCATATGATTGGGATAGGGCTCCGGAGCTCTTGGCCTTGGGCCAGGCCTCCATGTCGATCGGTGGGACCTATGAGGCGCCGTTCATCGCAGAGACAGCCGGCGTTGGCTTGGATGAGCTCGACGAGCATTTCGGGTTCGCGGCACTTCCGGTGGTCAAAACGGGCCGCGACGGAACCGTCTTCGGCGGGATGGCGTATGCGATCCCTCGCCAGTCGCAGCGTCCGTTCGACGCGATCCGATTGCTGCGAGCTTTGGTCGAGCCGAGCGCAGCGGCTGATCTCGCCCTTACAACAGGCACCTTGCCGGGGCGCCGATCGGCTGTGAGCGAGCTGGTTCAGCAGATGCCGGTTTTGCAAGCCGCGGCGGCGCTCATCGACGTTGCCGAGCTGCGCCCGCAGACCGTTGCCTACAACCGTGTTTCTACTCAGTTGCAACTGATGATCGAGGCAGTGGTGCTTGGTCGGACAGCTCCCAGCGAGGCGGTTGTCAGGACGGCCGATCTGATCGGAGCAATCACCGGTCTGCCGGTGATCCACCTCGACGATGAGGCGGAGTGATGCGTGTCGGGATGGTGAGCACTCGTTTCGGCGGACTCGATGGCGTGACGTTGGAATCATCGAAGATTGCCGAGCTCCTCGTACGGCAGGGCCACGAGGTGTGTTGGTTTTCAGGCCATCGTGATCCTGGCTTCTCTCCCGGCATCACCGTCGCCGAAGCCCACTTCAAGGACACTGAGGAGTTGGACCGCCAGGGGGAATACTTCGGCAGTTCGCACCGACGGAACGGGTTGATAGAGGAGATTCAGGCTGCAGCCTCGCACCTCTCAACTGGCCTGCGTGGGTTTGTGAATGAGTTCGATGTCGACGTCCTCATGGCACAGAATGCCCTCGCGATCCCTATGCAGGTGCCACTGGCGATGGCAATAACCGACGTGGTCGCTGAGGGAATCCCGGCAATCGCCCATCATCACGATTTCCGCTGGGAGCGAGCGCGCTTTTCGCCAACGTCGATCGGCGAGCTGTTAGACGCGTACTTCCCGCCCAGGACCCCGGATATCGAGCACTGGGTGATCAACTCCGTAGCCCAGGGCGAGCTGGCGCGCCGCAAGGGCATAGCTGCAGCTGTTCTCCCCAACGTCATGGACTTCGCAAATCCCCCAAATCCGGGTGATCCGGGAGCTCTGAGGCGGGCGGTCGGCGTTGGCGGTGCAACGAAGATTCTCTTGCAGCCAACGCGAGTCATTCCGAGGAAGAGCATCGAGACAACGATCGACCTCGCTGCTCGCTTGGCGAGTGATTGCACGGTGGTTGTGACTCACGAAGACGGCGACGAGGGTCCCGGCTATGGCTCCTATGTTCGCGCTCACGCCGACGCCCTCGGCGTAGACCTTCGGTTTGTGGTCGCCGATGGCGATGGGGGTGGCCCAACACTGGCGGATGCGTATGCCGCGGCCGACCTGGTGGTGTACCCGAGTCGGATCGAGGGTTTCGGAAACGCACTGCTTGAGGCGTTTTACTACCGCCGCCCGGTGGTGGTGCGACGGTACTCGGTGTACGCCGAAGACATCGGCCCGAAGGGTGTTCGGTGCATCGAATTCGCCGAGCAGCTCACTGAGTCGACGGTGTCCCGGGCGCAAGCATGGGTGGATGAACCCCACCTGTGGCGAGAGGCAGTCGAAAGCAACTACCTCATTGGGCTCCGGTATTTCTCGATGGAAGCGGCCGGGGAGGTCGTAGACCGCACCATGGCCGCCGTCGCAGCCGATCGCGCATGACCATGGATCCTGGCTTTCTCTGGGGAGCCGCAACGGCCGCGTATCAGGTGGAGGGAGCAGTCTCCGAGGACGGTCGAGCACCATCCATTTGGGACACATTCAGTCACACTCCCGGAAAGATCGAGCGGGGTGAGACCGGCGATGTGGCCTGTGATCACTACCACCGACTCGAAGAGGACGTTGATCTTCTCGCCGACCTTGGCGTGAATGCATACCGCTTTTCGATTTCGTGGCCCCGCGTGATTCCGGATGGGACCGGCGCTCCCAACATAAAGGGCTTGGGGTTCTACACCGAGCTCGTGGACCGTCTTGTCGACAAAGGGATCGCTCCCGTGCCGACGCTGTACCACTGGGATCTCCCGCAGGCTCTCGAGGCTCAAGGGGGATGGCGGAACCGCGAGACCGCCGTAGCCTTTGCCCGATATGCCGCCCTGTGTGCGGAGTCGCTCGGCGACAAGGTCATGCAGTGGGCGACGCTCAACGAACCGTGGTGCTCGGCGTTCGTCGGACATTGGCATGGTCGCCACGCGCCCGGCCGCCGCAACATCGAAGAAGCTTTTGTGGTTGCTCACCACCTCCTCGTCGCCCACGGATGGGCGGTTGAGTCGATGCGCGCCGTCCGTCCTCATGGGCGCTATGGGATCGTGTTGAACAGCTTGCCCTATCGACCTGCTCCAGGGGTCGACTTCAAGGCGGTAGGTGCCGCGATAGAAACCCTCGACGAGATCGGAACCGGCATGTTCTATGGCGGGGTCATGAGCGGGGAGTATCCAAAGTCGCTTCTCGGCCTGTCCCCTGAACTCGCCGCTGCCATCCAACCAAACGACATGACATCGATTGCGTTTCCGCTCGACTGGTTGGGGGTGAACTATTACTCGGACACCCTCCTCGTTCCGTCAGATGAGCAGGGATTTGTGTACCCGTTCGTGACGGGAGTCTCGGCCTCGCTTCCGGAGAACCCCACCGAAATGGGGTGGGCCCTCACCCCGCACGGCCTCACCGATTTTCTTGTCATGCTCCACGACCGGTTCCCCTCGTTGCCGCCGCTCTACGTCACGGAGAACGGCGCTGCGTACGACGATCCGGCAACCAGCGATGGCCGTATCTGCGATGACCGTCGCATCGACTATCTGAGTACCCACATCGACGCAGTGGCGGCGGCATCGGCGGCGGGCGTCGACCTGGGCGGGTACTTCGTCTGGAGCCTGCTCGACAACTTCGAATGGTCGTATGGCTATCGCATGCGGTTCGGCCTTATTCATGTCGATTTCGAAACACTCAAAAGAACCAAGCGGGAAAGCTTCTTCTGGTACCGCGATCGGATCGCGGCCTCAGGGTGACTGAGCGACGAACCACAAGTCGCCAACGTTCGTGCCCGTGGGGCCCGTGGTCACATGGGCGTGAGCGGCAGCCAGCGCCGGGTGCGAGTCGTCTTGTGCCAGAAGCTGATACGGATCCAATCCTGCCGCACTGATGAGCGAGGCTGTTCGTCCATCGACGACCGCTCCTGCCACATCGGTTGGCCCATCTATGCCGTCGGTCGCCAGAGCTGCAAACACTGTTTGGCGTCCGTCAATGGCGAGGGCAGCAGCGAGGGCAGCCGCCTGATTGCGACCACCCAGCCCATGGCCAGAAAGCTCCATCGTCGTCTCGCCGGAGGCCACGGTCACTCCGTTCGTCGACAGCGCACACCAGTGTCGCGCCTGTTCTTTGGCGTCACCGCGCAATCGCGTGTCCGCTACCCGGGCCGCATAACCGGCGGTCTCGAGGTGAGCGGCCGCCGCCTTTGCGGCCTGTATGCCGTCTGCGATCACGCCGATCGTGTGCTCATGACGCGGAGGGGCCGAAACAGCGCCGCGCCGCAGGTGTTTGATGGCTGCCGGAGAAACAAGGTGCTCGAGATGGTGATCAGCGATGATCCGAAGAGCATCGACGGGCGTGGATCCATCTGCGATGGTCGGGCCTGAGGCAATATCCGAGGCAGGCCCATCCACGACATCGGAGACAGCCAACGTAATGACCCGCTCGGCGCTCGTGGCCTCCAGGAGTTTGCCGTTCTTGAGATCCGAGAGGTGACGGCGGACTCGGTTGAGTTGCTCAATCGGAACGCCGGCATCCATCAGCACTCTGGCCGTTTCGGCAAGATCCGAGATTGTCATACCGCCCGCTGGAACGTCTGCGAGGGATGACCCTCCACCTGAGACGAGGACGATGAGCGTTTCCTCCGGGGATGCGGCCTCAGCTGCAGCCATGATCGCTCGGCCGGCCGCAAGCGACGATTGGTCGGGGAAGGGATGGCTTCCCAGCAGGAGCCGCGCCGGGTCAGGAACTTCCTCAGGGTGGTCCGACACCACGACTGCCTTTCGGAGGAGCCCGCCCAACACGGTTGCCGCCCCTCGCGTCATGGCCGGCGATGCTTTCCCGAGGGCGATGATCGTGGACGGGCGGTCGATCGCGAGGCGGAGCAGGGCATCCGCCGTCTTGAGCTCCGGGTCCACCGCTGCCAGCCCGGCCCGGTAGGCAGCAATGACGGCGGACTTCAGGGCGTTCATGTCTCTCCGATCGATTGCTCCAACCTACCGTTCGGTGGGTGAGCGCCTCCGCCGTCCGGCGGCATGTCGCGTGATCGGAGCCGCACCGCTCGGGCCGAGGGTATATCTAGAGATGTATACGGTCAGCGCCGATTTGCCTCCGCTACGTCTGACGTTCTCATATCTGTCGTGGCCTGTTCATCAGCAAATTCCTGATCCGGGAGGTCGTCGATCTCGTCTTAGGCGATCAAGTCGAACTTGGAGACTTTCCTCAGTGGTGGGCCGCATCATCGTCATGATGCTGGCTCGTCTGGCCGTCGCGCAGTTCGACCTGGCCCTCGCCACGGGCGACAGTGTCGATTTCCCTAAGCTGGACCCTTGGCGAACTTTGCCGTGTCAGCCGGGGCGGGTAACCAAAGAGCCGCCCCGGCGATGGAAGACCGAGGCGGGCTTAGTGGTGCCCCCCAGAGATGGAGACGTGGGACCTACGCGGCGGTTGTCTCGAAGCGCTCGACGAGATCTTTGACACTGACGCTTCGGAAGCTCATTGCTTTCGTGCTGAGGTAGTCGACAGAGTCGAACGAAACGAAACGGCAGATCTCACATACGTGGCGGACCAAGCCGGTGCCCGCTGCTGACGACCGAAAATCGTGGGCGCCATCCCAAGCGCATTTGGTGAGTTTGTTCGAAAGCTGCATCACGTACCTGCTTTTTGGTTCCTAGTTCCTATATCGGAACCGGGTGGGGGGTCAGACGAGGCACATACTGATTCGGCTCTGACTGACTAGTCATTGGCGCCAGCGCTTGGCAGGAGGGCCGGAGCGGCCCCTAGAGCGTGGGGAGCAGAGCGATATCGCCTCCGCCGGTCGTCAGGATGACGGCCGCCATGGAGAAGATCATCAGGTCGTATTCCCACCCTCCTGATGCGGCCCAGTAGGGGCTCTTCCACTTGAAGATGTGAAATCTCATCGATCCGAGCATGGTCAAGGCAATGACGAGAGCTGCCAACTGGGTGAGGATTCCCAGGATGATACCGAGCGCACCGGCCGCTTCGGCAACTGTGAGGCCGCGTGCCACCGGGACGGGGAGGCCGTTGTGCTCGGCGAAGGCGGCGATGTCTTTGAGCTTGTTGCGGACGGCCACGACAAACACAAATCCGACGACGAGCCGCATGAGCAGGAGTGGCAGATCGGGGTAGTCGAGCAGTGCGTCGAAGAAGTCGTTGAATGCGTCCATGGGAACTCCTCGGTCGTTGTGCCACTGTCAACGACCCGATAGTTGCCCACGTCTGGCGTCTGTCAACGATCCGACAATTGGCGCGAGAGCCGGATGGAGTGGGATCGGCGAGACATGCGACCGTCTTAGGATCACCGCAAGGAAACGAAATGGAAGGCGGCAATTCGTGGCGACGTGGGATGACCTCAGCGGCTACATCAAGGACAACTACGACATCGCCGGCGAGGCGCAGCAGCAGCTCATCCAGCTTGGCTTTCGGCTCTCCGAGGAGCGCACACACATGGTTGTCGTTTCGCTGACGGATACGGGCGACGGCCATCCGTGGGCCCAGATTGAATCTCCGATCGGACCCATCGAGGCAGTTGACCTGAGGCTGGCGGCGGAACTCGTGGGCGATGCCTTGTGTGGTGGCCTCGTTGCCCACCATGACATGTTGCTGATTCGCCACGCCGTGCCGCTGCCCGAGCTCGACGTGCACGATTTCGAAGCGCCGCTGCGGGTGGTCGTGTCGACTGCCGATGCGCTGGAGCTTCGATTCACCGGCGGCGACGACTACTAACCCACCGTCACCGAGCCGCTTCCACCTGGGGATGGAGCGGCTTGGGGAGGAACGCCGCACCGGGTCCCCGGCTGGCTGCTTCGTCCTGGGGATTGCTCAGTTGACATTGCTTGAGGCTCAAACATCCACACCCGATGCAACGATCGAGCGAATCGCGTAAGGCTTCGAGCGCCTCGATCTCCGCATCGAGCCGGCTCCGCCATGAACGCGAGATGCGCGTCCAGTCGGCCTTGGTCGGTGTCCGCTCCGACGGGAGAAGGCTCAGCGATTGGCGAATCTCGTCGAGAGCGAGCCCGACCCTCCTTGCCGCCGCGATGAAAGCCAGTCTGCGGAGCACGTCGCGCTGATATCGCCGCTGTCCTCCATCGCTCCGCGAAGCAGCGATCAGGCCCTCGCGTTCGTAGTAGCGCAACGCCGAAGCTGCGAAGCCACTGCGCTCGGCGACCTCGCTCACGGTGAGTCGATCTGTCATACCTGAGAATTATCTCTTGACTTGAAGTTAACTTCAAGTTGTAGCGTTCTGGCATCAGCATTGAAGGAGAAGAAGATGTCACTGGCCGTCATAACGGGAGCCTCGAGAGGCTTCGGCGCTGCGCTTTCGGAGGTGTTGATTGGCAATGGGTGGGACGTGATCGGGACCGGGCGGAGAAAGGCGCATCTGGATGCTGTGGCAACCCGGCTCGGTTCCGCTTTCACCCCGGTTGTCGGAGACATCAGCGACCCGGTGCACCGCAACGCCATCGTCGAGTTGGTCACCGAGCGCCGCGGCCTCGCTCTCGTCGTAAACAACGCAAGCTCGTTGGGTGAAAGCCCGTTGCCATCCTTGCTCGCGATCAGCTCCGACACTCTGCGACGCGTCTTCGACATCAACTCGATTGCCCCGCTATTGCTCACTCAGCGCCTCATACCAGCGATGCAGGCCGGCATTGGGGTGGTAGTGAACATGAGCTCGGACGCAGCTGTCGAAGCGTATCCAGGCTGGGGAGGCTACGGGGCCTCGAAAGCAGCACTCGATCACATGACCTCGGTTCTTGCAACCGAAGCCGAAAAGATCTCGGTGTATGCGTTCGATCCTGGCGATATGCGGACCGAAATGCATCAAGCGGCGTTTCCCGGCGAGGACATCTCCGACCGGCCGCTTCCCGAGACGGTGGTGCCTGCCTTCATGGAGCTCCTCGAATCGCGCCCGCCGAGCGGCCGTTACCGGGCGCGTGACAGCAGGCTGGCAACGCTATGACGGCAACCGTTGCGCCCTTCAGCTTCGAGCTGCCGCCCGACCTGGTGGCCGACCGGCCTCCGGAAAAGCGTGGCCTC
>Ga0224508_10002669_pt1 | contig 15024 bp, 14 predicted proteins | sample SF_Jan12_sed_USG_4_FD_170157 | JGI IMG/M metagenome (GOLD analysis project Ga0224508, IMG submission 170157) | Sediment microbial communities from San Francisco Bay, California, United States - SF_Jan12_sed_USGS_21 | ecosystem: Environmental > Aquatic > Marine > Sediment | place: USA... | reverse complement strand
CCTGGAAGATGTACTGGATTTTATGCGCGGAGAAGCGTTGGTCGAGATTCGACCCAACAGGGCTGAACAACCGGGGCTCCATTACGCACTTACCGACCGGGGAAGAAGTGCGGCACTCGATGCAATGTTACGAAACGGATATGTCGGCCCTGCTCCAATTCCTTTGAAGCAATATGCGAGAGTTGCAAGAGCGCAGAGCGTTCACCGTCAAAACGTTACTAAAGAGGGAATGAACCGGGTATTTGACGACATCGTTCTCGATGAAGCTCTACTGAGCAAAATTGGTCCATCCTTGAACTCGGGGCGGGCAATATTTCTCTACGGGCCTGCCGGCACTGGTAAGACGTACATATCTCAGCGGCTGACTCGCTTGTTCCCGGAGCCCATTCTCGTTCCTCATGCAATTGCCATTGATGAAAACGTCGTGCAGGTTTTCGATCCGTTAATCCACAAAGTCATCGAGCGGAACACGAAGGGCAACGATCACATACTGGATCACGGACATGATCCGCGATACCTGTTTTGTGAGAGACCCGCCGTCATTACTGGTGGCGAGCTCAGCGCAGACATGCTGGAAGTCGTACACGACCCCGCTGCGAAATTATACGAGGCTCCGCTGCAACTCAAGGCCAACAACGGAATATTCATTATCGATGATTTGGGACGACAACGAATCGATCCAATGACGCTGTTCAATCGCTGGATTGTGCCGCTGGAGGAGAAAAAGGACTACCTGGCTTTGAGGTCCGGCAGGCACTTTTCGGTTCCGTTTGACGTTGTATTAATTTTTTCAACAAACATACATCCGCTGGAACTTGCAGACGAAGCGTTCCTGCGTCGAATTGGTTACAAGATCGAATTTACGCCGTTAAGCGTTGAACAATATGAGCAGATCTGGCGCGACACGTGCGTTGAATTCGAAGTGGACTATGACCCGCATGTGCTCGATTTTGTAGTCAACGAATTACATGCCAAAAACGGCGTCAACTTGCTGCCTTGTCATCCCAGAGATCTTCTCGGCATGGCAGTGGATCGTTCGTTGTTTGGCGAAAATGAGCGAAACATCGGCATCGACGATCTTCGTTGGGCGTGGGCCAACTATTTTGTCTCGCTGGAAAGCATTTCAACCACTGGTAGTTACAGAGCGCTCGGATAGGAGCTCGAAAAAATGGCTAAGAAAAGAGGAATATTCCTGGTAGTACTGTCGTTGTTGATGGCAGTTGGCGCAGCCTGGACAGCAAACAGCTGGATTGCGGCAAAAGCGGCTGCCGAAGAGGGTGCACTAAATGGCACTCACGTTGTGGCAGCAGCAATGGCCATTCCATATGGTACAAAAGTCGAAGGCCGGCATCTCAAGTATGTCGAAATTCCGAATGGAATTGCCCCAACCGGATTCTTTACATCGGTCGACGACGTCATCAGCAGTGTGGCGACCACCCCGATATCGCGTGGCGAAATTCTTATCGCCGACCGGTTCGCCCAACACGACTCCGGAAGTACGCTCGCGGCGCTGGTTGCTGAAAATATGCGGGCCGTCGCGGTTCGCGTAAATGATGTCGTGGGCGTTGCCGGATTCCTGTTGCCAGGCAACAGAGTTGATGTGCTTTCTGCGCGTAAAACGACCGACCGCAGGGCGGTAACTGAAACTATCTTGCAAAATATAAAGGTACTTGCCGTCGATCAGACTGCGTCAACGGATACCAATGAACCAGTTATCGTCCGGGCCGTCACTCTCGAAGTAACGCCGAAACAGGCCGAGGCACTCGTACAGGCGCGCACAGAAGGGCAGATTCAATTGACCCTGCGCAACCCGATGCAATCCGAGCCTGAGCCGGAACCAGAGGTGGTTGCAAAGCCGGCACCCAGAAAACCGCCGACACAACGACCACCATCGCGTCCAACTTCAACAACTGTCACTGTGATTCGTGGAACGCAGGTTGACAAGAAAAAAACAAAAACCTGATCAGCATGCGCTGGGCGGACAATGAAGGAAAATAGTCATGAAGAATAAAAAATTGTCGAAAATCTCACTCTTGTGCTCAATGCTGCTGTTAACGCTGGCAAGCAATGCACAGGAAACTGCGACATCACCTGCCTTCGTCAATGAGGACAATTTTCAGGTGCCACTTTACAAGTCGCGGGTGATTACAATCGATAGCCCGGCTTCCCGTATTTCGGTAGGTAATCCGGATATTGCGGACATTCTGATACTGCGAGCAAGCCAGCTTTACATCCTGGGTAAAGATCTTGGCACTACGAACGTATTCTTATGGGACAGGAGCGACTTCCTGATCGGCGCAGTAGAAATCGAAGTCACGCATGACCTGCAGTCTCTCAAAAAGAAACTATACGATTTGCTGCCGAACGAGGAAATAGAAGTCCATTCCGCGCAACGCAATATCGTACTTTCCGGCAATGTATCTAATGTCGGCAACATGGAAGCAGCGTTGCGAATTGCCCGTGGCTACTTTGCCCAATTTTCCGCGGTTGACTCAACAGAGTTTGAGCAGGAATCAGGCTCTGCCAGCGACGAAAGTTCCCTGGGAGAGGTGATTAACCTGATGTCTGTTGGCGGGGTACAGCAGGTAATGCTGGAAGTAAAAGTCGCCGAAATTTCACGCACTGAATTGCGCCGACTCGATGTTCGTTTTAACGCGATTCTGCAGGGCAGCGATCGCTGGAATTGGGGTGGCGTAAATGGGGGCGCAACATTCCCGGATGCGGTATTTCCCCCGGGTGATTTGCGTATTCCCGTCTTCGGCAATTCTGCGCCTTTTGGACCGGCAGTCGATGAATTCGCCCCCAACGACCTGTTCATCGAAGACAAGGGTCTCTTTGCGAGTTTATTGACCGGTAATGCCCTGTTTAACGTGGCTTTCGATGCAGCCAAGGAAAATGGTCTCGCCAAAATACTTGCAGAGCCGACTCTGACGACGCAAACCGGCCAGGAAGCAGAATTCCTATCTGGCGGGGAATTCCCGATTCCGGTACCGCGCGGTGATGACGGCGTCACGATCGAATTCAAGGAGTTCGGCGTAGGTGTCAAATTTCTACCAGTCGTGCTCGACTCCAAGCGGATTAACCTGAAGCTGAACATCAACGTTAGCGAGCTAGTCAGCGGAAATACCGTCGGCATCAACGTCGATGGCGTGACTTCAACATTCCTCATTCCGTCGTTGACCAAACGCAGCGCCGTTTCCACGGTTGAGCTGGCAGATGGCCAGACAATTGGAATCGCAGGACTGATCAATGAAAACTTGCGGGAAGTGGTGACCAAGTTTCCCGGTCTTGGCGACATTCCAGGCATTGGTGCCTTATTTCGTAGCCAGGAGTTTATTAAGGGCGAAACCGAACTACTGATTTTGGTGACCCCGCACCTGGCGAAACCACTCGGACGCGACGACATCCGTTTACCGACTGACGGATTTGCCGATCCAAGCGATCTTTCCTGGTACACCTTAGGAAGGCTCGAAGGCAATTCAAGTTCGACTTCGAATTCAACCTCTACGGGAACAGAATAATGAAAATGAAAATTGCAATCTCATCAATGACTTTAACTTGTGCTTTCGTCCTGAGCGGTTGCGCTACACAGACAGCATCGGAGGTTAACTTCGGCAGAGCAGTGCGTGATGTCACGATGAATCAGACGTACGATCTTGGCGCGACTCTATACTCGGAGTCGGAGGCCGTCGTCGGTGCCGATCCTTATCAGCTCGAAAATGTAATCAATACTCATCGCGACGGTTCCTCGCAATCGCAGCAAGTCGAGTCTCCGGTTAGGGTCGGTGTCGGTGGATCTGGAAATCGCCAGTAATTTCAGCATCTCAAAGAGTGTTCGACCATGCAGAATCTTAAGCTGAATAATCCCGCCGTAAGCAGCATATCTCGCCAGAGAGGCGTGATTTTGCCTCTCGTGGCGATCGGATTGCTTGCAATGCTTGCGGTAGCCGGCCTTGCTCTGGATTCAAGTCATGCACTTGCAAACAAAACGCGTCTTCAAAATACGGTTGATGCGTCCGCGCTTGCCGCGGCCAAGGTCTACGACCAGGCCGCGGATACAACCCTGGGCAATGCGGCGGCATTCAGCTTGTTCGGTCTGAACGCGGATGGAAGTGGAAATCACGAAATGAACTCCGCTTACGACAATGGCGAGATCAGTATCGTTATAGAATGGTCGGAAACACTGGACCCGTTCATTTCAACGGGTATCGGGCCGTATGTTCGGGTGATTGCCACCGACTTTACGCTCGATGCAACATTGTCCGCGGTAATCGGTGTTACCGACATCGACATCGCCGCGTCCGCGGTTGCCGGACCAAGCCCAAGCATTAATTCGGCATGTAATATTGCACCGATGGTGGTGTGCGCCGAAGATCCCGACGACCCTGATCTGTTTGGCTTCAACGAGAACCAGCTGGAGGTCCTAAAAACGGCAGGTGGCGATGAAAGCCCGGTTGGTGGAGGTAACTTTCAGCTAATACGGATCGACTGTCCAGGTGGTGATTGTGTTCGCGATAATCTTGCGGGTGGTTACAACGGGTGCGTCAGCGAAGGCACGACAGTGGAAACCGAGCCCGGTGATACCGTTGGACCGACCGTTCAGGGATTGAATACGCGCTTCGGCAGTTACGCAGGACCGGTCAGTCCCGAGGACTATCCACCCGATGTTGTCGTGACTCAGCCAAACCCCTCGATCAGTTATGACGATGAAAACGATCAGGTCATTCAAAATGGTTCTCCCGTCGACGAACAGACGATCGATTACGGTTGGGAGCAGTATGCCAGCGATGTAGCGAACGATTTTCTGGATTATCCACCACCTGTCGGTGTTTATGAAAGACGGGTAATGGCGCTCCCGATTGCCCGCTGCACGGGAGAAGACAACGGCCAGTCTACGCTCGAGGTTGTTGGATTTGGTTGTTACTTTATGCTGCAGCAGGTCAAGCAGAAAGGTAATGAGGCACAAATCTTCGGCCAGTTTCTCGAAGGCTGTTCCTCAGGTGGTGCTCCAGGCCCAAACCCTGTATCCGGACCTGCACCGTACATTATTCAGCTTTACAAAGACCCCAATTCGCAGGACTCCTGATGATGAACATGCCTGGAACAATGCGTCGACAACGCGGAGCGATTCTTGCGGAAACGGTCGTTGTGCTGCCGATCCTGATTTTTTTGGTCGTTCTGACGGCGGAAATAACGAATGCCTTCGTCGATCACAACACGTTGACGCAAGCGGTCCGGGGCGGTGCACGACATGTTGCGTCTAACGCAGTACTCGGCACAACCGGCGTTGTCACCTTGCAAGCGCAACTCATCACCGAGGCACAAAACCTCGTCGTGTTTGGCAATATATCCGGCAATCCGCCGGCTGTCATTCCCGGCTTGTCGGTAGCTGATGTGCAGGTGCTCGATCTTGGCGCCAACAATATCGCAGTCACCGCATCACACGCGTATTCCGGAATACTTGGACCGGTACTGCCGAGCTTCGGCTATGGCGCTGACAGCAACCTGACACCAACCTTGACTGCAACCGTCACTATGAGAGCGCTGTAAGATGAATTATCGGCGGCAAAAAGGTCTGTCGACAGTCGAATTTGCACTGGTTGCGAATGTCGTTCTCATATTGCTGTTCGCAGTTTTTGAAATTGGCAGGGCATACTTTATCTATTCGGCACTTGATGAGGTGACCAGGCGAGGTGCCCGAATAGCAGCGGTATGTCCTGTTTCCGATCCGGCCATTTCCCAACTGGCGGTTTTCAATAATTCGGGAGACGGTTCCGCCAGTACACTGATAACCGGGCTGACCCCGGGACACGTTGTCGTTGAGTATCTCGACCAGAATAACGCTGTTGTCGGCAATCCCGGGGATCCGAACGGGTTTATTCAGATCAGGTATGTTCGGGTTCGTGTAGTCGGATTCCAGCATCAATTGCAGGTTCCGATAATTTCCGGAATCACCAACTTCTTTATGCCTGAATTTTCGACGGTATTGCCAAGAGAAAGCCTTGGCATTCCCAGGGAAGGGAATATTACTCCATGCTAAACCAGAGACCAGTCAAATGCGTAAGTTGAATATTCTGATTGCAGGTCGGTCCAGAGAAGCGATCGAAACCATGCAAAAGACAATTGATAATCACGGCGATTATCACACGGCTCTTCGGCTGATTACCAATGGCCACACTGATCCGCTACACGGCGTCGACAACTTGCCAGATGTACTCGTTCTTCAGCATGCAGAAGGAAGCGCCGAGCTTGATCACCTTCGCCAGACGAAATCCGAACAACAGATTCCATTGATCGTATTCGGCGCGGCTGATGATGCCGACGCTATCAGGCTTGCCATGCGTGCCGGAGCCCGGGACTACCTGCCGCAGCAGGTATCGAGAGAGGAAATTACGGCACTTCTCAACGATATCGCCCTCGAAGTGGCCGCCAGGAATGCTGGGGAAGAGGGTAGTCTGCACGTATTTTTGAATGGCAAGGGCGGTTCGGGCGCAAGCTTCCTTTCGGCCAATGTCGCACACGGACTTGCCAGCGGCGATCATGCCGTAACGCTGGTCGATCTGGACCTGCAATTTGCCGGGCTGTGTCGCTACCTGGATCTCGAACCCGAACGCGGTCTTATCGAGGCGTTGCAATCGGCCGATGATATGGACGAAGTATCGGCCAAAGCGCATACCTGCGTGCACGAAAGCGGACTGCGATTGCTTTCAGCGAAATCGGAATGCCTCAAGCTTAATGCAGACATACCGCCAAAGCTGTTGTTAAAACTGTTGCAGATATACCGGTCATTCAATGACTACGTTGTAGTTGACCTGCCAAGAAACATCGATGTATTAAGCGCGACGGTATTGGAAAACGCAGATCGAATATTGGTAGTAATGCAACAGACACTGCCTCATGTTCACGATACCGCACGCCTCCTGCACATTCTGCGCAAAGAGGTCGGCGTCGACGACTCCAGGATTACGATTATCGTCAATCGTCATGTCAAGGATTCAGCGATCGCAGCGACCGATATCGAGAAAGCGTTACGTGTACAGGACCTCGTCACAATTCCGAACCAGTACAAGCTGACAGCGGAAAGCATCAATGCGGGCTTACCGCTCTCGGAAATTGCGGGAAGCACTTCGGTGACCAAGGGTCTGCGCCACCTGCACCATATGATCGACGGCACAATAGAGCCGGAGCAGGGATTCCTGCGGCGTGCGCTGCCGACATTTTTAGGGAGATAGACGATGGCGATTGTGCCAAGCACTACGTTCGAGGAACGGATTGAAGCAAGTAACGAGGATCTGAACCGGCCACTGACCGATGAAGAGGTGGAATGGAAGCAACGCATCAACGAAAAGTTGCTGACAATTCTGGACCTGTCACTCATTGAAACAATCGGCGATGAAAAGGCGCGCGAGGAAATTCGTGAGACTGCAAATAATCTACTTGCTGAAGAATCAGCGCCTCTTAGTCTTCGCCAGCGCGAACGGGTGGTCAAGGGCATTGAAGATGAGGTCCTGGGCCTTGGTCCTCTTGAGCCATTGCTCGCCGACAAGTCTGTGTCGGATATCCTCGTAAACGGATACGACACGATCTACGTCGAGCGAAGGGGAAAGCTCGAACCGACAAACGCCTGTTTTACAGATCCAGGCCACCTGCTTAATACCATCGATCGAATCGTTTCGGCAGTGGGTCGGCGAATCGATGAATCGTCTCCCATGGTCGATGCACGATTGAAGGACGGTTCCCGAGTCAATGCCATCATTCCGCCACTAGCACTGGATGGTGCAATTCTTTCAATTCGTCGATTCGCAGTTGAACTGCTGTCCATGGAAAACCTGGTCGAACTGTCTACGGTGACGGCGGATGTTGCCAAGGTGCTAGCTGGAATCGTTAAGGCTCAATTGAACGTAATTGTGTCCGGGGGAACCGGCGCAGGTAAGACGACATTGCTCAATATCCTTTCCGGATTTGTTCCGATCGAAGAGCGAATTGTCACGATTGAGGACTCCGCGGAACTTCAGTTGCAACAGCCCCATGTTGTCCGGCTGGAGACTCGCCCTCCGAACATCGAAGGCAAGGGAGAGGTCGGATCAAGGGACCTGGTCAAGAATGCATTGCGCATGCGGCCTGACCGAATAATCGTTGGTGAGGTACGTGGTGCTGAAGCACTGGACATGTTGCAGGCAATGAATACCGGGCACGATGGGTCCCTGACAACTATTCATGCCAACTCTCCGCGAGATGCTTTGGCTCGAATCGAGAACATGGTCAGTATGACCGGTATCACCTTTCCGATTAAGGCCTTGCGATCACAGATCGCATCGGCAGTCGATGTAGTCGTTCAGGTATCTCGCCTCGAAGATGGCAAGCGAAAAATCACAAGCGTCCAGGAGATCAACGGAATGGAGGGCGAAATTGTCACCATGTCCGAACTGTTTCGATTTGAGCGTGAAGGGATTGATGAAGACAACAACGTCATTGGCGAACTTCGGCCGACGGGAATAATTCCTGCGTTTCACAAGGATCTCCGAAGCAAGGGAATCGAACTGCCTGTTTCCTTATTTGATCCTGAACTTCGCGTTGTCTAGGGGATTGGCCCATGTCGAACGGACAGATAATTTTCACGGTACTGATTTTTGTGACAGTATTTTTGCTGGCACAGGGATTGGTGGTGCCGGTCTTTGGCGAATCTGCGCAGGCAGCCAAGCGTCTCAAAAAACGTCTGGCTGCAATCAACAGCCAGGACAACGAAGAATCCTACAGTTCGCTGCTTCGCAAGCGATATCTCAAAAAACTCACTCTGCCGGAACGATTCCTGGAAGAATTGCCGGTCATGGAAACTCTGGCGCAGACTATTGAGCAAGCGGGTTACTCGATACTGGCGTACCGCCTGGTTCTGATATCGATGTCCTTTGGCGTCGTAGCAGGTTACGCGAGTTGGGCTGCATTTCGTATGCCATTGGTCACCGTCGCCGCAATATTGGTCGCTTTGTATTTACCCATTATGAAAGTTCGAAGTGCCCGGGCGAAACGATTGGCGAAATTTGAAGAACAGCTACCGGACGCCATCGACGTTATGAAAAGGGCTCTCAAGGCTGGTCATCCCTTCAATGGCACGCTTAAGTTGGTTGCCGAGGACATGGACGATCCCGTGGCGTACGAGTTTGGCCTGACGTTCAACGAAATCAGCTACGGTAACGACGTACGTCGGGCACTGCTCGGGTTGTTGTCCCGGGTACCGAGCGTCACCGTTATGGCACTTGTTACTTCTATCCTTGTGCAAAAGGAAACCGGTGGCAATCTGGCCGAAGTGCTGGAGCAAATATCGAAAGTGATTCGGGGGCGTTTCCGATTCCACCGCAAAGTAAGAACGCTGACAGCAGAAGGAAGAATGTCGGCATGGGTACTCGCGACCGTTCCACTGGTACTTTTTGCAACAATTTGGGTTACGACACCTGATTACCTGCCGATCCTGATCGAGGATCCCCGGGGTCACAAATTAATTATATACGGTGCGATTTCAGGCGTAATCGGAATTGCCTGGATCCGCAAAATCATTCGTATCGAGGCCTAAAGCATGGAAGCAGTATTCGAGCAAATAGTCGTTATTATCAGCGATGAATCCATATTGCGTCAGCTGGTCGTCTGGCTTGCGGCTGCCTCGGTATTCGTTCTGGTTCTCGGTATTGTAATACTGGTAGCGAATTATTTTGATCCGGTTCGCCGGCGCGTTGACAATGTGGCCGGTGGAGCGCCGGAAAACGAGCGATTGATGATCAAGGTCGCAACCGCCATGGGCCCGGTATCGTCATACGTCCTTCCCCAGGTCGAGCTGGAACGAAATAACGCCATATTGCAGCTATCGCGTGCCGGGTTCCGGTCGCCGATGGCGCTGCAGGTCTACTATTTAATTAAGACCATTCTTGCAATCATTTTTCCGCTTGCTGTTCTTGTCAGCGCATCCTGGTTGCCCCGGATGGAAACCAGTAACGTATTAATGTATGCGATGTTTGCAAGCGGAATTGGTCTGATTGGCCCCAATATTGTGTTGCAGCGCATGCTCGAGAAACGCATGCGAGCGTTGAGTAACGGTTTCCCCGATGCGCTTGACCTGCTCGTTGTCTGTGTGGAATCCGGGCTTGGCCTGGCCCAGGCCATTCAACGGGTTGCCCAGGAGCTGGAGGTGAGCCATCCGGAACTTGCTTTCGAATTGTCGACGGTAAACGCAGAGATCAGAGTTGGCATGCCAAGAGAAAGGGCATTGAAGAACCTGGCAGATAGAACCGGTCTGGAAGATATTCGCGGATTGGTGGCGCTCCTGGTCCAGACAATGCGATTTGGTACCGGGGTTGCGGATGCACTGCGCGTGTATTCAGAGGAATTTCGTGACAAACGTACGCAAAAAGCTGAGGAGCAGGCCGCGAAAATGGGCACGAAACTGGTATTCCCGCTGGTGCTTTTCATGTTCCCGATATTTTTCATTGTGGCAATCGGCCCTGCTGTGATCCGTATCATCGACGCGTTCAGCCAGGTGTGATGCAATTCCGCGGTAGAATTTTGAGGAACGAGGTCATGACGTCGATCAGGAAATGGAAGCTGCCACTAGTGGTCTCGCTGGCTCTGGCCACGGCCGCTTGCAGCAACACGCCATCGACGTCAGCAACTATTGTGGAAGATCAGCTACGCCATACGGATATGGATCTGTTATTCGCAACCGAATTCCCCGTCGCGGACAAGAACGACGGAATGTTACGGGCCGCGGAAGCCTGGTCATCCGGCGATATCAATCACGCATTATATTTTTATGTAAAAGCCTTGCAGTTCGACCCGCAGGACGCGGACCTGCTTACAACCATCGGCAAAATTCACCAGATGCAGGATCGGCCTGAAATGGCAGTACGCGCTTACACCATGTCGTTGCGTGTCAATCCCGATCATGTCGCGTCCCTTGAAGGCAGGGGGCTCATTCTGGTCGCGAACAACCGGGACGACCAGGCTGAAATCGATCTCAATCGCGCGATTGAGTTAGCTCCGGACATGTGGACCGCTTACAATGGCCTTGGCATGTTGGCAGACCGACGTGGAAATCACCTGATCGCAAGAATGAATTACGACGCGGCGCTGGCATTGGTTCCCGAATCAGCTATCGTGCTGAACAACAGAGGTTATTCAAGTTTGCTGGCCGGTGAATACGCCCAGTCCGCCAATGACTTACATGCCGCAAGTGAGCTTGGCTATGAACAAGCCTGGATGAACCTTGGGCTCCTCTACTCCCGCCAGGGGAGGTACATCCCGGCAGTGGATATGTATCGAAAGGTGCTGGGTGAGGCGGAATCATTTAACAAAGTCGCTGAGGCCGCCATTGCCAATGAAGATTTCGATGCGGCAAGGAAACTGCTGAATCTCGCAATCAATGAGGCACCAACTTATTTTCCTGACGCTGAGGAAAACCTGACGAAATTGAGCCTGCTCGAGCAGTAAATGTTGACTGGTCGGCCACCTCACGCGGACATTGGTGCCTGTTTCAAGCGCAGCGTGATTCACAATTTCCGGTTTGTGTAGTTACTGGTAACCCCTCGCCTGTAACCGGAACAGACTGGCGTACTGTCCGTTCAATGCGAGCAGGCTCTCGTGATTTCCCCGCTCAACGATCTCGCCGTCATGAATGACAATGATCTGATCGGCGGCCCGCACGGTTGAGAAACGATGTGATATCAGGATCGTCATCTTATTGTGACTCTGCGAACGGAAGTGATCGAAAATCGCAGCCTCTGACGCCGCGTCCATTGCCGCAGTTGGCTCATCGAGTACGAGTATGTCGGCGTCACTGCGCATAAACGCGCGCGACAACGCAATCTTTTGCCACTGCCCACCGGATAGCTCGCGACCACCTTTGAACCAGCGCCCGAGCTGCGTGTCGTAGCCCTCCGGCATTTCATCGATAAACGGCGACGCCATTCCGGTTTCCGCCGCTTTCTCCCAGCGTTCGGGGTCGTCGATGTGCCGCACATCCCCAGCGCCAATATTCTCACCGACGGAAAACTGATATCGCCCGAAGTCCTGGAAGATAACGCCAATACGCTGTCGCAGTGCCTCGACATCCCATTTATGCAACTCGAGCCCGTCCAGCATGATGCTGCCTTCGGTCGGTTCGTAGAGTCTCGTCAGGAGTTTGATCAGCGTGGTTTTCCCCGACCCGTTTTCCCCGACCAGCGCGAGGCTCTCGCCGGGCTTGATCTGCAGACTCACATTTGTCAGCGCCTTCCTGTCCGTGCCCGGATAGGCGAAGGAAACGTTTTTAAACTCGAGTCCGCGCGACGGATCGGGCCCGACAGTGGCGTCACCGTGACGCCCCGGGACTTCCTGACCAAGGTATTCATACAGGTTCGACAGGTACAGGTTGTCTTCGTACATACCGCTGATCGATGAAAGGATAGCGGCAACAGCCGTCTGCCCCTGCCGGAACAGGACGAGATACATGGTCATCGCACCCAGGGTGATTTCGCCATTGATTGTCGTTATCACAATCCACGCATAGGCGCCGTAAAAGGCTGCCGTCGACAATAGTCCGAGTACGAATCCCCAGCCGTCACGGCGCAGCGTCAGGCGACGGTCTTCGACAAACAGTTTGTTGAAAATGTCGCGATACCGCTGCAGTAGTCGCGGCCCCAGTTGGAAGAGTTTGACCTCCTTAACGCCGTCTTCCCGGGCGATGACAGACTCGAGATAAATCTGCATGCGGGTATCCGGAGAACGCCAGCGAAATAGCCTGAACGCGTCGCCGGAAAATTTGGTTTCAGCGAAGAATGATGGCAGTCCCGCGCCGATAAGAATGAGTACAGCCCAAGGTGAGAAAGTGAACAGCAAAACAGCGTAGCTCGAGAGTGAAATGGCATTTTGCACGAGGCCAAATGTGCGATTAACCAGGCTGAGTGGCCGACTCGATGCTTCGCGTCTCGCCTGCGTCAGCTTGTCATAGAATTCCGAGTCTTCGAAATGTGCCAGCTGCAACGTTAACGCTTTTTCCAGGATCATCACGTTGACGCGCTGACCGAGGAGGGCGCGCAACAAGGACTGGCTTGCTGATATTCCGCGCTGGCTTGCGGCAACGAATATGACGATGACGGCTTCAAGCGCTACCAGCCACAAAACGCGACGCGTGTCTGGTGAGACCGATGACATTGCGGCGACGACCCCGTCGACGATCAGTTGGCCAACATAGGCGATAGCTGCGGGCAAAATTCCGGCAACCAGCGTTAGTATCGCGAGCGTAACCGTTAGTTTCCGGCTCGTTGTCCAGACAAGTTCGAGCGCGCGGTGACTGTATCCGAATACACCCACGGCCCGGCTGGCAAAGCTTACGTTCGAGCTTTCGTCTTCAGCCATGAGTTATACGGTTTGTGCCAGGTAGGGTGAATCCGCGCATTGCGGCATGGTAAGTCATTAAGTCTTCTTAATGTGTTCCTTTAGCGCAGCGACTTCTGCCTCGAGGTCACTAACTCTTTGTTCAAGATCAGAAACACTGGTACGACCGGTCGGGCGGCCAGGCGATGCAGCTTGGGCCTGACCGGCGAGTGCCTCCGTATCGACGGGGCCGGAGAACAGATGCATGTACTCTGCGTCTTTCCGTCCGGGGGTACGCGGTAATTTGACCACCAACGGACAACCGTCCCACTCCGACAGAGTCCGAAGTGCATCCACTACGGCATCGTTGTCTTCAAACGAATGCAGGCGCCCGCTGCGAGATCGTAACTCACCGGGTGTTTGCGGGCCACGCAGTAATAGCAGGCAGACAATGGCGAGTTGCGGTGGGTCAAACTGGTAGTCGCTGAAACGCGTATTGCAGAAACGCTGGACGTATTTCTCTACCCGGCTTTTGAAATTTTCGTCAATACGCACGAGCGATTTGGATTCCAGCTCGCGGATGGTGTGTTGTACCTCGCCCTGCTGCAGTGACATCACGGGGTCGCGACTCGACTTCTGGTTGCACGCGTTCGTGAGTGCGTTCAGGGTCAGCGGATACTGATCCGGCGTGACAACTGACTTTTCGATCAGGCAGCCGATGACGCGGGCTTCGTTAGCGGACAGATTCACAGGCAATGTACAGTCCTTGATGATTAAGGAGAATCAGGTAGGGGAGCGGTATTCTACCGAATTACCCGGGGTTTTGACCTTGCAGCCAACTGGCTTTTAGTTTTTTCGAAAGATCTATACCCAGGGTCGCCTGAATCGCAGCATGTAGCTCCGGATTCTTGTTCAAATACTTTTTCAAGGCAGATTTCTTCCAGGACACGTAGCGAGTAGGCTCGAGTACCACAATGTCGGCGGGCGCCGATTCATCCGTTATAAAGCTGATGCCTCCCATAAATTGGCCGGGATCGACAATCTGAGTTTGTTCGCCGTTGACCATGTAACACACGCGGCCTGAATGAATGAGCATCAAATGATCGAGCGTACTTCCGGCAGCTACAATACATTCACCTGCAGTAGCCGTCTCCCATTTACCTGTTTTCAAAAGATTGATCATTTCCCGCGGGGAAACGAGCCGAAATACCATCTCACACAGGTGTTGTTCGTCCTCAGTCAGTTGAACTGGCCTGCGTTCGATCAGCAGGCGCGTAATCCAGAAAATATTCAAAACAATGAAAAGTACATTCCAATATACCGGTGTCAGGATCGGTTCGGGAAGAAAATAGAAATACAGGATCAGGCACGTTGCTGCGATGACCGTAAAGATCCGCAGCCACAGAATGTCGCGCATCACGTACGAAACGAGGTATATGGTATTGGCAGTATGAATTAGAGCTTCCATAGGACGATTCTCAAGCGTGGAGCACTATAGAATGCGAAATTCCAAATGCTTTCACATCAACTGACTGTGGGCAATCAGCCGTTATGTGCGGGTTGGATATTAGTCTGCCAGCGTAGTTCGTATCTTAACCTCGCTGTGCAGCGTGCGATGGACAGGGCACATATCCGCAATCTCCAGTAACCGCTGCCGTTGATTTTCAGTGAGTTTGCCCTCCAGAC
>Ga0224508_10002668_pt1 | contig 15024 bp, 13 predicted proteins | sample SF_Jan12_sed_USG_4_FD_170157 | JGI IMG/M metagenome (GOLD analysis project Ga0224508, IMG submission 170157) | Sediment microbial communities from San Francisco Bay, California, United States - SF_Jan12_sed_USGS_21 | ecosystem: Environmental > Aquatic > Marine > Sediment | place: USA... | reverse complement strand
GTCACCGATCAATAGTTCCTCATACAGCTTCTCTCCCGGCCTTAACCCGGAATAAACAATCTCGATATCACCATCGGGATTGTCTGCATCCTTAATTTCCAGGCCACTCAAATGAATCAGTTTTTTTGCCATATCCAGAATCTTGACAGGCTCACCCATGTCCAGCACAAAAACTTCACCGCTTGATCCCATCGCACCAGCCTGTATAACCAGCTGGGAGGCTTCCTGAATCGTCATGAAGTAGCGAATAACTTTTGGGTCAGTGACAGTAATGGGTCCACCTTCTGTAATTTGATTTCTAAAGAGGGGAATAACAGATCCTGAAGAACCTAAGACATTGCCGAATCTAACGATGCTAAAACGAGTATTAATCTTTTCGCTTATAGATAAACTTTGCAGAACCATTTCGGCAAATCTTTTAGTTGCTCCCATGGTGCTAGTCGGCCGTACTGCCTTATCAGTGGAAATCAGTACAAATGTTTCGACACCACTGCACTTCGCTGCAATCGCTGCCGTATAAGTGCCCATTACATTGTTTTGGATCGCCTCCAATGGATTTTTCTCGACCATCGGAACATGCTTGTACGCAGCAGCATGATAGATCGTTTGCACCTCAAACGCTTTGCATACCATCTCCATTCGACTTTGAATGGTCACGGATGCCAATATTGGAATAATAAAATCCTCACTATCGCTTAAATCCGGATAAATCCGTTTTACCAAACCAAGCAGTTCCTCTTCGATTTTGTACAGGTCATGCTCGCTGCGTTCGTAAAGAATTAATATGCGTGGCCCTATTTTAAGGATCTGCCGACTGAGTTCGGAACCAATAGATCCACCAGCCCCGGTAACCATAACGACCTTATCCTGGATGTCCCTTTTAAATAATTCCACATCCGGTTCTACAGGAATCCTGCCCAAAAGATCGCGGACACCCACCTCGCGGACATCGTCGGCTTTGATGTCTCCGCTGGCCAGGTCATCAAGCGCGGGGAGCGTTATGACATGAACCGCAAAAGGTTCTAGCAAAGAAATAATTCTACTTCTTGCAGCTCGGGAAATTGAAGGTAATGCCAATAACACCTCAGTCACGGATAAATCTTCAATAACTGTACTGAGCTGTTTAAACGAAAATACCCGCAAACCACCAATATAGTTTCCCTGTAATCCAGGATTATCATCGATAAATGCAACTGGACTGAACCTGGGGCTATTAGACAATGCTGTTGAGATCTGTACTCCAGCCTCGCCCGCACCATAAATGGCTACTCTTCTCTTTATCGTGCTCTGGCGCCTCGACTTAAAGCTACCCGAGAGCCACCAGCGACCTATCGCCCGGGATCCGCCAATAAGCAATATCGCTAGGAGGCAGTTAATCAGCACGACGGATCTCGGAACACCAGTGATTCCGCTTAACAACACCAACACGCCCCAAACCAGCGTGTACAGGGTTACCGCCTTTACGATGGCCCACATTGCCAGAAATCCGACATAACGGACTATCGCACGATACAGACCTAGCCGGATAAAAATTGGAATCGCGACAACCGGCGCGGCAACAAACAGGTACACGATAGAGCCTTCGACCCGATAGAATTCGCCCAGCCTGAGCGAAAACGAAACCCAAAGTGACAACGTGACGAGAAATACGTCAGCCCCGACTATGATCGAGCGTTTCACGTTTCGAGGAAACTTTAGTGCATGATTGCCTAGCTGTCCCAAAATACTACGCATTAATTAACTTCCCGATGAACAGAGCCCGCAATAAAATTGAAATCCCTAGAACTTGTTCTACTAACGCTCTAGGTTGAGATGAATGTTTGCCGCTAGACCGATGTTTTTACTTTGGCAAGAACTAGTGCTTACTGATTTAATGGAGACTAGAGTAACATATTTAAAATGGCAGAAGCCAGGTTATCGCGATGGATTCGGACAGCGAGATATGGACACGAATAATGATTGACTTTGGTCCGGAACAACGGCAAGTTGTATCGTCTTTTAGCTCTGTTACGGAAAGATCTCAACCCGGTGAGTTCGAGCAAAATGCAGTATTTTAAGGGTAAGCGCGTGCTAATCACCGGTGCCTGCGGGACCGTTGGCACTGAACTCGTGCGCCTGTTACTCGAAGATTCGAGCTATTCTCCGGACGAGATTGTCGGTATTGATAACAATGAAAGCGAGTTATTTTTTCTCGACCAAAAATATGTCAACGATACTCGGGCCAGTTTTTTCCTGGCAGATATTCGCGATCGAGATGCTTTGTGCCATGCGTTACAGGGAATCGATATCGTATTCCATGCCGGTGCGCTTAAACACGTAACCCTGTGCGAGCGCTCACCTTACGAAGCAGTACAAACGAACATTATTGGTGTAGAAAACCTGATTTTTGCGGCAATGGCCAATGCCGTCGGAAAAGTTATTTTTACCAGTTCTGACAAAGCGGTTAACCCGACAAATGTAATGGGGACATCCAAATTAATGGGTGAACGCCTGATTACTGCGGCGAACAGCAATCAGCGTGAACCTTCAACCATATTCGCTTCGACTCGGTTCGGTAATGTGCTCGGTTCGAATGGGTCGGTAATCCCAATATTCGAGAAACAGATTCTGCAGGGTGGCCCGATTACCCTCACGGACGAGTCGATGACTCGTTTCGTAATGTCCATCGAGCAAGCCGCGCGGCTGGTGCTGAATTCCGCGCAGGTAGCTAGAGGTGGGGAAGTGTTCGTCACCAAAATGCCGGTAATCGGCATTCTGAATCTGGCTGAAGTTATGTGCGACGAACTCGCTCCCAGATATGGATTCTCCCCCGACAAGATCGAAATTCGCCTGATAGGAACAAAACCGGGCGAAAAGCTCTACGAAGAGTTGATGAGCGATGAAGAAACCAGGCGATCACTGGAGCTGGATCAGTTCTTCGCTGTACTTCCGGCTTTCCGCGGATTTTACAATAATATCGACTACAGTTACGATTCGATTGTAAACGACGTGGTAGACAATCCATACAATTCCCACCACGAGATCAAATTGAGCAAGAGCGAGCTGAAACGATTTCTGATCGAAAACAAGTTAATCGGCTACGGTGCCGACCTGTCGGAGGTGCCGAGTGAACGCTACTGGCCCGGCGACAAGGAAAGTCATTCCTGAAATTTGTAATCGCGGCAGGCTGGATTTTTAATGTCTAGAGTATTAATTCTTGGAGGTGACGGATATCTTGGCTGGTCCACAGCAATGTCCCTGGCCGCCAAGGGCCACGAAGTCAGCGTGGTAGACAGTTATTTACGCCGAAAAATTGCAAAACAAACCGACTCCGAGGCCCTGATGGTAAATCCGGACCTGCAAGAACGAGCTAACATATTCAGATCGATAACCAACATTAGCATTGAAGTATTCATCGGGGACTTATGCGACATGGAATTGATGCAGCGTGTTTTTACTGCATCAACTCCCGACTCTATAATTCACTACGCCGAGCAACCATCGGCGCCCTACTCGATGCGTGACTATGCATCCGCACGGTTGACGCTGGACAACAACCTGACAACAACTTTCAACCTGATTTGGGCTGTCATCGAGCATAACCCGGATTGCCACATCATCAAGCTCGGAACCATGGGCGAATATGGAACACCCAATATCGACATCGAAGAAGGCTGGATAGAAATCAACCACAAGGGGCGCAGCGATAAATTTCTTTTCCCCCGGGCAGCGGGATCCTTGTATCACACAACGAAGGTTCTTGACACCGATCTGCTTTGGTTTTACGTGCGCACTTACGGCCTCAGAGTCACGGATTTAATGCAGGGGCCTGTGTACGGTATTACAACCAGGGAATCCAGCATGGACGACCGCCTGCTACCCAACTTTCATTATGACGATATCTTCGGCACCGTGATAAATCGGTTCCTGGTTCAGGCCATCTCGGATGTGCCGCTAACGGTCTACGGTAAGGGCGGACAGACACGAGGCTATCTGAACCTGATCGATACACTGCAATGTCTCGAACTTGCCGTCGCAAACCGGGTGAATGCGGGAGAATTGCGTATCCTGAACCAGGTTGCGGAAACCTTTACCGTAAATGAGCTCGCAGCCAAGATCAAGAATGTGGGTGACCGGATGGGGCACAGGGTACAGATTAATCATTTACCAAATCCGCGCAAGGAAATGGAGGATCACTATTACAACCCAGTGCACACGGGTTTGATTGACCTCGGTCTCAGCCCTACCTATCTGAGCGACGATATCATCGCCGCAATGCTTGAGAAAATAAATATATATCGAAATCGTATCGATCCCGATAAGATCATGCCCCGGGTAAATTGGAACTGATTTGTAGCTAGATGGAGCCCAATCCCATACGGGTGATTAATTCTATTCCTGTGGACAAATTACGATATAATTCCGCATCTTTAATTTCAAGTTGACTACACAAACTTAGGGACCTCAACGTGTCGATACCTTTTATTGATCTCAAAACTCAGTATAACCGCCTGGCGCCCCAGATTAACACCGCCATTCAGGAAGTGCTGGATGATGGACAATACATACTCGGCGGTGCTTTGAATAAATTTGAAACCGAGGCAGCAGAATATTCAGGCGTTAACTTCTGCGCCGGCGTATCCAGCGGCACGGATGCCCTTTTGATTCCACTAATGTGCCGCAACATCGGTCGGGGGGATGCCGTTTTTGTCCCGTCGTTTACCTATACTGCCAGTGCCGAGGTCATTTTGCTAATCGGCGCTACCCCAGTATTCGTTGACGTCGATCCCGATGATTTTAACCTTGATATCGATCATCTCGAGGCAAAAATAGCTGAAGTCAATGGGTCTGGTAAGCTGCGCCCCGCAGCCATTATAGCAGTCGACCTGTTTGGTTTACCCGCTGACTACAGCAGGTTGAACCAACTCGCAGTTAAAGAGGATTTGTTGCTGATCGCCGATGCCGCGCAGAGTTACGGTGGCGCCCTCGATGGCAAGAGGGTCGGCAACTTGGCGCCCGTGACCGCAACTAGCTTTTTCCCTGCAAAGCCGCTGGGTTGCTATGGTGACGGCGGTGGTATATTCACCGATTCTGCCGAGCTCGATAACTTGATCAGATCGATCCGAACCCACGGCCAGGGGGAACACAAGTACGATGTTGTCAGGATTGGCTTAAACGCCAGACTAGACACCTTGCAAGCCGCCATACTATCGGTCAAGTTGGGCATACTCAAAGAAGAAATTGAAAAGCGCGAGCAACTGGCTTGCTACTATGACGAAAATCTGGGCGACTTGGTGCGGGTGCAAAAACGCTTAGCCAATCAACAATCGGCCTGGGCGCAATACACCTTCAGGGCAGAAAACCGCGACCAGTTACAAAAGCACCTGCAGGAGAGCGGCATTCCCGCGGTGATCTACTATCCCAAACCCATGCACTTCCAGCAAGCATACGAGGCCTATGGCAAAGGCCGGGGATCGCTGCCAGTCAGTGAACAGCTCTGTAGCGAGGTAATTAGTCTGCCCATGCATCCTTACATGGATGAAGAGACTGCTGCAGGCATAGTCGAATGCGTCAGAAAATTCTACCTTTAGCCCTATCGATTGGTGACACACATGCTGGTTGGTATTGTTGACTACGGGGTTGGCAATCTAAACTCGGTGCGCAATATGTTGCACAAGATAGGGATCAAATCAATTATTTCCGCTGATTGCGCGGAGCTGGACCGGGCCGATGCGATTGTACTGCCCGGCGTAGGTGCATTCGGCGCCGGTATGCAGGCGCTCAAACAGCGTCAAATGATCAATTGGCTGGGCCATTATGCAGCCTCCGGAAGAATGCTGGTTGGAATCTGCCTCGGCATGCAGCTACTGGGCAACTGGAGCGATGAGGATCATTGCGCGGGACTGGGTCTCATCGAAGCCCGATTTAAAAAATTTAAATTTGACTATCAAGGGCAAGAGAAGCTGCCGGTTCCGCACATGGGCTGGAACTACGTGAAGCTGGTGGACGGGCATCGGTTGAAAGGCGAGCTACTACCTTCTAGCCGATTCTATTTCGTCCACTCCTATTACGCGAGCGACGTCGCACAACAAAATATTCTGTTGACCGCGGATTATGGAGATACCTTTGTCGCGGCTTACAACAAAAACAACATTTTCGGTTTTCAATTCCACCCGGAAAAAAGCCACCTCTACGGCATGCATCTTTTCAGACTTTTATTCTTCCCTGAAAGCATACAGGCCGTCTGAGAATTCACAATCCAGGTGAAGGATTAGTCTGAAATGCTTAGAGATCGAATTATTCCCTGCCTGCTGTTAAGTGGTAGCGGCTTCGTAAAATCGAAAAGGTTTGCAAATCACCGCTATATCGGCGATCCGATCAATACGCTTAAACTGTTTAACGATAAATTTGCCGACGAGATCATCGTCCTCGATATCGATGCCAGTAGGAAGGGTAGCGAAATCAACTATACATTGATCCAGGAACTAACCGGCGAATTATTTATGCCGCTAACCTATGGCGGTGGATTAAAATCCATAGACGAGATTGCACGGATTATCGCTTCGGGTGTCGAAAAGGTATCGATCAATTCTCGTAACGCCGAGGATCTGGAATTGATCCGTCAAGCTTCACAAAGGTATGGTGCGCAATCGGTTGTCGCTTCAATCGATGTCGATAGGAACCTGTTCGGACGCCAGCAAGTGGTTTATCAATCGGCCAGGAATAAACTGAAAACAACACCGGAAAAGTATGCGGCTGAACTGGAAGCTGCTGGTGCTGGGGAAATTCTGCTGCAATCGGTATTTCTCGACGGTATGCAAACCGGCTACGATATTGAAACCGTGAAATCGGTGGTTGCCAGTGTCGATGTGCCGGTCATTGCCCTGGGCGGCGCCGGAAACATTAGAGACATGGCAAAAGTAATCGTCTATGGTGGGGCGGCTGGCGCTGCGGCGGGCAGCATTTTCGTTTACCATGGCGATCTGGACGGAATATTAATCAACATGCCCAGTGAAGAAAAGCGAATTCGTACTTTCGACGAAATCCGAAAACTAAGGAAAAGGTGAATTAAGGTAATGTTCAAACGGGACAACTACGCCACCAGACGGGAACATTATCAAGACTATGTACCAGGCGGTCGGATTTGCAAAGTATCGATCATGGATGATTCTGACCCCGATATCGAGTTCGACGAAAATGGAGTTTGCAATCATGTTCACTACGCCAGGGCGCGGCTCAAGCGAGAAAAATTCACTGGCGAGATGGCCGCTAGTTTGCTCGACCAGCGCGTCGCCCAAATTAAAAAAGAATCGGCCGGGAAAAAATACGATTGTATAATCGGAGTTAGTGGTGGTGTCGACAGCACCTACGTCGCATACCGCTGCAAGGAGCTAGGATTAAGGCCCCTGGCAGTTCATCTGGACAATGGCTGGAATAGCGATCTAGCCGTCAGCAATATTCAAAGTACACTTTCCGCTCTGGGTATAGATTTATACACCCATGTTGTCAACTGGGAGGAGATAAAGGACTTACAGCGCTGCGTTATCTTATCCTCGACGGCTAACCTGGAAATCATTACCGACCACGCGATCAACGCCACCTTGTTTCGTACCGCGGCCAAATACGGGCTGAGGACGATTGTTACCGGCAATAATGTCGAAACCGAATCAATGCATTTGAGTAAATGGCATTACGATAATCGTGACGCCTATTTTATTCGCGGTCTGCATAAGCGTTTCGGGCAAAAACAATTGAAAACCTATCCTTTCATGTTTCCCTGGGAGTTTGTCTGGTTTCTATTGATTAAACGAATCAGGACGCTGCCGGTGCTGAACTATGGTGATTACAACAAGGAAGAAGTGAAACTGATGCTAAGCCGCGAACTGGACTGGCGCCCGTACCCGTACAAACATGGTGAATCGATCTTTACACGATTTTTCCAGCATTACTATCTGGTTGAAAAATTTGGATTCGATAAACGCCGCCTGCATTTGTCTTCACTAATTGTCGCTGGACAAATGACCCAGGAAGAGGCGCTGTTCGAAATGGAGAAAGATTTGTATAGCCCGGGCGACCTCGAAGAAGAGCTCGAATACGTAATCAAGAAGCTCGGTTTTTCAAGGTCCGAATGGGAAGAGATCATGCGCACTGAAAAGAAATATTTTTTCGATTATAAAAACGCCGCTTGGATGTTTGATTACCGAAATCCGATCGTGCAGTTTTTTCGCGAAGTCGGTAAAAGTGAACGCGGAGTTTTTAAAAAACACATTACTTCCTGAGATGAGGTATTGCCGCGACAAGTAATTTCACCAGACAGTCCCTATGTCACGAATACACTACAAAATTAATATTCCGGAAAACGATAACCCTTCTGCCAGTGGAAGAAATTCTGTCTCGGCTTCACTGCAAGACAAAATCTTTCCAAACCTCATAATGCTCTTTGTACTATTTCCAAATATAAACTTTTTCCCGTTTTTAAACAGTAACAATCAGCCGGTCGCCTTTATTATTGTCATCGTCGCCTGGTTACTCGGTCTCAGCTATAAAATCCGGATCAACGGTTACACGATTTTTTTGCTTGCGGTCATAGCTCTGACAGCCTTTCATGCTGTTTTCAGCCTGTCGTTGATGGGGGTCTTTCCAACAAGAACCTATCCCTACCCAGGGTTTTATAATTTTCCTATAAATGCCTTTTCAACTGCCCTGACCTTTATCTCCTACCTGGTCGGGCCGATTATTTTTATCTATATGTTGTACAACATAAAAAAAATCAGCCTCTGGGTTATCCTGTTTTTCATCCTTGTACAGCTAGGCTTTGGCGTATTGCAATATTTCGGCTTCGATGCCATCCGGGAAAGTATGCAATCACTCTTTAGCGGAATTTTAATCGGTTTCAGTAGTGGCAAGTTTGAGTTCGGCCGGGGAATCGCTGGTACCTTTCCCGAGCCTTCGCACCTCGGCCGATACCTGCTGGTAATCACTGGCCTGTTATTGTGTCACTGGCACCAGAACCGGAATCATCGTAAATTGATCCTCGCCGGATTCATTGGTGTCTTATGCCTGATGGCGTTAAATCAATCACTCACCGTGGTTGCGATATTCGCATTATGGGCCGGATTACAGCTGGTCCTGTCATTACTTTCGAGGCGTTTCCTGCACGTCTCTTGGGCGCTTGTCATTTGCCTGTTGTTCCTATTAGTGCTGTTTCTGGTTCCAGAAACCAGCCGTATCTACATTATTTTCGAAAAGTTTCAGCTACTCAAGTTTATTATTGATGATTTTGAGTTGATCGATCTGCAAATCTTCGGCGGGATCCGGTTTATCAATATGACTATCGGTTATTTGTCTGCTTTCCATTTTCCGTTAGGCCAGGGAATCGGCAGTTACCTGTACACCTTGCCGCAAACAGCGAACTTAGTCGGCGTCGATATTTGGAGCACCAATTATTATCAGGAACATGTGGCCGTAGTTGGGATCAGCAATATCTTGACCAAGCCAAACGGTTACGGCGCACAACTAGCGTACGATTTTGGTATCCCCGGAATTCTTCTGTTGCTGTGTCTGGCGTATGCAGTTATTGCTGCGGCCGTAAAAAACATCAAATATCAACTGATGTTTTGGGGATTGCCCCTGGTTGGATTAATGCTAATTGCATTTTATACTACAACCACTTTTCCTGCTCCATGGATTCTTTTGGCTCTAATCGGCTATTATCCCGAAAACAGCCTTGGTCATGTTTATCGGATTACCCTGGGCTTGAAACAGAAAGAGAAGAGGCCTCCAACCTGACAAAGACGTAACCGTTCATTACACTACGGCGGCAGTTTTTTCGGGAATCGTAATTAAATCAGCGGAGTAAATGATGACTAGCGATTTTTTGATTGGCTATACCGGTGACCAGGTCGTAGCCCAACCCTCATGCCAGATCGGTATAGCCTATAACGAATCGGCCAGACCGGTCGAATTCAAAGGTAAGGCTACTATCAGGTCCAATACCGTTATCTACGGAGACGTGTTTGCGGGCGAAAATTTTCAGACAGGGCACGGTGTCCTAGTGCGGGAAAATACAAGGATCGGAGACCATGTCGTGCTCGGAACCAACACCGTGGTTGACGGTAATGTTCAAATTGGTAATTTCGTAAAAATTGAGTCGAATTGCTACATCTGCACCCATGTATCCATCGGTGACCGGGTGTTTCTAGGGCCTAACGTCGTGCTGACAAACGATCGGATTCCACTAAAACAAAGAGCGCAATATGTACCCATTGGCCCAACAATCGAGAGTGGTGTGACCCTGGGCGCAGGAGTGATTCTTTTACCGGGAGTTACGGTCGGTGAAGACAGCTTTGTCGCTGCCGGCACGATAGTCACCAAAGACGTTCCACCCAAAAGTTTCGTAATCGGTTCTCCTGGTGAAATTAAACCTTTACCGGAGGCGCTCGATGAGCGAAACATGGCACTTTCCTGGATGAAGTGCCTAAAATCCTAAATTCTGTTGATAACTTATAAAGTTCAGACCATCTAAATGAAGGCACTAATCGTCGGTTGCGGCAAGCAGGGAGAAAAGCATTTGTCAGGATACCGAGCCAACGGTATCAATGATATAGCCGTAACTGACGTAAATCCCGAGGCCCTGGACGGCTTTGCCGCAAAAACCCAAGTCGCTGCGCTTGCCTACTCTGAGGCTTTCGACTGCGGGGCGACCATGGCTTCGATATGCACTCCGACGTCTACGCATGCGGAAACAATCGGTAAATGTATCGACCGTGGCATTCATTTTCTATGCGAAAAACCCCTGGCAACTGACTATCAACAGGCCGCAAGCTTGCACGAAATGGCCGAGGCTGCGAAAACTGTCGGTATGGTCGGATATACCTATCGTTACGCGCAATCCTTCGAACTCGCGAAAAAGGTTCTGGGAACGGGGCAAGAAGGACAACCCGGTCACTGTCTCGGAAACTTGACCAATGCCATATTTCGTATCGGTGGGCGCGGCAATCATGCTGTCTGGAAACACCTGAAATCCTCTGACGGCGGAGCTATCAATGAAATGCTGGTGCACATGCTGGATCTTGCGCACTGGTTGCTTGGCCCCTTGCACGAGGTAGAACTTATAGATTCTCAATTGACTCTCGCTGAACGAGTTGTAGGCGGCAAAGCAGTTGGCTGCGATGCCGAGGACTGGGTCGTTTTGAAATGTCGTACCGGTTGCGCTGTTCCCGTGTTAATCCAGGCTGACTTCACCACGCCGAGTTTTTCGCAATACGTCGAAATCAACGGCAGTAACGGCAGCTTCTGGGGCTCGATTACCAATAATCACAATACCACCCTGACACTGCTGGAAGCGGCGGAAGGTTATCAAAAAGGTATTAATCAATTTTCCTTTACCCCGGAAAATCTTTACAAGAAAATAATTGAATCGTTTCTCGTGGCCCAGCAAACAGGCGGTAAAATCAACAAGTCCCCACTACAGGACTCGTTACGTCTCATGCAATGGCTTGAAGCGTTACAGCCATCATGAAAAGGGTTCCGCTGAACATTGTTGCAGCGCTGATAGTGCTGATGATCGTGGCGATGATTTTCTTCGGCTGGATTGTTATGGAAACCGAGAGGGGAGTCAGGGATATGGGCAAGATCGGCCGCCTGTTTCGAGACCTAGCCAAGATACCGGCCTCGATCAAACACGCCTTTGTCGAGACCGCGAGCCACCCAGGGCTGGCGCTCGAACAAAGATTTGGCACCGTAGCAGGATTCAAACAAATAGATCCGGATTTTGTCGATGACGGGTATCTGCTGTTGTCGCGGGTAAATGGTGATCTTGATTCGCCCCAGGTCGAGCTGCTGCGAATTAGTGACAACAAGGTACTGCATACCTGGCGACCGGATATCGATCACATCAACTCGCTGTCGAAGCTTAAATCTCGATTTGTGAAGCTGGCCCGGGACAAGCACAGTGGACGTTACCGCATGGTGCATCCCTTCCTGACCAACGATGGCGGCCTGATCTTTCAGGACGATTCACCACTGGTCAAGATTAACGTCTGCTCGGAACCTGAATGGACCATTGACGGCGTATTTCACCACGGGCTCGAACGCGCGGCGGATGGAAATTACTGGATTCCAGGGACCATCGAGCCGTCATCGCTCGATAATAAGTTACTCAAGCGACACCGGGACGACTCTATCGTCCAGGTTTCACCGGAAGGGGAAATACTTTTTAACAAATCAGTTGCCCAGATTCTGATCGACAACGACCATCAAGGCGTGGTATACGGTGTCGCCCCGTATGAAAGCGATATTCTCCACCTGAACGAGGTTCAACCCGCCCTGTTTGACGGCAGTTTGTGGAAACGGGGAGACCTGCTGATCAGCTTGCGGTATCGATCTATGGTGTTCTTGTATCGACCTTCAAGCAACAAAATACTCTGGATGTCGATTGGCCCATGGTTAAATCAGCATGATCCTGATTTCCTCAATCCCGAGGAAATTTCAGTTTTCAGCAACGAATCATATCGGCCAGTCATGAAAGGCGCGCAAAAAATGTTTAATGCACATAATGAAGTTTATATAATGAATTTGAGTAGTCAATCGGTACGCAAACCATACACAGCTGGATTAAAAAAGTTTGAGTTGAGGACGATCTCGGAAGGGCGTGCACGCATTCTGGGTAACAGGGATGTCTACATTGAAGAATCGAACCACGGAAGATTGTTGAGATTGTCGGAAAGCGGGGATTTACGATGGCAGTTCATAAACCGTGCCAGCGATGGCAAAACATATAAACTCGGATGGACCCGTTATCTTTCCAATGCTGATTTGTTGCCCGTAATCAATCGCTTAAACACCGTGAACTGTGGAGATAAATAAGTGAAGAAAATCGTTTTTCTACTGGCGCTGTTGGCGCCTGGTATCTCCCATGCCTATCTCGGGCCAGGCATAGGCGCTGGAACCCTGGGAGTTATTGTCGGTTTTTTCGTCGCTATTTTCCTGGCGATAGTGGCACTGTTCTGGTATCCAATAAAACGCCTGTTTAAGAAGAAAAAAATAACCGACGGTACCGCTACAACGGATAACGACCCAGCTTCCAACCATAAGCAAGTCGAGCAAGAGGACCAGTCTTCGGACCAGAACAAATGAAGTGGATTTTGCTGGTTTTAAGTTGCGTTATCTGCGTCGAACTTGCAATAAAATCAGGACTGGTTAAATCTGCCAATGACCTGGTTCGAATATTGAAAAAGTCTCTGCAAACACTGGCTTCATCGAAAATCTCCGATCACTGGAAAGAGAAGGCATTGCCTCGCTACTCGATACAAATTATTGCGTCCAGCCTGCGCCTTTTCATCATAATGTTCTTGTGCCTGTCGCCGTTCCTGATTGCCGTTTACCTGTCTAACCGGATGTTCTGGAATTTTGAAACACTGCTCTATCAACCGCTGGGCTTAATCGGCAGCACGGTCCTAACCATCGCCTATGCTTTGGCGCGAAATGCCGGAAAGTAACTACAATCTCAGTTCCAGGTTGTTACATCACTTCGCACTGAATTACCGGTTTATGCTCGAAGCCAGTTTCCAGTTGGAACAATCTCTGTATGGCGACAATTTGACCGATCGTCACCTGGAAAGCCATGTATTTATCTCGGGCCTGGCTCGTGCCGGTACCACCATATTGATGCGCAGCCTGCATGAAACCAATCTGTTCCGTTCTTTGACCTATCGCGATATGCCTTATGTTTTGGCGCCCAACTTGTGGTACAGGCTTTCACGTTACTTCGCCAGAACCTCGAGCGATCAAATGCGCGCGCATCAAGATAATATCATGGTCAACTATGACAGCCCGGAGGCCCTGGATGAAGTATTCTGGCGGCTTCACTGTGAGGATATTTACCTGTTACCAGACTGCCTGGTACCGATGCAGGCGAACCAGGAAGTAATTGATAGTCTGAGAACCTATATCAACCTCATTCTCAAACAGCATCCGAACAAACGATACCTGTCTAAAAACAATAATAACATCCTCAGGCTGCCCTCGCTGGCCAAGGCTTTTCCAAATTCAGTGATCCTACTACCGGTACGCAATCCGCTGACCCATGCCTTTTCCCTGCTCAGGCAGCACAACCGTTTCTGCCAGGTGCAAAAGTCAAACGGATTTACCTGCAAGTACATGCAATGGCTGGCGCACTACGAGTTTGGCATGGATCAGCGGCCCTTCCGATTTGATACCGATGAGTCCCATAATTACAGTCCGTCTCAGATGAATTATTGGTTGCGGTTGTGGATTTCGACGTACAGGTTTGTGAGTCAATCCATGACGCCGAATTCAATCCTGGTTTCTTACGAGAAACTATGTAACGACACCGAAGCCACCTGGCGACGGTTATGCGACCGGATCGAATGCGAAGATTTCGTCAAACCACCGAACCTGGTCGAGTCTTCGCCCATAATCGAAACCGAGTATTCGGACGAGCTCGCACAGCAGGCCCTGACCATCCACGATGAAATCATGAATCACGTGATCTAGTGATAGAGCCGAGCCTCGTCATCCTTTTTGCCCACAAGCAAAAGCCTTCTCACGAAGCTGAAAACCAGTAATCCATGAAACTGCGTAACAAAAATTTTGATGAATTGATGCACGATGCCATGTCGATCGGGGTTCGTGGTCTGGGAGGGCTGATCCAGTTTATCGTGTTTATCTACCTGGGAAACCAGTTCGGCAGCGAGACCGTCGGTTTTTACGGTTATGCCTTTGCCCTGCTGGCTCTAGCCAGCACACTAATGTGCGTCGGGTTACCAGGCTACCATATCATGAAAAACTCGGTTCATTATCATAACCACGACCTGGATCTGTTCCGCGGCAATATTCATTTCGCAATCAAGATAGTGTTCACCGTGGCTATATTGATCCAGATATTGCTGGCCTGTGGCATGCTGCTGTTCTGGGAATGGTTCGCACAAAATAATGTCACCTACAGAATCCTGGTAGTTTCCCCGTCGCTGGGTGCATTTATGGGTGTCGTGCTGATTACAACCTACAATCTGAGAGCCCGGC
>Ga0224508_10002667_pt1 | contig 15028 bp, 13 predicted proteins | sample SF_Jan12_sed_USG_4_FD_170157 | JGI IMG/M metagenome (GOLD analysis project Ga0224508, IMG submission 170157) | Sediment microbial communities from San Francisco Bay, California, United States - SF_Jan12_sed_USGS_21 | ecosystem: Environmental > Aquatic > Marine > Sediment | place: USA... | reverse complement strand
CGGTGCCCGACCCGCCAACCACGCCAAGCACTTCACCCTGCTTCACGTCTAGGGACAAGTCCTGATGCACGGTGTGCGTACCGAAACGCGTGCACAGGCCGGATACGCTGATAATAGGCGCCGCATCATCTTTTTTGTTCAGTTGTGTCATATCCCTACCACCCCAAAAAAGATGGAGAACAACGCGTCCACCACAATGACCAAGAAAATGGACTCAACCACCGATCGTGTGGTGTGCTGTCCGACGGATTCGGCGCTACCTGAGACTTGCATTCCTTCATAACAGCCAACCAACGCAATCAACAGGGCGAACACGGGTGCTTTGATAATTCCGACCCAGAAACTCCACAAACTCACTGCGTCCTTCAGGCGATCCAGAAACACGCTAGGCGTCACATCCAGCGTTATCCAAGCCATCATAGCACCGCCCAGCAACCCCATCAGATCCGCAAAGAACGTGAGCAGCGGCAAGGTGACAATCAATGCGAGTGCACGTGGCAGCACCAACACCTCTATAGGCTCCAAACCGAGGGTACGCAACGCGTCCACTTCCTCATTGACCTTCATGGTGCCAAGTTCAGCGGTAAATGCACTGCCCGATCGACCGGCGATGACGATGGCAGTCAACAGAACACCAAGCTCTCGCAACACCGACACTGCAATCAGATCTACGACGAATACCTGTGCGCCAAATTGTTCTAGCTGAATAGCCCCTTGATAAGCGATGACTACGCCAATCAGAAACGAAATGAGTGCGACTATGGGAATGGCATTGAAGCCAACTTGCTCCATGTGAAAAACCATAGAGGTAAACCGCAAACGGCTTGGGTTCAACACTGTGCGCATGAAGACGACGATTGAACGACCGAAAAAGGTGACGAAATCGGCTGCCAACTCCACCACGCGCAAAGTTGCAGCGCCTAGCTCCTCGACTAATCGAACTAGCGAATTTTGTCTTGGAGGTGAGGTCTCACAAGGCTGGTAGCTTTCGGAGACCTGTTGCAGCATTGCGGCGGTCTTTGGTCTTTCACCCGAAACTTTTACCGCGAGACCTTTGGCTCTTAATGCATCGATGGTCCGATACAACAACCAGGCCCCAGCGGTATCCAGAATGTCCACCGCTGAGATATCAAGCTCTACGTCTACGGATGCGGTGTCGGCATACCGATGCAAGCGTGCGTCCAACGCTCCGGCGTTCTCAATGTCCCAACGGCCGCCGGCAGTGAGCAACAGTTTGCCCGCTGTGTCCGTAGCCTCAAGCCAACCCAACTGTGCGGTCATGGGTCAAGTTCGCGACAACTCTAGAAACGAATGGCACCACACAAGCTAGCCAGGTAGTTCGCAACCCTCACCTTGAGTCGCATCGACATACTGAAAACCTCGTTCACAGAATTTAAGTGTGTGTCCGCCCCTAAACTACATTCAATTCCTTGATAGGACTATTTGTTACCACTCGCTCATAACCAAAACGGGATAAATCAAGGGTGCGATATTCACCAAAAGTGATCGATTCACTAATGGCTCGGCCAACCGCCGGTGATTGCTGCAGACCGTGCCCACTGAAGCCATTGGCAAGGAACAGGTTACCCACCCCAGCGGGTGCGCCGATGATCGCGTTCTGATCGAGCGTATTGTACTCATAATGTCCGGCCCAAGCGTTGGTTAGCTTAATCGCCTCGAAAGCCGGAACTCTGTTGGCAAGCGTTGGCCAAACGATATCCTCGAATAAGCTGTGATCTACCTCGAAATCAAAACAATCCGGGTCATTGTGCTCCGGTGGCGATACGCCACAGATAAACTGATTGCCTTCGGGGCGAACATAAACACCGCTGGGATCGATGACCATCGGACAATTTGCTATGGTTTCACGACAATCGATCACATATACAAATCGCTTACGCGACCTCACCGGTAGATCCACCGATGCCATCTGCGCCACCGCCCGAGCTCCAGGTCCCGCCGCATTCACCACGGCCGAACAACCCACTGTGCCCGCCGACCTAAGAGTTACATCCATGATCCGACTCCCGTTAAGTCTTAACGCCGTCACTTCATCGTGCAAAAAGGTGACGCCCAGGGATTGCGCTTTCTTTTTCAACGCCATCAACAAGGTGTAGGGGTCAAACCACCCTTCGCCAGTTAGGCCCAGAGAACCAGCGCACAGATCGTCACACCGCAACCACGGGAAACGTGAACCTAGCTCATAAACGGATAGCAGCGCCACATCCACACCGAGCGAGCGTTGCAATGCTACGTTTTCCTTCAACACAGAAAGACCACGCCCTGTTACCAAGAACAAATACCCCTGCTCCACGAACTGAACATCTGCGACTTCACCATCGACCGCAAGAAACTCATCGATATGGCGGATAAAGTAAGAACCGAACTTCGACATCTCGATGTTTTCCACCGTGGAAAACTGTTGACGAACGCTTCCTGCCGACAGCGTGGTGGAGCAACTTGTATACGTCGGATCTTTTTCCACCACCACAATAGAGCCGTCGAACGACGGCTCTGCAGCGAGGAAGTAGGCGACGGAGCTGCCTATCACCCCACCGCCAACGACGACTACGTCATAGGTTTTTGTCACGGCTCACCGGACCTGTGTAGCAAGGCACATCGCACAATCATGATTGCGCTTTCAGAACTCCTATCCCTTTACGCATACGATTTGCTTTAGCGTGTGCACCACATCGACCAAATCGCTCTGGTCGGCCATCACTGTGTCGATATCTTTATAAGCGCTGGGAATCTCATCGATTACCGATTTGTCTTTGCGACATTCCACTCCCGAGGTCTGGTGTTCCAGGTCCTCTACCCCAAACCGACGTTTCGCTTGAGTGCGACTCATCCTGCGTCCTGCGCCGTGGGCGCAGGACGCAAACGATGTCTTATTGCCCAGACCCCGCACGATATACGACTTCGCTCCCATGCTTCCAGGGATGATCCCTAATTCTCCTAGGCCTGCGCGAATAGCACCTTTGCGTGTGACAAAGACTTGTTCCCCGTAGTGAGACTCCACAGTTACGTAGTTGTGGTGGCAGTTAATCGCTTCCTTTGTTACCTTGAAGCGAGCCAGCTCGCAACTCAACGCATCGACGATAAACCGCATCATCTCTCGCCTGTTCCACATGGCATACTCCTGTGCCCAATTCACCGCCGCGACATATTCGTCAAAATGCTCGGCCCCTTCGGCGAAATACGCGAGATCTTTGTCTGGCAGTCGCACCTGATGCCGCTCCATATCCCGTTTGGCCAGAGCGATAAAGTAACGCCCAATCGCGTTACCTATACCCCGACTGCCCGAGTGCAACATCACCCACACGTCTTGATTTTCATCCAAACACAATTCGATGAAGTGATTGCCACCGCCCAAGGTGCCGAGCTGTCTTATCCACACTTGATAAGGCTTTTTCTGCTTCGCTATCTTGGGGTGCTTATCCAGAACGAGATTTAACCCAGAAGACAGTGTCTTAACCGTGGATTGTCGAGCTCGGTCGGATTTATGCATATCGAAACCCACAGGAACAACGGCTTCAATGTGAGATCGGATACGCTTGAGATTATCAGGCAGCTCCGATGCCTTCAGAGACAAGCGCACCGCGTTCATGCCACAACCAATATCCACACCCACCGCTGCCGGGATAATCGCCCCCTTGGTGGGGATGACAGCCCCGACGGTCGCACCTATACCGGTATGCACGTCGGGCATGGCCGCTACATGGTGATGAATAAACGGCAACTCGGCAATATTTTGTAGCTGTTTGTATGCCGACTGCTCAATCTCATCGGTAAATATTTTTACCGGGACTTTTCCTTTAGTTATGATGCGCTTGACTGGCATCGGCGTGCTTCAATGTTATCGGCGGAATGCGTATTTGGAGATTCTTGATCCGTGCCCGGAGCAGCCCGGATCGACTGGCGCGCCTCAACGACGCATATTGGGAAGGACTAGTTGTTCGATCCAGTTTCTCAACTCAACCAGTCGCACATCCTCATTAATCACATCGTCATCAATCCCCAATAACCACGCGATGTCTTTACGACCGGGATCCTGATGCAAAACTTCAAGCTTCGACACACATTCTTCTGCGGCTTCGCGGTCTGCGAAAAATCCAAGCTTTACCAATCTGTCTATGCGGCAGTAAATCAGTCTCGCAAGCTCGTGTAAATCGTACTCGGGATGATACTGAACCGCCCAGCAGGTGCCGCCGTTGTGGGTCACGCTTACAGCTTGGATTGTGGAAAACGCATTGAATGCGAGACAAACGGCCCCCGGCGGCAAGTGAGTGACCTCGTCTTCGTGGCTGGCGAATGAATCGAACACCGATGCTTTGCCTGTATATAACGGGTGAGAACGTCCTTCTGGAGTCAACGAGATCTTGCGCGCGATTCCCATTTCCCGGCCGCGTGGATTGGAGGCACACATCCCGCCTGCGGCCACTACAGCAATCTGTGCAGCCCAACAACTGCCAAAGCTGGGGACATGTACATCAAACGCAGCCCTGGCAAGTTCTATTTGCGCAGTCACTGCTGGCTCGTCGCGATAAACAGTAAGACTTGAACCGGTCCAGGCGAGTCCATCATACGAGCTTAGCTCTGCGCCCATAGGTAGGCGGACCCCAGGATCGGCCGGATAAATTACGTCGACGACACAACCAGGGCGACATTTCTTTAGTACCTTAGCGTACAGCTCGCCCGCGGGGGTCGCCCCGCCCGCGGCCAGTTCTTCGCGCCCTTGCTTACGGTACCCATCAATGACCAGGAAACGTGGTTCTAAGCCCATTATCTTTAGCTGTTCAGAATTGGGGAGTTAGTTTTAATCATCTTATTGATGGGTAGCCCATAGGGACAGGCTGGTAATGGGCCGATAATGGATAAACATCCGACAAGCCGAACGCTTTGTCGTACAAACGATAAACTGTATCACGCAAGCAACTCTTCACCAAGTTGGAGGATAGCAACCGGGTTTACGAATCTTGCGCCAAACCGTCGACAATGGCCGGAAGCTCTTTGTGATCTTCACAAATCGCGTTCGCCGAAGTGGTGGCTTTGTCGTTATCGCGTGTCCCAGTGAACAAAATCGCCTTCATTCCCAACTCCTGTGGGCCTTTGATGTCATTGTGGTCGCGATCGCCCACATGAACCATCTCATCCATATTAACACTTAGCTGTTGTGCTACAGACGCAAACATGTCTCGATGAGGCTTTGAATACCCTACCTCGTCGGAGAACGCATACCCGGAGAAGTATTTCTTCAATCCGTTCAGCTCCAACCACTGTCGCAAGCAACGACCGGGAGACACGATCGCATCTGAGACCACACATAACTTATAACGTTTAGACAAATCATCTAATGCCTCTGCGATGCCTTCGATCGGATCGGGCATCACGGTAATCTCCATGTCCTCATGCGCGCGGATGACCTCGCGATACGTTTCTTGCGGAAGGGTGCGTCCAAGGCCGTTCAGAACAACATCGATGCGTTCGGTGACGGTCCAGGTCACATGTTGGTCGTGCCACACGTGATTAAACGCGGCCTCGGAAACATCGTAGGCGAGCCGCACTGTTTCGTAGTCAATTGGCGCGACTTTATTCAATGCCTCCCATACTAAATGACGACGCTCTTCTTTCTTTGAGCGCAAGCCTTGCGCTGCTCGCTTAGGCTCGTCCGAGTCATCGTGAATGACGGTATCCCATAGATCAAAAGAAACCGCTTTAATCATACAAACGCACTAGCCTCACACATGAACCGCCGCGACCAGGACGCCAGCCGTCGCTAACCACCTAGACGCACCGCGGCCACATGGGAACTAAACTCCTCCCGCCCCATCAACGCCTTGCAGCGTTCAAACCGGTTTATGGCGTAAGCCCAAAAATCATCGACTGGATTGTCGTTGGCGTGCTGGATCAATCCCCATAGGGTCCACAAAAGATCACACATGGCCTTGTAGATCACCATACGTCCGAATGTCGCCAGCGGTGCGTCACCCCCGCAGTAAGCCTGCATCATCTCCCGATCATGAGCCTCTTCAAAGCCTGCCTCGACTGAGACATCCCCCAGATCCCAAATCGGATCGTTCATGCCGGAGTATTCCCAATCGACAACCCACATGCGTTCGCCGTTGTCCAAAAAATTTTCGCAAAGCGGATCACAATGACAAGGAGCAAGTTTGATGGGATGGGCGGCGAGGGCCTCACGCACCGTGTCCGATTCCTTGACCACATCGTGATACCCATCCGGTAACTCAGCACCAAGCTTCTCCAACACACCGAGGTATTCGTCGATCATACTGAATAGTTCGAACCTGAATTTGAACTCCTTACCACAACTATGCATGCGCTTCAACGCGATTGCAGCGCGTGTCGGTGCACCCGGTGTGCTGCGAAAAGTTTCAGGCGTCATGGTGACACATCCGTCTAGATAGCGACTGAGCATCAATCCATCTTCCCCTGAGAACAGTACCTCTGCGGAGACCCCGGCTTCGGCAGCGACCTGGGCATTGTGCGCCTCGACTTTGCGATCGATATATTCCTCGGTGCCCTCGCCAGGTATTCTCAAGACATAGGCGTCATCGGCGACGCTGATCTTGTACACGAGGTTGGTTAGTCCCACCAAGCGCTCACAATCAACCCGCTCCTCGGCAACATCTTTTAGCAGAGCAATGCGTGCGAGAGCTTGAGATACTTTTGGATCCATGGTTCACTCCTCGCGATAGCGAACTAAATGCTGATGTATTGACAAGCGCCTGTCCACAAATTCGATCTCGGGCCTTGAGTCAACCGCTAATCAATCCCCAGCTCTTTTTTCTTACGACTGCTCCAAGCATTAATAAGCCTATCGGCGGTCATGGCAATAAAGGCTACACATAGACCAGCCACAACGCCACGCCCTGTGTCTGCCTTAGTCAACGCGATATAGACTTCTTGACCAAGGTCGCGGGTGCCGACCAAGGCAGTAATGACCAACATTGCAAGCGCCATCATAATGGTTTGATTGATGCCCAACATAATCTCGGGTAGCGCTATAGGTAGTTGTACGCGCCAAAGTATCTGACGCGGAGTGCACCCCATGGCTCGCGCGGCTTCGATCAGCGATGCAGGTACTTGGCGAACGCCGTGATTGGTGTAACGAACTGCGGGTGCAATCGCATAGGCCACAACCGCGATCATGGCTGAGAAATCGCCGACACGAAAAAGCATAACCACGGGGATGAGATAAACGAACGAAGGCAATGTTTGCAGTGTATCGATGACCACCTGTATCACTCGATGAACACGATCACGACGTGCCGCCCATATCCCCACCGGGATACCTATTAGCGATGCAACGATTACCGAGATACCGCAAAGGTAGACCGAAGTCATCGACTTCTCCCAATTGCCGGTCACAACCAAAAAGGTCGCGAGCGCCGCCACTGTCATCGCGAGTCGCAGGCCGCCGAGCTGATAGCCAGCCAGCGCGACAACGCCTACTACGGCGGTCCAAGGCAACTCTACCAAGAAGCGTTTTATTGGAATCAGAGCGTTTAACAACAACCATGACTTCACCGCCTCTAGCTCATCGAAAAAATTGATATTGATCCACGAGACCAAATCCCCCCAAAACGTACCCGTGGTGACACTCAAGTGCTCGGGAAAATTCCGAAGCCCTTCAAACCAAAAACCGAGCACGGTGGTAATTGCAATGAAGGCCAGTGCGACCGTGAGATGCGCATGTCGGCGTAGAAAACTATGCTGCACCTCGCGGTGTGCTGGTGGAGGGCGATTAGCAAACGCTTGACTCAAGCGGTCAAGCGCGATCGCCAGCAGAGTAATGGCAAGTCCCGCCTCGATGCCCTCGCCGATGTGCAAACGCCTCAAAGAAGACAATACGTCAAAGCCCAAACCACCGGCGCCGATCATGGAAGCGATGATGACCATGTTGAGCGACATCATGATCACCTGATTAACACCCACCATAAGTGTCGGTCTGGCAGACGGGATTTGTACCTTCCATAAGAGCTGTCGGCGCGAACAACCCGCCATGCGACCAAACTCCACGATCTCTGTCGGCACCAGCGACAAGGACAACATGGTGCAACGAACCATGGGTGGTGTGGCGAAAATGATAGTTGCGATCATGGCTGCCACCGCACCGAATCCAAACAAAAAGAGCACAGGTACCAGATAGGCAAACACCGGCACCGTCTGCATAAGGTCAAGTACAGGTGTAATGATGGATTTGAAACGTGGGTAGCGAAACGCCGCGATGCCTACAAGTAATCCCCCGGCCCCACCAATGGGAACGGCTATAACGATCGAGGAGAGGGTCACCATGGCACTATCCCATTGACCGAACACCGCCAAGTAACCGAAGCACGCCCCGGCAACTAAAGACAGCCTCCAACCCCCGACATAGTGGCCAATGACTGCAATCACCGCGGTGAGTGCGACCCAGGATAGCCGCGGCAAAACAGAGATTGCTTCGCCATCTATTACTAGTTTGAACCCTGATGAAAGCAGACCCTTAGCGGTCACCAGCGGCCAATTGAGCAGCCAGGATATTGACCGCGTCAGTTCCTTAAATGTGAATAGCCCCAGATCAAAACTGTTAATCAACCACTTCATGAAGTCGCTGATCCAATAACGCAACGGGATGTACCATTCCCGTGGATATTCGAGTGCCCACGGCCACAGGTCCTTCCCGAGATAAAGCACCGGCACCATCACCAACATCGCGCCCCAGACCAACAACCAAGGGTGCGGTCGCGTGCTGCTACGCACACTGCGAACTGCAACGGCGGTGTTCATGATCCGATGCGATGCCCCCTACAGGTCTGACATGAAACGCTCAATTCTTATTGACAAATTCGATAACAATGGGCGGCCAAACATGGACCTGCAGACCATTACTGTATCACTGCAGAGGCTTGGGTTTGTTGTTATGAGCGAGTCAGCTAGGCAAACAATCACCAAATCGTTCGTGTTGGTAACTAGAGACTTGAGATCGGCTTACAAAGCGCAATCGATTAGGTGAACGGACGCTGGAATCGACACACGCATAAAATAGATTGACCCGCCGGCCGACAACTGGCCAGCGGGTCTGAGACTTGTCCTCGGGTTAACTACACTCAGTCCAGGTCTTCCATGTGCTCTCGTTGTTGTTAATCCATTCCTCGACGACTTCTTCCACTTCGCGACCATCCAAATCAACCATACCTACCATGCTACCCATCTCTTGATTGCTGATCTTGAAGTTACGTATGGCTTGATACGCACAAGGCCATTTTTCTTCGCCAGCTTTCCAACCCACCTTTTTGATCCAGCCCCGTGGCTTGCCGCAATCGTACGCCGCATTTGGATTCAATCCCCAACTCGGATCGTCGTAGCATTCCTCGCTATAACGCGGAAACTCTACCCACTCGCCTTTGTACTTAATAGGTGCCCAGTGTGGGGTATAGACCCATGCGAGGATGGGTGCTTTGCGTTCGTAGGCCGACTGGATCTCCGCAAACAAAGCCGCGTCGGTGCCCGCGTGCACCACTTCATAGTTAAGGTCCAATGCTTCGGCGCGTTCATCGTCGAAACCGGCCCAGGTCACAGGTCCACCCAAATAACGGCCCTTAGGATGGGTCTCTGGTGTGGAAAATGCCTCAGCACATTCATTCAACGCTTCCCAGTCTGGTAGTCCTGGACATTTTTCTTTCATGTACGTGGGATACCACCATTCTTCGATGGCCTTCATTCCGGTTTCGCCCAGATCCGCGGTATTGCCGGTCTTGAGGCTTTCATCCATTGCTTGCTTTCCCGTGGTTTCCCAGATCTCCATGGTGACATGCAAGTCACCCGACTCGAGCCCGGCGAACTGCGCGATGTAGTCGGCCTGCTGGTACTCGATGTTGTACCCCATCTTCTGTAGCACGCCCCCCATTATTTGAGTAGTGATGTATTGGCCGGTCCAGTCGTGTATAACCAAGATGATCGGGTCTTGGGACTCCGGTACCTCGGCCCAGGTTGGGGCAGAAAAGGCAATGGCCCCGGCAAGCAAACATCCAGTAACGAATTTGAAACGTTTCATGTTCTCCCTCCAGTTGGTGTTTTGAAAATAACTGCACCTGCCGCGAAACGGCGCCAGTGCAAAGAGTTCACCGCGGGAAATGGTAACTCGTTTTGAGGTTTTAGGTATACCCGCCGGTAGACCCGAGACCACGATAATGATGAAATCATCAGCCTAGCGGATGAGCGCTGCCACCAGCAGCGCGCCTCAAGCCGGATCAATCAAGCCTATATACAATCAGCGCCACGCTACCTGCCGCCGGCGGATTGCCTGGGCTGTGATCGTTATTGTGCAACACCACTCGAACGTCATGGGTGCCGTCGGTGATGTCCTCGGGGACTGAAATTTTCATATTCGAATCAGCACCCACACCCAAATAGTCATCGCCCGACGCGTCATCCAAATAGATGTGATAATGACCCACGCCGGGCTCGTTGGCTTGTCCGATCTTGGACGCATCCAACACAAAACCATCCACGGTGATCGTCAAGGATATCTCATCACCAGGCTGAACAGCGTGAGTCTTGTCCGCAGTCACACTGACTTGTGGACCGTCAGCGGCGTTAGTTTCGGATTGGCTGGGCGCCACCTCGTCGGTCTTTGCCGTATCGGTGGGTTGTTCATTGCCACACCCAAGCAACATAAGCGCTGCGACGCCCGCAGCGAGCCCTGCGATTCTCATCTTGTTATTCCTATGCATATTCCCGTCAAGGTAAGCACCAAATGGTCATAGGTCTCCCGGCACACCGTAAGCCGGCGCAGTAGCCGGGTCAAGTGCCCGTGTCATATAGTCCTCCATTTGAGGCTCGTAAGACCCCCACAATTCGCGTAGTGTTTTCACAGGGTCATCACACCAGTCCACCCGCAAGTCCACCAGCGGCCAGGCATGCTCATGCACGACCAACAACGCCGCTGATCTCACCGACCCCATCTCTCCACCCGCGCTCACCCCTGCTTCGAGAGAACACAATAGTCGCTCGGCCAAGTGAACACCTTGGTTGCTGACAAACTCATTGACCATGGACCCAGGAACTTCGGTGTTGGCGAGCAGGTTACCAGCCGCCACGCAATCGCTGGCCTGGGCCACGCCATGGGTACCCAACGTTTTCTCACCGGTATGATGAGCAATATTACCGTCCGCATCTACAACAGCTAACTGACGATATTCGATGTACGGCGCTTCCGCGATGACTCTGTTCATGGCCTCGCTCGCCGAAAATCCGTCATCAAGCAGATCCAGCAGGACATCACCGAGACCCGGATCGGTAATATTCTGAGTTACCACTGCGCCCGCACCGGCCCTCGCCCAAGGGCAACGACTCCCCACGGAGATACTGGACGTGGTGACAACAACACCCAACATTCCCGTCTGCGCGCAGCGGCCAACAATGGAGAAAGTCATTTGTAGTCACCTCTTTATGGTTATTCGTTCCGCACGCACTTCACATCCTCCCAGCCCAGACCCCTGGACCACCACATAAAGTTTAAGAATCACTGTGGCACCGCTCACAATCGCTCGCGTGGTCAGATCTCACAGTCTCGCAACGACTTTGATCAACTGAGTCCGGGACTAAGGCTTGCATGCAGTAGCGGTAATCGTACTCTTTTTCCCAACGCAATCGAAGCGCCAGTGGCCTCCGACGACATACGGCTTGCCCATGTCGACGTGTGAGGTACGGCGAAGCCACCCACGGTTGACACCTCTTTAAGAGATCTATGGTGGTATGGGTAGCAGCCAAGATCCAATGACCGCGGCCAATACACCGCTTATCATAGGACTTTCGCGGCAAAACACGGCGGTTCACAGCCGGGAATCACCGTGGCCAAAATCTTCGGGTAAAAACCACGACCATCCAGCGGTCTTTTGGTAAGATCCAGTCTAAGTGTGCTCCAGGGGAATGCGCCAAAGGGTTGGAATTACCCTAGGCACACGCGATGACCAACTAATAAAGGATGAAACCAACATGATCAACCTCCCAATACGACTTGTTTTTTCTCTTGCTTTCGTCACTGCAATACTTTTCGGTTGCGTTACTGCGAAGGAGGCTCCGGAACCTGAGCCCGAACCGATCGCTGCAACACCCGCGGAACCCGAACCGCTAGACGGTGACGATGACAACGACGGCGTGCCTAACAGCAGGGACAAATGTCCGGATACGCGTCCCGGCGTAAAGGTCGACAACGACGGCTGCGAGATCATTCTCGAATTACAAGGAGTCCTCCACTTTGAGTTTGATTCCGCTCGGCTGACGCCCGAAGGAGAGGCATTTCTGGACGGCGCTATAGATACCTTAAACCAATGGCCTTTCAATCGAGTAGAAATCGCCGGTCACACCGATTCCACCGGGCCAGAAAGCTATAACCAGGGATTGTCCGAACGACGTGCAAACTCCGTAAGAGACTATCTAGTCAGTGGCGGCATCGACGACGCATTGTTAATAACCGTGGGATATGGAGAATCGAACCCGGTCGCCACCAATGACACGCGTGAAGGTCGCGCAAAGAATCGGCGTGTGGAGATTACCGATCGATCTCAATAAGGATCATCGTAGTACTGGACCACGATCGAGATGTCATTCCCGCGAAGCCTGTCCCCGTGAAAACGGGGACAGGAATCCAGTGCGCTCGAGCGCTTAAATCACCGTTGTTTCTGGATACCCGCTGGAGCCTGCGCCCGATCCCCGCTTTCGCGGGGACAGGCTTCGATCGGGTGCGGGTATGACGATCCACCCGAAGCGCTTGCGAGAGAACGCACACAAGGACAACCACGACAAAATTCTTGGCAACCGCTCTCGAAAAGCTCATACTGATGCAATGACACGACACAGTTTGAAACTGTGCGCTTTGATGGCGAGCGCTTTGCTGGCCAGCACCACTTCCGCAGTTGCCGATCAGACCGACCAACGGCTGGATCAGCTGTTCGACACATTAAAAATTACTGATGATGTTTACCAAGGCGCCAGTATCACACGAAAAATTTGGGAAATTTGGCGGCAAACTGAGAATTCTGTGGCCCATGATCTGATGGGCAAGGGCATCAAGGAGATGACACTGCAACGCTATACCGAGGCGCTAGAATCGTTCAGTCAAGTGGTGGATCAAGCGCCGCAGTACGCGGAGGGTTGGAACAAACGTGCCACGCTGTACTATCTAATCGGCGATTACGGCAATTCTATTGAAGACATCAAACGAACACTGGAGCTCGAACCTCGGCATTTTGGAGCCATGTCCGGTCTTGGACTTATCTACATGCAGTTGGACCAAGAAGAAACTGCGTTAGAGGCGTTTCAAAGCGCTCTGAAAATGAACCCACATCTAATGGGCGCACAACAGAACATCGAGGCAATTCAAAAACACCTGTCTGGCGAAGAAATCTAGGCTGGTATCACCTCAGTCGCAATACTTTGCATGTGCCCGGCACATTCAACGGAATGATACCGACGTCACTGCAGACGATATTGTTTGCTCGTGCAGCAATCGACACTCCCAATCATCTTTTTCTGATCGTTAACTGACCGCTAATGCTGAGAAGCACGGCAATAGCGAGTCTTCTCTTGTTTGTTGCCAGTGGATGCACGTTAATAGCACCGAGCAAACCAGGGATTGGAAAGGCAGTGCAGTGGACCGATCTGCCCGGATGGGACCAAGATAAGCATTCCCAAGCATGGCCCGCATTGCTCAAAAGCTGCCAGCGGCTGGCGGCAACGGATGCGCCTTGGGGGTTGATCTGTTCGAGCGCAACAGAGATCGATAACCCAACAGACTCCGTAACACGACAGTTTTTCGAAACACATTTCGTGCCGCATCGGTTGCGTGGAGTAAGAGGCAAACGCCGCGGATTAATCACCGGCTATTACGAACCACTACTTTGGGGAAGCCTGGAGCAGACGGATCGATTTCGCTACCCGATTTATCGTCGCCCCGATGACTTATTGCACATCGAGTTGGGTGAGCTGTTTCCTGATTTGAAGAACCGGCGGGTTCGGGGGCGACTAGTGGGGAACAAAGTCGTGCCTTATCATGATCGTGCAACCATCGAAGGTGATATTGGCCCCTTGAAAGGCCACGAACTACTGTGGGTGGACAACGCTGAAGATTTGTTTTTTCTGCACATTCAAGGGTCGGGGCGTGTCCGTCTGCCCGACGGCCGCATTGTCGGAGTCGGTTATGCCGATCAGAATGGTTATGCGTATACCTCTATCGGGCGAGTGCTCGCCGATCAAGGCGAACTCGAACTTGAAGAGGTAAGCCTGTTCACCATACGCGACTGGTTGCGTACGAATTCAGATCGTTCCGTGGAACTACTTAGTCAAAACCAAAGTTACGTGTTTTTCAGTCTGCGAGAGGAGACACAACAGGGCCCTATCGGCAGTTTTCAAGTGCCCCTCTCTGCAGAGCGCAGTATCGCAGTGGATCCACAGACAGTCCCCCTGGGAGTACCTATCTGGCTAGATACAAGCCTTCCCGGTGACTCCAAGACCCCGTACCGGCACCTGGTATTCGCGCAAGACACCGGCGGCGCGATCAAAGGACATATACGCGCCGACCTCTTTTGGGGTATGGGCCCGCGTGCCGAGCTTATGGCGGGAACCATGAAGCAGCCAGGCCGGTTATATGTCTTACTGCCGAAAGGCGAGACTGACGACAACTAGAATGCATACCGTTGCTGCGGAAATCCACACTTGGGGTGTGAGGAGACACAACAGGATCCCATCGGCGGTTTTAAGTGCGTCTGACCGCAGGTCGGTATGAATAAATCCGAAGTTTGCTTGCCGTTATGAAGACCCAGTACTCCGAGGTCGCTGCCTACACCACCAAGGATGGATCCGAGATTCGGGAACTCATACATCCACACAAAGGCTCAAGCCGAAATCAAAGCCTGGCAGAGGCAACCGTTGCTGTAGGCGCTGCAACGCTAGTGCATCGCCATCACCTCACAGAAGAGATTTATCACATCACTCAGGGGAAGGGCCTTATGAGGCTCGGGGC
>Ga0224508_10002665_pt1 | contig 15031 bp, 15 predicted proteins | sample SF_Jan12_sed_USG_4_FD_170157 | JGI IMG/M metagenome (GOLD analysis project Ga0224508, IMG submission 170157) | Sediment microbial communities from San Francisco Bay, California, United States - SF_Jan12_sed_USGS_21 | ecosystem: Environmental > Aquatic > Marine > Sediment | place: USA... | reverse complement strand
GAAGATAAATACTTCGACCTAAACATCCAATAGTTCAAACGATTAAAAAATCCTGAGCGGCTACTGATCAACGCCAAGACGTGAATCGCATCAGCGCCATAATAAAGTTGGTCACTCATTTTCAACACCATCCCCTGATCAATATCTAGACCCATAGCCGTAATTTCATCCATGACAGCGCTTGATTCCGTGGCATCTATCTGCTTTAACGTGCCAACAGAATCACGAATACGAACAAATTGACAATAGTTATCACACGCGGGGCATTCTTTATCGTAAATCAAAAGAATGTCATCGTTGGGCATTGACGCTAAAACCGTCCTTCCTGGTAATCCTTAAATGCTTGCATGACTTCGGCTTTTGTATTCATAACGAAAGGGCCGCCTCGGGCGACCAGTTCATTTATTCTGAGACCGGCCACTAGCAACAATCTTGTGTTCTCTTCAAGTGATTTCAAATGCACTTGTTCACCTTCACTCAATACAGCCAACATTCTTTTCTCGACGGAGATGTCACTAGCATCGTCACCATCGCAAACCAATACTTCGCCGTTAATGACATAAATGAATGCGTTGTGTGACTCGGGTATTGATTCGATAAGCTCCGAGTTTGCCGACAGAGTAATATCTAAATACAAAGGTTCCGTCAGCACATCGGTTACCGGTCCACTCGTTCCGTTGCTGGTGGCGCCGGTAATTACCCGAACTTCAACGCCTTCATCGCGTTGCTCTGACGGAATCGAACCAGCATCGAATTCGCGATATTGCGGTTTCGTCATCTTATGTTCGGCAGGCAAATTCACCCACAACTGAAAACCCGACAACAATCCGTTCTCTTGCTCGGGCATTTCGGAATGCACGATGCCACTGCCTGCGGTCATCCATTGCACCCCGCCTGGCTCAATAACACCAGCATGGCCTTTATTATCTTCGTGGCGCATACGGCCAGCCAGCAGATAAGTGACCGTTTCAAAACCACGGTGGGGATGTGATGGAAAACCACCGATATAGTCATCCGGATTGTCCGATTCGAAATAGTCCAGTAATAGGAACGGGTCGACCATATCCAATTCGGGCGAACCAATAATACGTGTCAGTTTTACACCAGCGCCGTCTGCAGCCGGGATACCTTTAACTAACTTCGCAACAGAGCGATTCTTTGTCGCCTGAGTCATTTCGGCGCCTTGATTTTCACAAGGGTGTTTTAAGATTTACCTGTAAAGCGATGAAATTGATCTGATCTTCTATCCGTGTGTAGTCCAATTCGAACTGAAATATCCCCGTACTGAATCCGACGCCGGCACCGATGGAAAATTCGAGCTCGTCATCGGATTCGCGATCAATTTCAATGTCAATGGACTGCAATCCACCCTTGGCTTTGAAATAAACCGGGCCGGCACTACGAAAGACGCCGTACAGACCAACGGTTTCGATCTCCCAATCCTGTCTGTTCGGCGCATCAGCATCGGTCACGCTTTGGGTAAAAATACCTTCGATAGCGACATCACCAATACCAACACTGCGAAACTCATAACCCAGGGCCAGACCGCCGCTAACGCCGTCATCAAAGCCACTGTCATCGTTATCCATGATGCCACCCGACAATCCGAAATAAAGTCCATCGGCGGCATGGCTAATTGCCGAGAAACTTAGCAAGACAGGGGCCACTACAATCAACAATTTTTTCGTAAACATACATATTCCTCAGTTAGATGACCACGCTTCCCCCAATCCTGAGATTACCGCAGTCGCGATGAAATTAACATGAACGATTCGTTACCCGGATTGACGTTGCACACGCATTTCTACCAGAGTACGTGCGGCGACGGCGGCAATGACCAATACCCCGCCGACTAATGTCAATCGTGATGGTGTTTCGCTTAGAAACAACCAAACCCAAATCGGGCCGAGCGCGAACTCCAGCAACATAAACAATGTCAGTTCCGCAGCAGCTAGATGACGCGATGCGGCGATGAACATGGCGTTTGCTGAACCGGATAACACACCACCCCAAAACATACACAGTAGAAAATCTTCCCACGATATTGCTAATTGGCCGAAGCGGGTTACTATCGCAACAACAATAATGATAGCTGTTGATACCAACAATGTCGGCAACATATTGATTTGCCTGTTTTGCCGCACAATCACCGCGTAAACGGCAAAGCAAAACGCGGTCACCAGGGCCATACCGTTACCGTATAATGAACCCGCGCCAAAACCCTCTCCGACCATGACAGTTAATCCCAAAAAAGCGACGGTCATCGCTATCACGGTTGAGCGACGCAGCCGCTCCTTCAAGAATACCCAGGCGAGCGCCGCTGTAAAAAATGGAATAGCACTTAATATAAACAGCGTATTCGCGACAGTAGTATTCGTCATTGATTGCAAAAAACAGACCGCTGCAATAGAGAGCATCACTCCACCTAAAATTCCGTAACGCCCTATTCCAACAATGTAAGTAACTGCCATTCGTTTATACTGGAATATCAATATCAACATGACCGCTATGGTTAAAGCGAGGGCCCGGTAAAAGTTAATTACCATTGGGTCAGCATCAATATTGCGAATGATAAGCCCGCTAAAACTAATTAATACGGAACTCACCACCATCAATATCATGGCAAAACCACGCCGGGGTGATTCAGCGTAAGTTTGCTGACCCGTGCTGGCCGATTCCACGGAAGTTTGTTGGTCTTTCATACGAAGCCTGGGGTTACTTTATCGCGCTATACGCCCAATCGTTGTACGAACCATCGCCACGATAACAATGTGCAGCTACCCCATCGGTATCGTCATAGTCCCAAGAGGTGTGTTTGCCGATAGACAAGGCTTTTTGCAAAAACAAACGTGTTTTCTGGCTGTGCACGATTTGCGCGCTTAACGTATCCGAGTCCCATTTGGTAGTTACTTGATGCAGGAATTCTTTTTCGATTTGTTCAAATTCATGCTGGCCGCATAAATTATTTAACTCATGTGGATCATTCTCAATATCAAATAACTGAGGCTCGTCCGCTTTACTGTAAACGTATTTATACTGCCGCTTTCGAATCATAAATAGCGGCGTCACAACACCCTCGGACAAAATCTCACCATACACCGTATCTGACCAAGCTACGTCATCCCCTTGCATCAGTCCACATAGGCTGGAGCCTTCTACTTCTTGCACCAACTGCGGAGTTTGGTTGTCACTTGCCAGTTCAAGTAATGTTGGAAATAAATCGATTAAAGATACGTTTTGTTGCACACGACACTGAGAAAAACGCTCAGGCGCACTAATAATTAGCGGTATGCGCGAAGCCGGTTCGAAGAAACTACGCTTAAACCATAGACCGCGCTCACCCAGAAACTCACCGTGATCAGAAGTGAGGATAATGACGGCGTTGTCACGCAACCCATTCGCGTCCAACACTTTTAAAATTTCGCCGACCTTGTCGTCCGCATAGCTAATTGCGCCATAATAGCCATGCCGAGCATTGCGTATCTGCTTATCCGTCGCTTCAAATTCAGTGAGACCGCACTGGTGCAACAAACGCAAACTGTGCGCATCTTGTTCGCTATCCGCAGGCCGAGTAACCGTAGGCAATTCAATATCATCATGCCGGTAGCGATCCCAATATTCCTGCGCGCATAAATAAGGGTCATGCGGATGCGTCATGGATACCGTTGAAAAGAATGGTCTGTCATCCGCGCTTCGCGCCTGGTCATAGATTTTTTGCTGCGCGCGATGACAAACCACATCGTCGTAATCCATTTGCACCGAACGGGTACATATACCCGCATCGGTCAGCGCACGCATGTCTGCCGCATAAGGTGGTCTGTCGATTGACCAATCGCCTGTCCAGATATAATCCGACGGATAAATATCAGTAGTCAATCGCTCTTCAAAACCATGTAACTGATCCGGCCCGACATAATGCATCTTCCCAACCAGGGAAGTCTGATAACCCATCGCACGTAAATAATGAACGAATGTTGGAATCGACGCAGGAAATTCCGCCGCGTTGTCATATGCACCGATTTTTGAACACAATTGCCCGGATAACATGGAAAAACGCGACGGTGCACACAACGGAAAATTGCAATACGCATTTTCAAACACCACGCCTTGCTCCGCCAGACTGTCAATGTACGGCGTTTTGACAATCGTGTTACCGTAGACTTGCAACGCATGTGCTGCCAATTGATCGAGTTGTATAAAGAGAATATTGGGTTGTGTGTTTTTCATACGAAGATTATTTGATAGTGTTATTCTTTCAAGTCAGCTAGTGTAAACAAATAGCTAGAACCTATCTCAAAATAGGCGAGCGATGCTGATATGAGGCGAAAACGCTCGAAAAAGCGCAGTGTACACGCTAGTACATGAGCATTTTGAGGGCGTTTTAACGATGTAGCAGCAAGCGCAGGCATTATGAGATAGGTTCTAGCCGAGACCAAAGTAATAATGAAAATAATTGTTTATCCTGACGCCGACGAAGGTGACGACGAGTTACTAGCAGGCTATCGTCGTGACAGTCTCGAGAAATTCGGAGAATTCAAAGTATTCAGCGGGCCACCAAATGATAACGTCGAATTTTTAGAACGTACACAAGACGCTAATGCGTTAATAATTGGTTGGTCCCTGCCTGTCGAAGTCATGCGCGAAATAAAGCACCTGGAGGTAATTTCGTTTACCGGAATCGGTGCCGGGACTTATATCGATTTACCTGCAGCATCGGAACAAGGCGCTACAGTATGCAATTGCCCCGGTTATGCGGACAATACTGTCGCCGAACACACACTCGCATTGTTATTCGCCGCGACTCGGCATTTACCCAAACTACATGCCGACATTAGACATGGGAAATGGAATCAAGCATTGCCTGGAACCGAGCTTCGCGGCAAGAACCTGGGATTGATCGGTTTTGGCGGTATCGCTCAACGCGTTTGTGAACTTGCCAACGCACTGGGCATGCAAGTCAAGGCTTGGACTCGCAACCCTAACGACGAGCGTGCCGCGAAACACGGTATTGAATTCGTAGAACTCGACGACTTACTCAGAACTTCTGACGTCTTGTCATTGCACATCGCTTTGAGCGAAAAAACGGAAAACCTACTCGGCGCAAAAGAGTTTGCACTCATGAAAGATGGTGTGTTTTTAGTAAACACTGCGCGCGGCGAGTTGATAGACGATGAAGTGCTAATTAACGCGTTGCAATCTGGGAAAATCCAAACAGCTGCGCTCGATGTTTTTCGCAAAGAACCATTGCCTCCCAATCACCCATTCACGAAACTCGATAATGTCATCCTAAGCCCTCATGTCGCTTATAACACTCCTGAAGCTCGCGAAGTGCTTTACGATATTACAGTCAACAATATCGTACAGTTTTACAAAGGCGTTCCAATTAATGTCGTCACATAACCAAATGTGATTGCGTAAATTTAATTCCCGTAATAGATTATACGACATCGAAGTTCAATTGTTTTGAGGTCGTTCCAAATGAGTGTCCCCGACTGTGAAATTGAGAGTGTCCGCTATGTCCGTTCGGCTGGGCAACACTCTGGATTCAAAGTTGGTGGCATACTTATCGAAAAAGGCTCCAGTAAGATTAAACTGCAAGATATGACCATGCCATTCGATCTTGAAATCACGGTGCAATCTGGTGAATCAAGACACAAAATCAAGGCAACATTCACATTCGAATGCCGCAAGATGGACGAGGAACCTGAGAACGAATATTTATTGGTCGTGCATGAGCAAGTTGTTGTATAACAATAAGCACGTGTAAGACGGTCCAGCGCGTAGCATGAACAATTAATTGCATAACACGTTCAAGCCATGGGTATTTCGAATTAGACGGCGGAAGGCGCTTCGCTTTTCCGCCCTACGGCAATAAAATGTAATTGGCAGGGCGTAACAGGTTACGCCGTATGGTTTTGTTTGTATTTGTAGGCTGGTTAGCTATAGATGCTCATCTAACGCATTCAAAAGCCGGTCAACATCTTCTGCAGACGTGTAGTGAACTAAAGAAATCCTGACTACACCTTCATCAGGTTCTATTCCCAACGCTTGCATTAAACGGTAAGCATAAAAATTATCGCCGCCAATACCGACTTGCACTGCCGCACATCGTGTTGCTAGTTCCATCGGCTGTAGTTTTGCGCCAGTAAACGCAATGGTCGGTGCACGCTTTCCGGCACTAGCAGTCTCGTCTCCGATAATACGAACACCATTATCTCGCAGAAAACCTAGAATCCGATTGGTTTGTTCGGCCTCGTAGGCATGACCTAAATGCATTGCCGCAGATACGCGATCATACACGCTGCCAGGTGTGTTCTCTGATTCTGGAAAATGATGCGCATAAACATTTTCCAGGTATTCAACTACGCCGGATGCACACGCGATCTCGCCATGCTGTGGCCCGGCGGGCGTTAGTTTTTTAGTCAAATAACCTGCATTGAAGAAGTGACTTTGATTCGGCATTTGTTCAAGCACAGGTTTGCGCACATAGAGCAAGCCCTGGTGCGGACCGAATGTTTTGTAGAGACTGAAAAAATAAAAATCAACATCGAGCGCTTTTACATTGGGAAACAAATGCGGTGCGAAAGAAACCCCGTCCACGGCTAACCACGCGCCGGTTTCACGCACGAGTCTAGCGATTTTTGGAATATCGTTAATTGCACCAACAATGTTTGAACAATGAGTTACACAAACCAGCTTCGTCTTTTCGTTTAATAACCGAGTCAATCCACTGATGTCCAGTAAGCCGGATTCTGAATCCACTTGCCACTCGCGTACAACAATGCCGGAGTCACCCTCTTCCATACGCCACCATGCACCGATGTTTGCTTCGTGATCCTGATTAGTGACAATGACTTCATCACCGGCTTGCAACATTGAACGCATGGCATGGGAAATGACATAAGTATTCATTGAAGTGGATGGGCCGAACATCACCTCGTCGGTTTCGGCGTTTATTGCGGCAGCCAGTTTTTCGTGCGACAAATCCATCGCCTCCCCCGCTTCACGCGATGGCGCGCTTGCACCATATGGTTGCATCTTGGTGGCCGTCATAAAATGATGCAACTTATCAACTACGGGAGCGGCGGCGTACGAGCCACCGGCATTTTCAAAGAATGCCCATTGCCCTGTTTCAGGATGCGCGAAAGCAGGAAATTGTGAGCGTATAAAGCCAATGTCAAATTTAGTCAAAGAATAAGCTCCTTGGTATTAGCGTTAAATAAGTCCATCGACAAACAAGCGTACTGCATGCGTGTTTGGATTTTATAATCAAGAACAGCGATCAAGCTTGCAATAGATTCATTGCTGGGTCGAGCAAAGCGGAATCACCTAAAAATAAAACACGGCCGTGAGATTCGAGTGTAAGCGGTTGACCACGCCAATCGGCTGCCGAACCACCAGCAGCTTCAATAATGGCTACAGGCGCGCCAATATCAAATGGATCGAGTCCGACGTCTACCGCGATATCTAACTTGCCAGAAGCGACCATCGCAAACCCATAACTTCCAGCCCCGCACACACTAAATACGCCCGCGTCGGCGAGATTCGACAAACCTATATTTTCGTCAACACTGCTTCGGTCCGGATCACTACGCACAATAGTGGCACGACTCAAATCGTTACATTGGGCAGCACGTACCACTTGATTATTCCAGCGCGTCGGATAATCGCGTCCACCTATCCATCGGTCATCGGTCGCCGGAAAATCCATCACACCCAGTACAAACTCTCCCGCTTCAGCCAGCGCGATCAACGTACCATAGACCGGGACTCCGATGGCGAAATGCTTGGTGCCGTCAATAGGGTCAATCACCCATACCCGATCTGCGTCTATGTCCCTACTCGGAAACTCCTCACCCAAAATCCCATGCTGGGGATAGTGTTTATCAATATGCTCGCGCAATTTATGTTCGACCTCACGATCAACCCGTGTCACCGGTGTGCCATCGGCTTTGATCTCATGCGCGACCTCCAGAATGGGATGCGAACGTACGATGCTACGGCTGAGTTCCGCCAGCTCAGTGGCAAATGAAACTAGTGCGTCGATATCTTTCATTTGTTTAACTGCTTCAACTGATTACCAAACATATTTATATACTGTTCGACAGTACCTGACACAGCGAACGCACGAGACGTTGAACCGATGAAAAATTTACCATGCGCGACAAATTTTAATGAGTCAAAATCTGTTCGAGAAATAGTTTTGTCCGATCACTCGCAGGGTTCTCGAAAAACTCCGTCGGGTTGTTGATTTCAACAATCTCACCGTTATCCATGAAAATCATATTGTCAGCCACCGACCGAGCAAACCCCATCTCGTGGGTCACCACAATCATTGTCATGCCTTCCTGCGCCAAGTCTGTCATAACGTCGAGCACTTCGCTGATCATTTCCGGATCGAGCGCTGAGGTCGGTTCGTCAAACAGCATCACCTGAGGATTCATACACAGGGCGCGAGCGATGGCGACACGTTGCTGCTGGCCGCCGGATAGCTGGCTGGGATACTTGTTCGCTTGCTCGGGAATTTTCACCCGCTCAAGGTATTTCATGGCCATATCATATGCCTCAGACTTTGAGGAATTGCGCACCAACTTGGGCGCCAGCATAAGATTCTTGATAACCGTCAGGTGGGGAAACAGGTTAAAACTCTGAAACACCATTCCGATTTCCCGTCGTACCGCATCGATATCCTTCACGTCGCTAGTCAGTTCGTGGCCATTCACGACGATCTTGCCACTGCTGTGTTCTTCAAGTCGGTTGATGCACCGGATCAAGGTCGATTTGCCGGACCCGGAAGGGCCGCATACGACGATCCGCTCGCCCTTGTTTACTGACAAACTGACGTTTTTCAGTGCCTGAAACTCGCCAAAGAATTTGTCGACATTTTCCAAAAGGATAATATTTTTCTGGCCACCGTCTTTCATATTAGACCTCGCTTCTTATATGTCGGCTCATGCTTTTCTCCATCCAACCGAAAGTTCGCTGAATAATCCACGTCAGGATCAGATAAATAATCATCAGCGATATAAATATCTCGTAGGGGGCATAGGTTTCCGCCACGATAGTTCTAGCAATGCCCGTCATATCCAGCAGTGTAATCGTACTGGCCAGAGCAGTGCTCTTTTGCAGGCTGACGACATCATTGCTGTAGGCTGGGAGACTCAACCGTATCGCTATGGGGGCCGTGATATAGACAAAACGATGCCGCACAGAGAGACCCAGCGCTGCAGCCGCTTCGGTAAGGCCACGGTCAACGCCTAGAACGCCACCACGAAATATTTCCGAAACATAGGCACCGGTATTCAATGACAGTGCAACAATTGCACAGCCAAAGGGCTCTCTCAGAATGGGCCAGAAAATGCTGTCTCGGATTAAATCAAGTTGAGGCAGACCGTAATAAATGATGAATATCTGCACCAGAATGGGGGTGCCGCGAAAGATATAGATGTAAACCATCGTCGGCACAGAGAGATACCACCGGCCGCTAATTCTCATTAACAGCAAGATAATGGCAAGTGCCGTACCCAAAAAAAGCGACAGGAACAGCAACTGTAATGTCAGACCGATTCCCATTAGCATTTTCGGAATGCTGTCGATGATCAGAGCAACATCAAAACTCATTCCGCGATCTCCAGATGCCGGTTGGCATACTTCTCAAGCACCATGACCGTCAAGGTGATGATGGTTGAAAACCCCAGATAAATCGCGCCAACCAGAATATACATAGTAAACGGCTTGCCCGTGGTGCCAATGGCCTGTTCGGCGACAAACAAAGTCTCTTCCAGACCGATGATGGCAACCAGCGCGGTATCCTTGATCAAAGAGAGCATGTGATTGCCAAAGGGCGGCAGCGCCAGCCGCCACATCGCTGGGATACGCACATAAACGAACGTTTTCAGATTCGACAAACCGAGAGCGCGGGCGGCCTCGATCTGCCCTGGATCAACTCCGAGAAAGGCACCGCGAAAAGTCTCTGTCGCGTAGGACCCGATGATCAATGCGATGGCGAATGACCCGGCCCAGAATGGCGGGAAATCCACAAACTTGATTTCGGGATCGAAGGCTTGGGCTATGGCCGTCAGGGTGATGGCTGAACCGAAGTAAAACAGTAATAGAACCAGAATCTCGGGTGTGCCACGAAAGATAACCGTGTAGGCATTGGCAATCGTGTTGGCGACCCGATTTTTCGACAGCTTGGCGGCGGCCCCAATCAGTCCGAACAGGACTGTCAAAAACAGGGCTACAAAAAAAAGTTCAACAACGACTAGTGAGCCCCAAAAATAATCGTCCCACCAACCGGTTATTGCTTCCATGGCCACTCGCTTCTCAAAGCGCTATACATCGTCACCCCAAGATGGTAAATGAAACAATCAATAAAAGACGGCGGGGCCGATTCAGCGCCCCGCCGCGGAATATTACGGAAGAGATATGCCGCCTATCTAACGGCGCCTCGCATGATTAATGAATGGCAAATGGGAAATATTTCAGGGCGTACTTCTCAAGCGATCCATCATCGGTCAGGGTTTTTATGGCCGCATTCAAACGGGCTTTTAACTCATCATTGCCCTGGCGAAGGCCAATGCCGACACCAATGCCGAAGTATTTTGGCTCATCGATCTGTGGGCTGACAAATTCAAATCCCGCACCGTCTTCCTTGCTGAGAAACCTGAGGTGAGCTTTCATTGGATTGGTCATGATCATATCGGTCCGTCCATTTACCAAATCGAGATACAGGGCTTCATTTGTATCGTATAAAACTACGTCAGCTTCGGGAAGCACGCTTTCAAACCAGTCAGAATAAGTCGTGGCTCTCTCGAGGCCGACCTTGAGTCCGGCGAAGTTGGCGGCAATAGGCTTGCCTGCATCATCGAAAAGATTCCAGCCGGAATCCTTTTTGCCGACCAGACGACCGACGGAAATGCGGTAAGTGTCGGAGAAATCCATCTTCTCCAAACGTTTTTCTGTAATGGACATGGACGCCACGACTATATCGAACTTGTTGGCAAGGAGAGCCGGAATCATGCCGTCCCATTTCTGGCAAACAAATTCCAAATCGGCGTCAATAAGTTCAGCGACACCCTTGGCGACATCGACATCATATCCGTCAAGGTCACCATCGGCGTTCTTGAAATTGAATGGCGCATAGGTGCACTCCATACCCACGCGCAAGGTTTCCGCTAACACGGTTTGAACGGACATCAGCGAAATAACTGCTGCCGCAAATAGTTTTAAAAGAATCGATTGTTTACTCATAATATCCTCCAATGTCGTGGAATTTTTAGTTTGTGATTTAAGCCCATACCAGCGCATAGAAAGGTTATCACAATCTAACGACAGGGTTCTTTGATTCTGCAGGCTATTTGATCAGTTTTACGGGTAAGCATTCTTTTCCATGCATATCTGTCTCTACTTCGCCACGCATTTCGGGCTACACTTGACGTGAAATAGATGCTGGGACTGTTTCCGGAATATATTGAAGAAGACTAGAAAATGGAGGTATTTAATATGACAGTGCTTTCAGAAAATTCATGTGAAGCTTGCCGTGTCGGTGCGCCATTGGCAACGCAAGATGAGATTGATGAATTCAAACCGCAAATTCCGCAGTGGGAAATGATTAATGTCGATGGCATAAATCAGCTAACGAGGACGTTTCAATTTAATAATTTTGTTGAGGCCATCGCTTTCACTAACAAAGTGGGAGTTGTCGCCGAAGAACAAGGCCATCATCCAGCCATACTCACCGAATGGGGGAAAGTCACGGTAACCTGGTGGAGTCATAAGATAAAAGGATTGCATGTAAATGATTTTGTGATGGCTGCGAAAACTGACAAACTATTGCACACCTCAGCAAACCAATGAACCAAATACTAGAAAAGGACAATTAATGACTGAATTCTGGAGACTATCGGCAACAGAACTTACCGAGCTGATTCACAAACACGAAGCATCAGCCCTTGAAATAACCAAAGACGCGCTTGCTCGTCTCGATGCGGTAAATCCGAAAATCAATGCTGTCGTCGCTGACATGCCGCAGGAAGCATTAGACGCAGCGAGTAAAGTCGACGAGACCATCGCACATGGTGAAGATCCCGGAATACTTGCTGGCGCGCCAGTTACTGTAAAGGTCAACATCGATCAAAAAGGTTTTGCAACAACCAACGGGTTACAACTACAACGTGACTTGATCGCAAAAGACGATAGCCCGGTTGTATCGAATTTGCGCAAAGCAGGAGCGATTATTGTTGGACGCACTAATACACCGGCGTTTTCGTTACGCTGGTTTACGCGCAACAGTGTGCACGGACACACTCGTAATCCGCGCGATCCCGCAATAACGCCAGGAGGATCATCCGGTGGTGCAGCTGCTGCGGTAACCGCAGGTATTGGCGCTATCGGACATGGAACGGATATTGGTGGTTCGATTCGTTACCCCGCTTATGCCTGTGGAGTTCATGGTCTACGACCAACACTCGGGCGTATTCCCGCAGTCAATTTCACCTCTCCAGATCGGCACATAGGCGCGCAACTTATGGCGGTCTCCGGCCCGATTGCACGTACCGTTAATGACTTGCGTATTGCATTCGAAGCAATGTCCGCAGAGGATATACGCGATCCGTGGTGGACCCCCGTCCCTAAAGATAAAACCAACACTGAAAAACGTGCGGCATTGACGATGGCGCCGGAAGGAATGGAGGTCGTTCCCGAAGTTGAGAAAGCATTACGTGATAGCGCCCAACGATTAGAGAACGCCGGTTGGACAGTAGACGAAGTCGAATGCCCGCCCTTTCGTGAGCCTGCACACTTGCAAGCTATTTTGTGGTTATCTGAGTTTCGTCGCAGTAATGCAAAACCAATTGCCGATGAAAACGATCCGGACGCGAGCTTTGTTTATGCACAAATGGATGCGTTGTGCGCGGAGTCTGATTTAAGTGCCGTACTGGATGCCCTGCAACAACGCGTCACTTTGACACGCCAGTGGCAGTTGTTTCTTGACAAATACCCCGTTTTGATTTGCCCCGTGTCTGCAGAACTACCATTTCCTGACTTACTGGATGTTGAATCACCTGAATCTTTTAAACGAGTGATCGAAGCACAACTTACTCAGATTGGCTTGCCTTTGATGGGACTACCCGGCCTAACCGTAAGCACTGACATGGTTGGAACTGTTCCCGTTGGTGTTCAACTGGTCGCTGGTCGCTTTCAGGAAAATTTGTTACTGGATGTTGGCGAAGTAATCGAACAAGGTGGAACACCGACAAGCCCAATTGATCCTGTTGGTTTTTAAAACAAATCTTCGACGCAACGCGTTACACCCTTCCAAACTACGCTAAACTTGTAAAAACCCGCGAACCATCGCAGTCTAATAGACAGAGTTAGGCCGCTTGTTTCCAAATATATTCGACTAGCTTGTCCGCGTTGACATGGTAGTCATTATAGGCAACGAGACCATCCGGTGAGATCAGAATTAACCATGGCGTTCCGCCGGTACGGTATTTTTGCATTGTTTGGGGTCGCGTATGGTCGTCTGGGTTGCCGGGATCATGGCCCATAGTAATAGGCAGTTCATAACGCAATTGTAATTTACGAACATCTTCTAACGTGTTGGAGTTATATCCTTCAAAAACCGTTTGAATTCCGGCGATTGCGACTTTAGGATGGTCCCAGAATTCGTCGGAAAACTTCTTTAATGTCGGAAAGCCGCCCGAATGACAACCCGGGCACCAGTTTTGGAAACATTTCAAAAAAACCCATTTACCTCGATTTTCCATAACTGAAAAGCTACCGGGTTCGCCATCTTTGTCGATCCAATAATCGAGCGATATTTCCGGTGCGGGTGTGCCAAGGATGCCGTAGCGACTGTCGGACTGTGCTAGCGCTTTATTTGTCTGCAAAATGAATGTTGACCCTGCCAATGCCACCGCGGTTCGGGTGACGAACTGACGACGTTGTTTTGAGAATTCTGAGTTTTTCATTTTTGAATAGACCTTAAACCAACGAAAAAATTCCCAAACTTATTTAAAACCCGCTCATTAAACGGGGCGTTCTCATCGATAAGCGAATTGGTTAGACTTGGCTATTAACAACTCTAAGGAAGCACCCTTTGTCATCCATTGAAGCAATTGAGGCTCGCGATGTCTTGTGCGCACCCGCCCCGGCTTTATCACAAAACGTCGCAAAAATAATTGCCTATGATGTGTTTGGAATACAAGGCGTGTTCAGCCCATTACAAAGCGAACGCGATCAAAACATTCGCATTCAATGTGGTAATAGTGAAAGCTATGTGCTCAAGATAGCGAATCCCGCCGAGGATACTTCAGTCCTGGCGTTTCAGACCGCGGCCCTGCAACACATCGCAAATCAAGATCCCACATTACCTGTTCCGCGTGTATGCCGAACCACGAGTGGTGAAGATACGTGGGCAATCACGCATGACGGTCAAAAGCACGTTGTGCGCCTTTTGACCTATCTCGATGGACAACCGTTAAGCAATTGCAAATCGAACCCGGCATTGCGAAAAAACATGGGAAATTTATTAGCTCGTCTCGGCATCGCGCTGCGCGGATTTTTTCATTCCGCCGCTGGGCACGAACTATTGTGGGATCTAAAACGCGCGGCGCAATTACGAGATTTACTTATTCATATTTCTGACACAGACAAACGCAGTTTGGCTACAGGTTGTCTGGATGACTATGAAAAAAATATTTTACCAATGTTAAACAGCTTACGGGCCCAGGTCATTCACAACGATCTAAACCCTGACAATACCCTGGTCGACTCCAGAGATTGCAGTCAACTTTCAGGGGTGATCGACTTTGGCGATATGGTGCACTCGGCCTTGATTAACGATCTTGCCGTTGCCGCCGCCTATCAATTGGATGTTGACAATGATCCAATTGATTCTGTGTGCGAGCTGGTTTCGGCATACCACGAACTTTTGCCGTTGTTTAAAGATGAGCTCGTTCTGCTACCGGATTTGATCCGCACTCGGGCGTTAATGACTGTAAGCATATCGGCGTGGCGTTCAAAGAAT
>Ga0224508_10002664_pt1 | contig 15035 bp, 10 predicted proteins | sample SF_Jan12_sed_USG_4_FD_170157 | JGI IMG/M metagenome (GOLD analysis project Ga0224508, IMG submission 170157) | Sediment microbial communities from San Francisco Bay, California, United States - SF_Jan12_sed_USGS_21 | ecosystem: Environmental > Aquatic > Marine > Sediment | place: USA... | reverse complement strand
GCCAAATGGGTTTCTGAATGCCCGTGTAGAACATTTTTTTATGAGTTTCGGGTTTTGAGACTGCTAAGTCCTAAATTGACTGCAAAAAATTCAGATCTGCACATCTCGTGGAGCATCCCATGCTCCGCCCAAAAGGGGAGGGGATAGGGGGGATCCCCCACATCTTAATAATCTTGATAGTACTATAATACCCTGGAAGATTGCCCCTAATTCTATAAGGTAATCCCCAACTTTCTACATAAGCACCCCGTTTTTGGCTTCAATCGGTGCTGGTACATCAGCTTCCCCCAACATTTCCTTTAAGTCAATTTCAATAGTGCGACAAATGGAAAGCATAGGAATATCATTGCCCAGTCCTTCAAAGGGATTTTCGGAGTAATCTCCCACCAGCTCCATCATAACAAATACCCATCCGATCAACACAGTAAAGGGAATGGACAGCCAACCCCCGTATTCTCCCAATTGAGCGAATTCAGATACCATCCCAATTGGCAGTAGAAAAATGAACAATGCGATAAAGATGAAACTAACACTCCCATACTGTCTGGGAAATGGAAATTTTTTGATGCGTTCACATTGCCCTTGAAAAGTGTAGAAATCGTTCAGAATTTTCTGTAGTTCCATATGGCGAAAATCATCGATAAGGTTCAGCCGGCGTAGCTCATGAAGATCTTGTGACTGCCGGTCAATTATCTGGGTAGCGGTATTTTGATATCCGATCAGCTGCTGGTATTCATCCGTGGGAAGTGACTGCTTTAATATCGACTCCGTAGCGCCGTCATCAACCAATCCGATGCCAAACCTCTTTCTTCTTATTTCCGTGATCCTTCTGACGTGCTTACCTTGGCTTATATGTTCCCACGGTGTGGGTATTAACAGTTGACTTCTTAAACTGTAAATCCACCCAAGGTGCCGGTAAATAAGCTTTTTGTGCCATTGCTTCAGCTGGTCTTCGCTTAGGTTTTCAGAAGCGAATTGATTGCTGATATAGGACCGGATATTGGACCCCCAGGCCCGGCTGCTATTCACAATAGCCCCCCAAATTTTCCGTGCCTCCCACAAACGACCGTAGGAGCTGTTATTTTTAAAACCCACATAGAATGCTACTGCAATGCCAATTACCCCCAACGGACGCCAAGGGATACTGATACTCAACGGAGCGTAGCTGAGTATTATGGTGACTGCGGTAGCCCAGAGCGTCAGCCATATAATATGACCCCCTGAGAACCTTAAGATATTGATCAGGTTAAAATTTTTATAGACATACATAAGTGAAGATTTAAGTTCTCAAAAAGATTTACCGGCCGCGTAAAATAAACAAAAATCCCATTCCAAATGGATTCATGAATGGTGCATCTATGAGTAAAACCGCTTGATGGGACTGGACCAAAGTGAAACTCCTCAGGTTTAGGAGGTTATGAATTTCTGGTCTTAGGGTACTAAAGAACAAATGGACTTACCCAAATCCATGAGAAGAACCACTAGTCATTACCCTAAACCTAGAAACCATGATTAACCTAACTAAACACCTATCGATTATTCCCATTATTATTTTGATTTGTTCATTCAATCTGAATCTTCAAGCTCAACCTTGGTCAGATGACCCACCCCGTATCGAAAAACCAACGACTCATGTAAGAGCCAAAAACCATAGTCATTTAGGAATCATGGTAGGCAGGAGTATTGGAGCTACTGTGCTCTCTGAAAATGTTAAATACGAGCCTGTACTGTTGATGCTTTATGCTTCATTTCCTCTTAAAAAACATACCACAAAGCCAAGTAGGTGGTTTGTGGTTACGGAACCTCAGTTTAACGTTTTTATTCAGGATCGGAAGGTGACGCATTTTGAAACAGGTATAAATCTGGGTCTTCAACATCGCTGGTATATGAACCCAACCAGCTGGTTTTATGCCCAAATAAGCTCTGGACCACATTACATTTCCTTAAACAGTGAAAGACAGGCCGGTGGATTTATATTTTCGGACAATTTTGCCGCAGGTTTGTCCTTTAAATTCATCAACCAATTACGTACAGAAATCCAGTATCGCTTCCGTCATTTGTCCAATGCCAGTATCAAACGCCCTAATGCGGGGCTCAATAACCATTTTTTGATGTTTGGCTTGGTGTTCGAATTGTAGGCCGGCGCACATTGAACTCTTTCAATGAATTGTTTTAACCACACAAACCCCTTCTGTTTGGTATAATGTAACAATTGTTACTTTGTGATTGCGAAAAAATCCATAGTTTCGACAATTACTCCCTATAAACATCATAATACATGTATATCAGGAATTTGTACCTGAGGAAGAAAATCAGCTTCTGGGACTTTCTTCTTTTGGGGAGCACCGTCGGGTTCATGATGTGTGAATGGAGGGAGTGTCCCTTAAGTGTTACCTTTGAGGTACAGATAAAAAGAATAGTTTAAATGAAAGATAGCAGAAGGGATTTTTTGAAACGTGCCGGGACTTTGGGCATGGGACTAACCATGGGAGCAGAAATTGTATTTGCCGAAAATTTGCCGGCAGATTTTCCACTCCTGGGATTGGGTCAACCGGATGATCCTTTTAAAATCATACAAAAGGACCAGGGTCTTAGTATTTTAAATGATCGACCCTGGAACGTGGAAACGCCGCCCCATTTGCTAGATGATAAGATTACTCCGGCGGACAAATTGTTTATTCGCAACAATGGTTTGGTGCCCCAAGACATCAAGATAGACGATTGGACCCTGACTATCGAAGGAGAGTCGGCTGTCACACCTAAAACCTTTACCCTACAGCAGCTTAAAAGCAGTTTTAAGCATTACACCTATCAGCTTACTATCGAATGCGGGGGCAACGGTCGTAGTGAGTTTAATCCCCCCGCAAAAGGGAATCAGTGGACCACCGGTGCTGTGGGATGTCCAAGCTGGACGGGTGTCAGGCTACGCGATGTACTGGACAGTGTGGGCATAAAGAATGACGCAGTGTATTTGGGATACTACGGCAAAGACACTCATCTAAGTGGCGACCCGGAGAAAGTAGTCATTTCCCGTGGTGTGCCTCTTAAAAAGGCATTAGACGACCAATCATTAATAGCTTGGGCCATGAACGGCGAGGATATCCCCCTTATGAACGGGTATCCGCTGCGTTTGGTCTTTGGGGGTTGGCCGGCCTCAACTTCTGGAAAATGGCTAAGTAGAATTGTCATCAGGAACCAGGTTCACGATGGACCTAAAATGACCGGCCAGTCTTACCGGGTGCCCTGTGAGCCGGTAGCTCCCGGAACCAAAGTGGCCGATGAGGACATGTGTATCATTGAGTCCATGCCGGTTAAGTCGTTGATCACGTATCCTAAATCCGGAGCTGTTATTAAGCAGAGACAATCACTTGACATCAGAGGTCATGCCTGGGCCGGAGATCAGGCAGTCACCGCCATGCAATATTCCATAGACTTCGGTAATACCTGGCATACCTGTACTTTAGATCCGCCGGTAAATCCATTAGCGTGGCAGCACTGGAGTGCGAGACTATCTTTTCCCGGCAAAGGATATTATGAGGTTTGGGCCAGGGCTACAGATAGCAATGGAAACAAACAACCTATGATCATCCCAGGGTGGAATCCCAGAGGATATCTGAACAATGCTTGTCATCGTATAGCTGTAAAAGTGACCTGAAAATGAGTGATTTTTCTGGTGAAAAAATAATAAACTCTCTGCGGCGATTGGTCAACCTACTCAGCACTCTATTAGGTTTGGTGCTTATCTTAGGGGTGTCTCTGATTTACCTTGAACTTTATTATGATCCCCAACATTTTGAAGTATTCGCTAAAAACCAAGATGAAGAGAGCGTTACTGATTTAGCAGAGTCTACAGCTGAGATTGACTTAATTAAGGACGGCATACATATCCCCACGGGACTGATTGATGATGTCAACCTGGATCTGGTGGTAAGTAATTGTACGGCTTGCCATTCCGCTAAGCTGATTACCCAAAATCGCTCCAGCCGTGAGGGTTGGCAGAGCATGATACGCTGGATGCAGGAAAGCCAAAAACTATGGGACCTGGGTGAAAATGAGGAGGCGATTTTGGATTATCTGGCTAAGAACTATGCTCCTGATCAAAAGGGAAGGAGGGTCCCGTTAACCAATATAGAGTGGTATGAATTGGAGCCTTAAATCATCGTTTTATATCATTGTGGTAAGCGTCCTGCTGTTCTATTCGAATTGTCGTCAGGAGCAGACTTACCAGCAGCTTACTCAGGAAGAAAGCGTGGCATCCTTAATTGAAGTTGAGGATTTGCAAAACCGGCTACCTGCGGAGTCTGATTTAATCGTGATTGATGTGCGGCCACTTGAAGAATATTCACAAGGACACATTCCCCAGGCTTTTCAAGTATGGCGCCCCCAAATACAAAGTCAAGATTATCCCTATGGGGGGATGATGGCCTCCAGACAAAATATTGAAGATTTACTGGGAAGCATGGGTGCTACTCCCAGCCATGGCATCGTATTGTATGACAATAACGGGTGCGTGGATGCAGCCAGGCTATGGTGGATCTTATCCTATTACGGGCATAAGAATACCGCGTTGTTGAACGGAGGGCTGACAGCCTGGGAACAGGCGGGACATGGAATTACCGGGGAGGAGCCCCTGAGGGAACCACGGAATTATAGTTTCTCAAGATCCCCCGGGAATAATAGCATGGCCGCCACCCTGGAAGATGTTTCCAACGGATTGAATGACCCGTACACCGTGCTTTTGGATACCCGTACCTTTGAGGAATATGCAGGAACGAGTCTCAAAAAGGGGGCCTCCAGATCCGGTAGAATACCGGGTAGTATTTGGGCTGATTGGGTCCTGTCTATTGACTACGGCGCCAGCAATAAGTTTAAGAATAAGGAGGAACTGCGCGCTATATATGAAGCAAAGGGGGTTACAGCAAATCACACCGTGGTAGCATACTGTCATTCGGGGGTTAGATCGGCACACACTACTTTTGTGCTGACTGAACTGTTGGGGTATCCGAATGTTTTAAACTATGATGGTTCCTGGACAGAATGGAGCTATCATTCAGAATTACCAATTGAATCGGACACTGTTGACATAATGTAAATTGACATGCAGAAGTACATTGAGATCTTTATTAATGGTTACAAGGGTTATGCTTCCTATTTGTGGAATGAAATAACCAATCCTGGCTGGCACAGTTATTTCTATTGGCTCATAGGAGTTTCATTGTTCTTTTTCCTGTTGGAAATCCTTAAGCCCTGGAGAGAAGACCAGGCTCGTTTTCGCAAAGATTTCTGGCTGGACTTCTTTTATATGTTCTTCAATTTCTTTTTGTTTTCCCTGATCATTTACAATGCGGCGTCGGATGTAGTAGTTAACCTGTTCAATGATGGACTGGCCGCTATTGGAATTACTAATTTAGTAGCCTTTCAGGTTATGAAATGGCCTACCTGGGCTCATTTGATACTGGGCTTCTTTGTTCGTGATTTTGTTCAGTGGTGGGTACATCGCTTGCTGCACAGAAACGCTTTCCTGTGGAACTTCCATAAAGTGCACCATTCGGTGGAACAAATGGGCTTTGCGGCACATTTACGTTATCATTGGATGGAAAACGTGGTATATAGGTCCATTGAGTATATCCCACTGGCCTTGATCGGCATTGGACTTAGAGACTTTTTTATCATACATATTTTTACCCTGGCGGTGGGGCATTTCAACCATTCAAATTTCAAGATCAATATCGGGGTCCTTAAATATTTCTTCAATAATCCCCAAATGCATATCTGGCATCATGCCTATGATTTACCGAAGGAGAAGAAGTACGGGGTTAATTTTGGTCTGACCCTTAGTGTTTGGGATTACCTGTTCGGTACCGATTACATTCCCTATGACGGTAGGGACATCAGGCTGGGCTTTCCCGGGGTGGAGGACTTTCCACACGATTTTGTACACCAGAATATGTATGGACTAGGTTTATCCAAAAAGGAGAAACTAGAATCTTCCGGACGTCCCGGTGAAACATGATAGGGATAGAATGCCCCCCAATTACGCCTGCAGATCAGTTTTCCTCGAAATCAGGATGAATGCGCAAAGCATCTGCAGCCCTAGGTTTTCCTTGCAGGGTTTTGACTTTAGGAATAGCATTCAATAACACCTGGATGCTTTCAGCATGTAGGTCGGGATATAGTTCTGTCAGATTATTCCAGGTCCATTCCCCCAAGCCTTCCGCGGGATTCACAATCCCTACCATACAACTGTAGTTCATACCAAGTTGACGTGCGTAGGTAATTTCAGAGGCCACCGTCATGGTCACTAAGTCACAGCCCATTAGTTGCATCATTCGGATCTCCGATACCGTTTCGAAGCGCCCACCGGCAGCCTGCGCGATGACTCCCTGTGCATGAACACGACTTTCTCCGGCCACTTTTATGGTTTCTTCGGTTAATATACTATCCAAATGGGGATCGGTTGCCGGAACCAGACGAGGTAAAATAAAAGCTTCTTCCTCTCTGATGATCTCTTTGACGATGGACCTTGGCCTGCTAACATTCCAATCAATAAAATCATGAGGTATGATCCAGTCACCCGCAGAATATTGAGGATTTATGCCTCCCGCAGTTGCCCCTCCCAAGATCTCTTTTATCCCCAGCAAATATAAGGTGCTCCAGGTGCGCAATAAGGAGCGGTTATTGGATTCAATATCCGACAAATCCGACTCAGAAGTACTGCCATGCATGGGCAGATGGTAAAAGGGTACCTCATCCACCAGCCCATAGTAGATTTTTGGGGAGGTTCCGTATGGCGTTTCGATGGTAAAGGAACCTTGGATGGACTCATGCCGGGTCAGGGCCATAGCCAAATTAGTGCCACCCAAGACACAAATGTGGGAAGGAGGCACTCTGTCAGGCAAATCGACTCTGGGTTGGGCCTGTAGGCCCATCCAACTTAAAATCCAGGCCGGTATTAATAATAGTGTGCAAAATATTCCTTTTTTCACCATAGGATTAAGGTAGGCTAAATTGGTATGATATCACAATTACTTTATACCCTAAGGGCGCAAAAACTCAAAGAACTCATTCTGGTTAACAGTGCCAGGGATCGAATTGAATCTATGTTTCCAATGGGTTTGAGTTTTACTTCCTGGAGGGTATTAGACGACCCCTGGAAGGAATGGCAATAGCTGGAGAGCGGGCTGCGTACTCCAATAAGATTTCAGCAAAAGGCTGTTCCATAACTTTGATGATCTCAGCGTTTGTAAAAGCTTTGAAAGCATCGCCACCATGAGCCAGGATCTCCACAGTGCCCACGGTATAGGTATGGTCATCCCGAAGTTTAGATTTACCCACTTTTGCGGAAATCAACCGGGATCCTATGGGTTTAGACATGTCGTAAACTACTGTCATACCGGAAAGCTGCAGCATACCCCGTTCCAAAGTGAATGATTGCTCCAGGATTTCTTTTATTACCGATCCCTGCATTTGCAGCTGATAAACCTTATCCGTAAACGGGAACGCATCCATGAGATCTCGCTTCAGTAGTTCTCCTTTGGGCAGGTCCTTCCTAATGGCGCCCGGGCTTATCATGCCGATCTGACTGTCGGTACTGGATCTGAGGATGTCCGCGAAAAGATTACCCAGATCCGATTCGCTGTTGTATTGCCGGTTAATCCGAGATGCAGTGCGGCCGTTTTTCTCATATATATCAGGGTATCGGTTTCGATAGGACTGCAGCTTCTGTTGTATTTGAGCATGGGGCTTTAATTTTTCAGCATCCACCGGAAGTAGTTTTCCTTCATAAGAATCGATCTCCCCTGTGCCACTATTAATCTTAAGTTTGAGATATCCCAGGTAAAATCCCTGCCCGTAGGTTTGCATGATCAAAGTGCCTGTTTCAGGATGTACAAAAGGCTCTTCGGTGCCGGCATCGGCATGCCCACCCAGCAGTATGTCAATTCCACCTACGGCACCGGTGAAGGCGATGTCCGCCCCGATATCCCGTTTGACTCCAGGATCTTCATCATTGGTTTGCATAGGCGCGGTTTTCCCCTGATGTGTCAGCAATACCACCAGGTCGACTTCATTCTTCAAGTTGTCCAGATGCTGACGGGTTATGGGAACCGGGTCTCTAACCTCAATACCAGCTATGTTACTGGGAATTAAAGCAGTGGCCGCATCCTGTCCCAGAATGCCCACTACACCTAGACGTATTCCTTTTTTTTCAATAATGGTGTACGGTTGGGCATAGGGTATCTCAGTGCCCTTGTAGAACAGATTGGCGCCCAATACCGGGAAGGACGCCCTTGACTTGACCTGGGCAAAGGTTTCCCAGCCGTATTCGAATTCGTGATTGCCAATGCACATGGCATCATAATCCATGGTGATCATCAGTTCAAAAGGGAGTTCGCCCTGGGTTAGTTTGGATAGCGTGCCGGTAAATATATCTCCGGCGTCAAACAGAAAGACCCGTTCATGGGTTGACCGAATGGAATCGATCATAGAAGCGATGTAGGCCACACCACCGATCTTGTTAATATCAGGCCGCCAATAAGCTTCTGTAGGGTCGTAGGCACTTTCATAGTCGTTGGTGAAGAGCACTACAATTTCTGTGGTGTTCTGCCCCTGGAGGGGAATTACAAAGCTCCAAAGAATTAATAGGAAATAAAATGATTGCAACAATTTACCTTTAATTAGAGTGCCAGGGTCTTGACAGTTGAATGATTTAGACCGACAAATTAATTAAAATTTCGTTGTTTGAGATACCATTAATAAAAATTGATATCTTGTATAGATAACACCTTTATTATGAAATGGTTACTTGTTCTATTCTGGGTAATGTCGCCGGTGGTAATGCATTCACAATCGAAGGAGGATAGTCTTCTAAGGATATTGCCTGGAATGAAAGAAGACAGTCTTAAGGTGCAGATTTACATTGAGTTGCAAGGCGAAGTTTATAGGACCGACCTGAATCGAGCTTTGAAATATGCAAATCAAGCGGTGGATCTTGCCGGAAAATTGGGAATGTCCAGAAAACAAGCGGAAGCCAGGTGGCACAAAAGTTATGCTTTGACAGATTTGAAGAGGTTTGATGAGGCGCAAAAGGAATCCGAAGCTGCCCTTTTGTATTTCAAGGAACAAGGCGACTTGAATTGGATTGCAGATGTTAAGATGCAACTGGCCCACATTGCTCGATCGCAGGCAAAATATGAGCAAGCCATCGCCAAATATTTGGAGGTACTGACTGTTTCCAAAGAAATTGGAGATAAAAATAGAGAAGCTCTGGTCCACAATTCTTTGGGACAAATTTATAAGTCCCAAAAACAGTATGAGAAAGCTCTGGAAAACTACCAACGAGCTTTGGTACTGGTGAAGGAGATTAACCTTATTCGCGGAATATCAGCCTGCCTCACAAACCTAGCCGACACCTACAATTTAATGGAGGAATACGACAAGGCCATACTTTACCACAACGAATCCTTGAACATTAAAATGGAAACGGGAGATAAATTGGGTGAAGCCAGGGTGCGCAACAGTCTGGGCATCGTATATAACAATCTGGAACAGTATAAAGAGGCCGAGGACCATTTTAGTAAAGCCCATCAACTTGCAGGAGAGGTGGGAGACCAGTGGCTGGTGGCCGCCATTGAATATGGGATGTCCCGCAGTGCCTTTGGTAATGGCAACTATCATGAAAGTATCGAGATGGCCCTTAAAGTTTTAAAGAATGTGGAAGTTTTTGATGACCCCAACTTTGAAGTTAAGGCCTATAATGGTTTGGCAACGGCTTATAGCAAGATTGGGGATTATCAGAATGCTTATACATATTCTGTAAAGGTTCAAGAGCTATCAGACAGTTTGTATAACGAAAAGGTGGTTAGAGTTACCAATGATTTGGAAGCCAAATATCAAAATGAGCAGAAGGCTAAAGAGATTGCCCTATTAGAATCTGAAAAGGAACTAGGGGAGTTGCAGCTTTCCAAGCGGGTCAATGAACGCAACATGATTATAGCCTTTGCCCTGATCATGCTCATCCTTACCGCCTTGTTGTACAACCAATACCGCATAAAGCAAAATGCCAATAAGAAACTGCAGGAGCTGGACCGCTTAAAGTCTAATTTTTTTGCCAACATCTCCCATGAGTTTCGCACTCCATTGACCTTGATCAAGGGGCCCATTGAACAGCTGGAGCAAAATCCTGACGAAAAGCTAAGCAGGGAAAATATAAGGATGATAAGACGTAATGCCACCCGTGTGCTCAAATTGGTGAATCAACTATTGGATCTCTCGGAGATCAATGATGGGAAGTTGAGATTGGAACCTACCGAAGGAGATGTTTTTAAGTGCCTTCGGGCGGCTGCTTCTTCTTTCAATTCACATGCAGCCCAACGGCAAATTGACTACCGGGTTCAGATTCCCCTCAGGCCCCTTTGGGCTTCCTTTGATCGTGACAAATTAGAGAAAATCTCCTATAATCTATTGAGCAATGCCTTCAAGTTCAGCAAGGACGGTATGGTCATTTCAATTGAAGTAACCCATGTGGATCACCACTTGCAAATCCAGGTAGTCGATTCCGGCAAAGGGATCCCCAGGGAGAAGTTACCTTTTATCTTTGATCGGTTTTACCAGGTAGACAGCAGTTCTAGTAGGGAACAGGAGGGATCAGGTATTGGACTTTCACTATCGAAGGATCTGATAGAGTTAATGGATGGAACCATCACTGTTTCCAGTGAGGTAGGTAAGGGCTCTTCCTTTAGGGTTCATTTGCCTATGCAGGAAATACAAATGGGGAAAGAAAAGGCCCTTCAAAAGGCGGCTGATGTACAGGAAGTGATGCCGGTGACCACATCTTTTGAATTGACAAGAAAAGATAGCAGACCGCTTCCTACTATACTACTGGTAGAGGATAATAGAGATATGCGTCATTTTATACGGGAGCAACTGATCGAGGAATATATCGTGCAGGAGGCTGAGGACGGAAAGATTGGCCTGCAAATGGCCAATACTGAGATACCCGATTTAATAATCACGGATCTTATGATGCCAAAAATGGATGGGATGGAGTTCTGTAAACAGATCAAGGCACATGTAAACACCAGCCATATCCCGGTAATTATGTTGACGGCTAAAGCGGGTACTGACAATAAGATTCACGGTTTGGAGACAGGAGCCGACGAATATCTTACCAAACCCTTCGATGCCCATGAATTGCTGATACGAACCAAAAATCTGATTGAGCAACGCAAGAAACTTAGGGAGCTATTTTCATTAAAGGATCTTCAGATAGATCCTAAAAAAGTAAAGGTAACTACGGTGGATCAGAAATTTTTGGAAGAACTGCTGGAGTTGCTGGAGCAGCACTACTCAGATTTCCATTTTGGTGTACCACAAATGCAGGAAGCCCTGGCGTTGAGCAAATCACAACTACATCGAAAACTCAAAGCCTTGACCAATGAAGCGCCGGGAGAATTATTGCGCAATTTCCGGTTAAAGCGGGCCGCTCAGCTGTTAGCTCAAAAGTCCGATACAGTGACCCAAATTGCCTATCAGGTGGGATTTAATGACCTTTCCTATTTTACCAAATGTTTTAAGGAACTCCATGGAGTGGTGCCCTCCAGCTATTAAATTCTGCCATTAAAATCTCACCTCAAGTATTGAAAGAGGACCCTTTAAAAGGGTATGCAACCATTTTCCTATGATCTGACACTAAACTCCTAGTTTCTAAGAGGCCACGATGATAGCTTAGTCTTGTTGGCTATACTAAAAACATAAAAACAAAAAATCATGAAAAAACGATTCGCATTATTCCTGATAACAAGCTTAGCATTTGCGCCTGTCAAAGCGCAAGACATTAAATTTGGGGCTAAAGCTGGGGTGAACCTGGCCACCCTTCAACCGGATTTACCAGATCCTGCCAATAAAACGGGCTTTCACTTAGGCGGAATGGCGGAAATTCCCCTAATGGATATGCTGTCCCTTCAACCAGAGCTGCTTTACTCCGCGCAAGGAGTTAAAGATGAATCGGATGACGATGAAGTGGTGAGGTTAAACTATCTCACGGTGCCCGTGCTGGCCAAGTACTATGTAATCGATGGCTTGAGCATTGAAGCGGGACCACAATTTGGATTTCTGCTTACCGCTGAATTTGAGGATAACGGTGAAACCGACGACATAAAAGACAACACCAAGTCCGTTGACGTGGGATTGGCCATAGGCGCTGGATATAAACTGGAAAACGGTCTGAATTTTTGCCTTCGATATTATTTGGGCTCGGATATCAATGATATCGGGGAAGATCCGGAAAAGTTCAAGAACCGGGTGTTCCAAATCTCCGTAGGGTATTTCTTTAATGTACTATAAAGCGGATACAGCGCCATTTCGGTTGATGAAGTGGTAGTGGGCCTGAGACCTTGGGCCATGGCTATTACTGATGATGGCCGTTATATGATAACGGCCAGTGTCTAACGATATATTGGTGATCGATGCCCAAAATTTACCGTAGTAGCGTAAATCCCGGTAGGTTTGAATCCCTGGGTGGCGGTGTTATTGCGCAAGCCAATCTCATCTGATCAGGACCCATATGTGTAGCTATTAGCATTCTTGTTCAAATTAATATAAAATATAAATCTCAGACATTACCACCCACCAAAGTTGATAACTATGGCTTTCTACTCTGCATGATCATCAACACCCAGAGCGAAGTCCAGTCCCGGCATGGTCAGTTTTTATTTAGTTGGCATTAGATTTCCCATATCTATACTTACTGCGGGAGGAATGTTTACGGTTACGTCTTTATCGTATCCGTAAGTGGCGGTATCCCCATTGGCGTCTCTAAGATGGATTAACCGCCCATATCGATCAAAAATAATTTGATACCCCGCTTGCTCTCACGAGGCAATGGTCATTTTTGTTAAGAGGACTTGCCCTTCCGAGGTTATTGTTTCCTCTTGAACATTAAACTGTGACCGGGCCAAGGTGGGAGAGATGATAAAGGCAAAGTGGATAAATGCGGGGAAGCCGCTGATTTGCTCAAACTGCAACTTCACCAAATCTTCCAACATAGGTTGAGTAGTTGCTCCTCCACTAAATTATAGGGGTCTATTAAGTAGTCTGACTCTTCCGGATTATAGGCTTTTAACACTTTATCCGGAATAAAGTCCGACCACCATTTTAAAAGAAAATTTAAGCGATAACCAAGTGTTAATGATTTATTCTTCCCGGTCACTAAATTCTAAAACAGGGTGTGTTGATGTTGTAGAATATTTTATAAATTGACAAAGATATTGTCAACTACCATTAATGGGCATTGAAATATGCTTTGCATAACTCCATTTTAAGCTTCACATAAAGATCAACCTAGGGTTTTGAAAAGACACCACCAGGCCCCCTCCTTATTTAGTTTATTAGTGGGGACTTTTTTCTTTTGTTTTTCCAATGTTTCCCTGGCGGGGGATCCGGATCTTTTTTACTACGTAAAGGACAGCAACGATGAGTTATGGGTGGTCGATCGTACCACCGGGGTGACTACCTTTATTGGAGCTACTGGGGTTACCAATATAGAGGCCATAGCCTTTTGGGCCGAACCGGGTAACAATATATTATACGCCGCCAACGGAGGGGACATCGGAATCCTTGACCTAACCACTGGTGCCTACACATTTGTGGGAGATGTTGATAATGGAGGTACCGTTAACGGTCGCTTTGGACCGCAAAACCTTACCGATATCGATGGACTTACCTTTGATCCTCTCACAGGAATCATGTGGGGTTCCGAACGCAATGGAGGGTTCGATTTTGTATTTCAAATAGATCGTACCACCGGTCAGATCATACCCAACGCCTTTGGGCCCGGAGATGACTATATTGTGGTAGACGGTGTGGGGGTTTTCGAAGATGTGGACGACATCGCTATCGATCCCGATGATGGGAGAATGTATGCCGTCAGTAACGATGGATCAGCGGATCAAATCGTAGAAATAAATAAATTCACGGGAGCCGTGAGCGTAATAGTGCCTTTGCAGTTCCAGGATGTGGAGGGAATGACTTATTCCAACGATGGCCTGTTTTATGGCAGTACCGGCTCCGGTGGCACCGCCGCTTCCCGCAATCGGTTTTACGAAATTGATCTTAGTACCGGAAATATGACACTGGCTTACGACCTGGTTTCTACCGGTGGTAGCGACATAGAGTCGTTAGGAGGAGGAGCCGGAGATGGCAACCAGGTGACCGGAAACCTTTTTAATGATGTCAACCTTAATGGAGTCAATGATGGTGAGGCTGGAATCGCCGGGGTTACCATAAACCTATATTTCGATAGCAATGGAGACGGCATAGTGGATGGGGGAGATGTACTGATCCAGACAGTAGCTACCGATGGCATGGGTGATTATCAATTTTTCGTAGGGGCCGCCACCATTGACCTGGTTCTTGCTGTTGATATAGTAACCTTGCCCCTGGGTTTCGCCATGACCACCGATAATATCGAAGTGGCCAACTTTTCCAATCAAACCGGGGCTACAGACAGTGGTAATGAATTTGGCGCTGGCAGCGGCGCGGACACTGACGGCGACGGCATTCTGGATTTTATTGAAGGAGATGCCAGCGTGGATTCAGACGGGGATGGCATTGCTGATTTCTTGGATCTGGATTCTGACAACGATGGTATTCTGGATGCAGTGGAATTTTTATTTGATGAAGATGCCGATGGTATAGCCAGCTATTTGGATCTGGATTCTGATAATGATGGTATACCCGATGCTATCGAGGCCAATCAAGGGGCTCAACCTGCAAATTACAATTCTGGCAGTGGGCGCATTACCGGGTCGGTAGGGGCTAATGGCATTCCGGACAGCGCGGAAACGTTTCCTGATTCCGGTGTCCCTACCAGCCCTTTGAACGACAGTGATGGCGACGGCACTGTGGATGCCAGGGACTTAGACTCCGACAATGATGGCATTCTGGATATCGTAGAGGCCGGCGGAAGCGACAGCAATGACAACGGTCAGGTGGATAGCTTCACCGATACCGACAGTGACGGCTATCATGATCCTTTG